>Ga0154020_10006750_pt1 | contig 13442 bp, 15 predicted proteins | sample Klosneuvirus_201_FD_109709 | JGI IMG/M metagenome (GOLD analysis project Ga0154020, IMG submission 109709) | Active sludge microbial communities from wastewater, Klosterneuburg, Austria - Klosneuvirus_20160825_MG | ecosystem: Engineered > WWTP > Aerobic digester > Activated sludge | place... | reverse complement strand
CCTACATTCCAACTATTTAATTGACTTAGGAATCCAAGGAATTTCTTTAGTATCTGATCCTAAACCTAAGTAACGGGACAAAACAAATAAATAATCTGAAAGCCTATTGATATAAATCAATAATTGATCATTAATGGGTTCAGCATGATGAAGTTCTACCATGCATCGCTCCGCTCGACGGCAAACTGTCCTACAGACATGCGCCTGAGCCACTAAAACGGACCCACCCGGCAAAATAAAGTGTTGTAGTGGAGGCAACATCGATTCCATACGATCTATAGCAAGCTCCAAAAAAACGATGTCCTCAGCAGAAAAAACGGGTAATTTCAGACCCGGCTTAGCAGGGTCAGCAGCTAAGTAGGAGCCAATAACAAACAGTTCATTTTGGATCTTTAAAACTTCTTCATGAACATGTTGATCACTTATTTGGGCGTTCAAGAGTCCCAAATGGGCATTCAATTCATCAATAGTTCCGTAAGCTGAAATCCTTAAATCATCTTTAGAAACCCTTTTTCCGCCAAAGAGTGAAGTAGAACCTGAATCTCCGGTTTTAGTATAAATCTTCATGATGGTTTGGTAATTTGGTCCGACTCAATATATCCATCCTTTAAGCGCACGATGCGATCAGCAAAAGCAGCAATGTCAGGCTCGTGAGTTACAACAATTATGGTGTTGCCGCGCTTATGAATCTCCTTAAAAATATTCATAATTTCTTGAGAAGTCTTTGAATCCAGGTTTCCGGTAGGTTCATCAGCAAGAATAATTGCTGGATTATTAATTAATGCTCTAGCTATAGCCACACGTTGACGTTGACCCCCGGAAAGTTCATTGGGTTTATGGGTCATGCGGTCGGCCAAGCCAACTTCCAATAATACTTTTCTCGCCCTTTCCTCCCGATCAACCTTACTTACCCCTGCGTAGACTAGAGGTAAGGCGACATTTTCCAGAGCTGTCATTCTGGGTAAAAGATTAAATGTTTGAAATACGAAGCCAATCTCTTTATTTCGCACGTCGGCCAATTCGCTATCACTCATTTTGCTGACATCAATTCCATGCAGTATATATTCTCCAGAAGTTGGACTATCCAGGCAACCAATGAGGTTCATCAGCGTTGACTTCCCACTACCTGAAGGCCCCATTAAAGCGAGGTATTCATTTTTCTGCACTTTCAGATCGATTGATTTGAGTGCATCAATGACTTCATCGCCCATCAGGTAGCGCTTTTGGAGTTTCTTTACTTCAATAATTTCATCCATGATACATCGTAAATAAAAGTAAAATTAGTTCTTTAGCTGCAAGTAAGCGGATATTTTAGATATTTGACAAAATTATAACAAAGCTCAAAGTTTTGTAGTTGATTGAATGGTAAGTTATTCAGCCATTTAAATACCACAATTAGGAACTCATGATAAAACATATTGCCATAGCAGGAAATATAGGTGCCGGAAAAACCAGTTTATGTGAAGCCTTAGCCAAACATTTCAACTGGGAAGTACATTATGAAGACACCAGCAACAATCCCTATTTAAATGATTTCTACTATGATATGCAGAGATGGGCATTCAACCTTCAGGTTTATTTTTTGAATTCCAGATTTCAACAATTGGTTTCGATACATTCAGGATCTAAAACGGTCATTCAGGATCGAACCATTTATGAAGATGCCCATATTTTCGCACCTAACTTACATGAAATGGGATTGATGACCAGTCGTGATTTTGAAAACTACTTCACACTCTTCACGATCATGATGAGCACTATTCAACCACCCGATTTACTGATCTATATCAAGGCATCCATACCCACCTTAGTGGGCCATATTCAATCCCGAGGTCGAGACTATGAAGGCAACATGAGCCTTGATTATTTGAAAAAATTAAATGCCCGGTACGATCAATGGATTAGTGAATACAAACACAGCCCTATTGTCATTATAGATGGAGACAAACTAGACTTTATCAATTCCCCAGAAGACTTAGGAAGTATCATTGAATCTGTAAAAGCACAAATTGGAGGATTATTTTAAACCACAATAATTAAGGTCTATGAAAATCTTACTCGTTTCAGCGACAGTCTTTGAACTCATGCCTACGTTGGAATATCTTGAAAAACATTTCGAGACCAAATCATTTTCAGAATTTACAAATGGGATACATAGTATTCATCCCTTTGTAACGGGTGTAGGGAGTCCCATGATGGCATTCGGAATGGGTAAATTGCATGATGCTCCCACTTACGATTTGGTGATCCATGGTGGCCTAAGTGGGGCTTATGATAATCAATTCAATCTTGGGGATGTCGTAGAAGTTGTTAAAGAACGCTGGGCTGACTTAGGCGCAGAAGAACAAGATGGTGGTTTTACAGATCTCGTGGAGATGGAATTAATGGATGGCAACAGAATACCATTTTCAGAAGGATGGATTCTCAACAAACAATCCAAGTACACTACCGGACTTAAACAATGCACTGGTTTAACTGTCAACAAAGTATCCGGTACACAAAAAACCATTGATGCTATTAAAAATAAATATGCCGCTGATGTTGAAAGCATGGAAGGCGCTACCCTATTCTATGCTTGTCGAATGTGGGACGTTCCGTTTATTTCTATTCGAGGTATATCCAATTATGTCCAACCCAGAGATAAATCATCCTGGAAAATTCCGGAGGCGATAGAAAAAATGAATGAGCAGATTATAAAATTGATTGGGAACTATTAAGGGCATTGTAGCCAAATTTCATTTTATAATTTACTCATATTCTAAAGAGAAAACAAAGTTAAAAAATCTTTTATGTGAAATTTCTAATAAAAAATCCATAATTCTTTTTACCCATATTGCACACTAACCTGACAATATTGCCCTAATAACAAGCGTTTCTAAATTTTTGAGTTTTGGTTTGTGTACTACAGATTTTATTTTAAAGAAGGCTTTATTTTTAATTTGGTGTACTGCGTAAAATTGCTATAGTTTTTGTTCGAGTTCAGAACATTTTCGTACTGATATTTCATTTTCTTCCTTATTGTAGCTGCTTGAATTGATCACTTTTTGTGTATTCCCAATTCTTATGATTTCTTTCCAGCAGATATTAAATCCATTAGCTTTTAATTGATGAATGATAGTATTGGCAATCCAATAGGCCAATTAACCAAGATTTAGTTGAGCTATGGTAGATACATCATTTTAATGATAGATTGGTCTCATTTCTAAATCTGATTTTCATGTTCGGAATGTATTTTCTATTTCTCGAATAGTATTATACGCTTTCCAAATTATGACTTCATCTTCCATATTCATGCTGTTGCGTGTAAAGTATTTTCCCAAATCATCGTTGTCATTTTTTTCTTTTAGTTCTTTTTTTGACCATAAAGTTTCTTGTACTAAAAAGTTGCATTCATTATATGTTTAGGAATCAAAACATGTGTCATCTTTGGAAATCTGAAGATAAAATAGTATAATCAAATTGAATCATTTACCATTCACTACCTTACTCAAATATTTAATAGTCATTTTAAGGCTATCCATCAGCTTTGGATCTGATTCATTGTTAATATTCGTATGACAATTAATATTATGACCATCACCATTCGAGATCTGCACTATTGCTGACCCTTCGGGTAGAAAACTTATGACAGGCATTTTCAAAAGCTGACTATATGCCTGTAGATGCTCTACATTTACATTCATCTTCCCATTTTCAAGCTTGGAGAGTGTAGATTTATGCTCATGCAATAACTCTGCTGCACCTTCTAATGACACTTGACTGATTTCTCTCATTTCTTTTAATTTACTGGCTACCAACTGATTATACTTCATAATTTGTTATAGTTTCAATTTTCGAAACAAAGATAGTCATTTTCGAAACAAAATAATTTTCATTTTAATAACATTGTATTTGAATTTAACGTAAAATTGAGGTATGAATGTGGGAAATTATGTATTATGAATGATGAATGACGAGAACTATATGTTTGGAACGATAGAGGAATAGATACTATATATAAACACAGAATAAACCCGGATAAAAATTCATTTCTTTTTTATCTAAAAAATGTAGCGGATTATTCTTTATTAAGAGATGAATGAATATTAGGATAGACAGTGAAATATTTCAATGACAAGGAAATTCCATCTCTTCCTTCTGATACCTTTGGCCGAAGGTGTTAATAAAACACATGGACGTAGAAAACTCCCTATGAGATTTGGAGGACGTTTTTTTCTTTAAATGGGAATTCTCCTTACCCAGCTGTCCTGATAAGGAGGCGATTGAAAAGAAAGGAGAAAAATTTAAAAACTATAAATATGATATCAGATTTTAAAAAAATGGAATTAGATAAGTTTTGTAAAGTATCAGTTTCAAACAATCAATTAAGGTCATCATATGGTGGCGGGGAGTATTCAGGGAACTCTGTATTGACCATGGATTATCAATGGGACTGTGGTTGGACACAATATGCGGTAGAGTATGGGAATCAACAAAATGGAATGGATAAGTAATCTTTAACTAGTAATAAGGATATAATGTTTAGAATAATATTTTATTCAATATATCCTTATTTTGTTATTTTTTGTCAGAACATAATAAAATTATTCATTATATTGTTTGCAATTTGTCATATATAGAGTATTACTATACTAACCGAAATAAATATTTAAATTTGAGTTATTTATAAAAGTAAAAGTACTATTATTGAGTTTATACAAAATAAAGTGTCAATTATAAATTTACTAATATGCAGATGAAATTTATAGTAATATTATTTTGTCTAACACTAATAATAGGATTAGTATTAAATAATTTTAACGCATCAGCTCCAAAAAAATTGTTATTTGCATGTGATGTAGTTGATTCTATATTACAAAAGGATCAATACTATAGAAGATACTTGGCATCTCCTCACTCGCCGTACATTCATTTAATGGATTCATTAATAATTCAAAATGGATATGAGGAAGGTTTTAAAATTCCTAGTTCAGTTGATTCTAAAATATTAATAAGTTTAGATAAACAAGTTGATTTATTATTGAATACAACACACAAGTCAAAAAAGATAATATTGGATTCTATTAACAAATTGCAAACTGAATTAGATTGCAAAAATGTTATGCAAGTAATTGATTTAATATCTAAAATAGGACATTCTAATATAAAGACAATTCAGAATAAATGTGGTTTGGAAAGCTTTATTGTATTTGTGCATACACCTACTGAACTATGTGATACAGTTTATTCAATAATTGAGAAGATCAATTTGAAATCTTTCAACCCTAATCGATATAGGCACATAATGTGGCATTTAAATGGAAGGAGTGAAGGAATAAATTAATTTATTAACAAAATGAATAAATATCCTATATTAATTTGCACTAATAAAAATGAAAAGACAACAGATATTGTATTAGAATATATTGACTATTTAGGGGGAAAATTTTATAGAGTTCATAAAGATGATATGATAAAAGATATTTCTATTAATATTGATAGCAATATAAAGGATGACTATATCGAATTAAAATTTAAAAACAAGAATAATTATACAACATATATTAAAAATATGTGGTATAGGAGAGGGGATTTTTCAAAAATCCTTCCCATATCTAAATTTGAACTTAATTCAAACAGAATAAGAAAAGAATGTATATTAAAAGAATGGGATATAACTAAAACTTTTTTACATTATCACTTGCCGACTTTGGGAAATTATAATTCAGAAGTTAAATCAAATAAAATTAAAGATTTAGTAATTGCTAGAGATTGTAGTTTAGATATTCCAGAAACTTTAGTAACAACTGAGAAGAGTAAATTGATTGAATTTTACAAAAGGAATTCAAGTATAATAACAAAGCCGATAGATAACGGCCATCTAAGCTATAAGGATAAAATAAATACCTATTCAAGTAAAGGAATCGTTTTTATTGATGATAAATTAATTGAAAAATTAGAGATTAGATTTTGCCTTTCCCTGTTTCAAAAATATGAAGAAAAAGAGTTTGAGATCCGAGTGTTTTTTATAAAGAAAAAATTATACCCAATGGCTATTTTTTCTCAAAGGGATATAAAAACTAGATTTGATTTTAGAAATTATAATAGGGAGAATCCAAACAGGAATGTACCTTTTAAATTTCCTAAAAGGATTGAAAAGAAAATATTGAACTTTATTCATTTGAGCAATCTTGATACAGGTTCAATAGATCTAATATACACACCTGATAATAGGTTTGTTTTTTTAGAAGTTAATCCAGCAGGTCAGTTTGGATGGGTTTCGCAAAATTGCAATTATTATTTGGAAAAAGAAATTGCTAAATTATTAATAGAACAAAATTTAAAAAATCATGGATGAATGTAAGTCCTTGCCGGTATTTTATCAGAATTTAGACGTAAAAAAAAGAGAGCCAAAAATAAAATGGGATACTTGTGAAGTTTATAATGAGTTTTATCAAACAGATCAACACAGATCTGATATTTTCTATAAATGTATTTCAAAGATTTAATGTCAAAACTTAATAATAAAATATTACGATTCGCAAACTGCATCCCAGTAAATGGCTTTACTAGTAGTTTAATATACGACTTACAAAAGTGTGTGATTTATAAAATACCCAATTATATATATGAAATATTAACCAAGTTTAATGGCAAAAAATTACAAATTATAAAAAGCGCTTTCAGTGATCACTTACATGATGAAATAGACAGTTATTTAAAGATGATGCACGAGAAAGAAATATTATTTTTTACATCAAATCCTAAATTATTTGCACCAATGTCAATGGATTGGGATGAGCCATTTGTTATAACTAACGCAATTATAGATTTACAAAATGATATTAGCTTTGCAATAAAATTTACTGAAGAACTTAGTTCAATTGGTTGTAAAGCTTTACAGATAAGAGCTTTTTGTGATATTAAATTAGATGAACTTGAGCCAATACTTAATTGTCTAATACATGGAAAAGTCAATTCAGTTGAAATACTTATTAAATATTCAAATAAGTATAAAATGGCTAGTTTAAAGAGATATTTTCGTAATCATCCTCAAGTCGCAATGATTACTTTTTATAATTCTCCTTGGGATAAAGCTCAGGCTATAACCAACACTTTATTTGGAAAAGTGTTTTTTACGACTAATGAGATTGGTTCGGAAAAATGTTGCGGGAAAATTGAATATTCCTTTTTTACCATAAATATTAAAACTTTTACTGAATCCTTAAAGCACAACTCCTGTCTAAACCGCAAAATTTCAATCGATTCCGAAGGCAACATCAAAAACTGTCCATCCATGACTGAGTCTTTCGGAAATATAAAAACCACTACTTTAATGGAAGCCATAGAGAAACCAGGGTTTAAGAAGTATTGGGATATCAACAAAGATAAAATACATGTTTGTAAAGATTGTGAGTTTCGATATGTTTGCACAGATTGTAGAGCTTATGTAGAACATCCAAGAGATTTATTTTCTAAACCTTTGAAATGTGGCTACAATCCATATACTGGCGAATGGAGTGAATGGAGCACCAATCCCTTAAAACAAAAAGCAATAGAATTTTATGGTATGAAGGAAATGGTGCAGGAAAGACAAAAGAGACTTGAAGAAGAAGTAAGGGTAGAAGAACCACCTACTTTATAATCTATCAATTATGCTATTGACCTTCCCTTTCTTCCGACAACACGACAGTATGGACTGTGGTCCAACTTGTCTGCGTATGATTGCGACTTTTTATAAGAAAGATATTTCCCTACCTTATCTAAGAGACTTATGTGCCATAGATCGCGATGGAGTAAGTCTCAATGGTATATCTACAGCAGCAGAGAAAATAGGATTCCGTACGATGGCTGTGAAAGTAAAATATGGTGAGTCCGAGGATGATCCCTGCTTGATAAGCGCACCACTTCCTGCCATCGCTCATTGGAATCAAAATCACTTTATAGTGGTCTATAAGCTAAAGAGGAATAAAGTCTATATTTCAGATCCTGCATCAGGCAAGCATATATTGAGCAGAAAGGAATTCGAGCAATCATGGTTAAGCGATGGTGATGAAGGTATATTACTATTATTAGAGCCGAATTCAGATTTTTATAAAGAAGATCAAGACGAAGATCGTCACAAGCCCATTGGTTTTGGATTTTTGTGGTCATATTTGTTTCAATTTAAAAAACTCATTGTTCAGTTGATCCTTGGACTCTTAATTGGAACATTACTACAGTTGGTATTTCCCTTTTTAACTCAATCGATTGTAGATCATGGCATACAAAACAAAGATATTTCTTTTATCTGGTTGATCTTGATAGGTCAGTTGTTTTTGTTTGCAGGACAGACTGTTGTTAGATTAATACAGAGTTGGATCATATTACACATCGGTACAAGGATTAATGTTAACTTAATCAGTGATTTTTTAGCTAAGTTAATGAAACTGCCATTAAGCTATTTTGATTCAAAACAAACAGGTGATCTCATGCAACGCATTGGAGATCATCGCCGAATCGAAAATTTTCTCACTCAATCTCTACTCTCTATTTTATCTTCAGTTTTTTCATTTTTATTTTTTGGAATCATTTTGGCAATATATCATATTAAAATATTTTTAATTTTTTTGATTTCATCAATACTTTATTTTATATGGATATTTTTCTTTCTTAGGCGCAGAAAAGAAATAGATTACAAGCTTTTCAGAAAACATGCAGACAATCAAGACAATCTTTATGAAATCATTCAAGGTATGGCAGAAATCAAACTTCAAGGAAGTCATTTTAAACGGAGATCAATTTGGGCTCAAACTCAAGCTTCCCTCTTCAAAGTAAATATGCGTAGTCTGGCACTGAGTCAATATCAAGACGTTGGTGGCATTGCCATCCAACAAATCAAAGATATTCTGATCACAGTGATTTCAGCAACGGCTGTAATAAAAGGCGAAATCACTCTTGGGATGATGATATCCATTCAGTTCATTATAGGACAGATCAATGGACCATTACAACAGATGATACAATTCCTTCGGTCTGCTCAAGATGCTAAGTTAAGCTTGGAACGCTTAGGAGAAATTCATAGTCTTGACAATGAAGAACAATCTGAATCTATTCAAATAACAAATATTGAGTCTGATAGCATTATTATAAAAAATTTATCCTTTCGATACACTCCTATATCAAATGAAGTATTGCAAAATTTAAATTTAGAAATTCCCAAATCAAAAGTTACCGCTATCGTTGGTTCCAGTGGTTCTGGAAAAACTACACTGATAAAAATACTCTTAGGGTTCTATGATACATATCAAGGAGAAATTAGTGTAGGAACTAAAGACTTCAAACAAATTCACAAAGAAAGTTGGAGATCACTTTGCGGGGCAGTATTGCAAGATGGATATATTTTTTCTGATACCATTGCAAACAATATTGCAGAAAGTGCAGAAGAAGTCTCATCAGACAAATTAAAAAAAGCTGTAAAAATTGCAAATATTGAATCATATATACAGGAGTTGCCTTTGCGTTTTAATACCATGATAGGAAGTAAAGGGAATGGTGTGAGTCAAGGCCAAAGGCAACGCCTACTCATTGCAAGAGCAGTTTATAAGAATCCAGATTTTTTCTTTTTTGACGAAGCAACCAACGCATTAGATGCAGTCAATGAGAAAATCATAAGTAACAATTTAAAAGAATTCTACAAGGATAAAACTGTTGTAACTGTAGCTCATAGACTTAGCACCGTAAAACATGCAGATCAAATCGTAGTGCTTGATAATGGAAGTATCTCTGAAGTTGGTACTCACCAAGAACTAGTACTCCGTAAAGGTAAATATTTTGAATTAGTTAGCAATCAGCTTGAACTGGGCGAATGAAGGGAAATGATATGGGGAAAGTGATGAGGGGGAATGATGAACGAAATTGAATACAATGATTAAAGAAATTTTGGAACGAAATTTGAAGTGTCATTAATGACTTATAATTTATTACTCAAAATTCATCCTTCAAAATTCATCACTCAAAATTCATAATTAATAAAAAAGTGTACTTCGAAAATAATACTATAATCAACGAAGTCAGGGAAAATCCAAGAAGGGAGATGAATCAATTCATTCCTCCACCTCAAGGATTTATTTTGTATAGTGGGATTGCTTTGATAGCCCTATTTCTTTTACTTGTATTGCTGATCACACATTTAATAAGTTACCCTGATGTGATACATAGTCAAGGCGAAATAAAAACTATGATGCCAACTTTAGACTTATACTCGAATTCATCATCTAGTATCAAGCATTTGTTTTGCAAAGAAGGAGATACTATTTACAAGGGAAGTAGGATATTGATTTTTGATAATGATGCCAATTATATTGATTTAGATTCAGCTTTTCAAGGATTGCAAGTATTCAAGAAAATAAAAAATATAAACGAATATACTTATGTTCAACTCAATGAAAATTTAAATTTGGGACAACTTCAAGATTCATATACTGCAATTTTATTGAGTTTATCGGATTTAAAATTTGATTTAAGAGATAATTTGCCAGACCAAAGAATTTCCACAATTCAGGCAGATATTAAGATTCTTGAACAAATGAAGACTGCTCAACAAAAGAATATGCATAACTATGAAAGAGAAATTAGCTTGGCAGCCAAAGAAAATTATAGAAAAAGAATTCTAGAACAAGAAGGCATAGTAAGTATGTCTGAGATGGAAGCGGACTCAATGAAAGTGCTTCAGCATCTTCGAGCAAGAGTGAATATGAAAACTGAATTACTACGAGGAGAAAGCCAGAAATTGAATTTGTATAAGCAAAAACTGGACATTAAGCAACAGCGCAAAATTCAAATATTTGTTAAAGAGCAAACATTAAAAAATGCGATCATACAATTCGTAACTCAACTAAAGAAGTGGAAAAAAAATTATGAATCAATTGCAGAACGTAATGGCGTTATTGTATTCAGAGAAAATTTAATGGAAGGTGTTTTTCTGCAAAGTGGACAACATTATTCCAGTATTATCCCTATCATTAAACCTAATCCAATTATTTGTGATTTGGAGATAAACTCTACTGACTATGGAAAAATTCAAATTGGGCAAAAAGCTATTCTGTTTTGCACAGCTTATCCTCAAGAAGAGTATGGTAGTCTCACCGCAATAGTAAAACAAATTGAGCCAATACCTTATAAAAATAAAACACTAGAAAGTATGTACAAGGTTAGACTCTCGTTAGGTGAAAATTTAATCACTGATCAAAAGAAATTTTTGCCAATTTCTCAAAACTTACAAACATCTGTTCAGATTATTACAAAGGAGAAAACTATTCTTCATCGTATTTTTGAAAAATTTTTATCTTTTATTAAAAAGAGATTATAATCATTTAATTTGTATATTGATTAATGAATCTAGAGGGATTTTTTATTTTTAGAAGGCGTCGAGAGTATCAATTTTCGAGCTTGGAGAGTGTGGATTTATGCTCATGGAGTAACTCACCAGCACCTTCTATTGACAATTGACTGATTTTCCTCATATCTATTAATTTATTGGCTGTCAATTGATTATACTTCGCAATATGTTATCTTTTCTATTTTTGAACAATAGGCTATCTTTTTTGACACAAAATCATTTGCATTTTAAGAATATTTCATCAAAATTTGGAATTAGTTATCCAAATAGGTAACTTTTTGTTATAGATTGAAAAATCTATGCGGACAACTTATGTTTTTGAAACCGAAATCTGGGACATATATTACGCTCAAAGACCAGAAGTTCAGGACAAAATGGACTGGGTAATTGGTTTAGTCCGAACAGTGAGAATGGTTCACGAAAAATTTTTCAAACACCTTGAAAGGGCTGAAGGACTGTATCCGTCCAAGGAACAGTATACTGCGCATGAATGAGGCAAGCGATACATTTGCAAAAAAAAGCAGATGAAAAAATATTCGTTTGAAAGTATCCAGAAGGCATTAAAAGCATGTGGTTTAAAACTTAAAGATTATTTGGAATCGGTTAAGCTCCCAGTTCATAAATATTATTATGAGAAACAAAAACATGATAAGCGAGCAACCAAATCAAAAGATCAATTTATAGCACTTTCACCAGAACCGATTCAAGATGTACTAGAGCAGCTGATTGTTGAATATCCAAATGGGGTCAAGTTGCACATAGGGTCTAAAGCATCCATTGATGCAATCAGGATGTTGATTCATATATGATACCATTCACAAGTGGTCATCGATATTTTGTATATAGTGGAATTGTAGACTTTAGGAAAGGATATAATGGATTAAGTGGTGTGGTCAAGTCAAATATGGAATCTAATCCATTCAATGGAGAAGAACTTCCTCCGAAATGTGGAACAACTAAAAACTACATTTCCAAAATTGAGAATAATGCCAACGACATTCGCCTCTCGACACTAAAGAGAATAATTAAAGAAGGACTTGGCGGACACATTAAACTGAGTCTAGAACTATTGGAAAATAAAACAAGATAGCAAAACAAAGGCTATATGCAATAAGCGTTTCATTGGCAAATCAAGCATTCTGCACAGCTTAAACTTCGGCCTAGTTGGACAAGAAAGCAGACCGCACTCACTTACTGCATATTGTCTCAGCCGAACTTAAAATAAATAATACTATTTGAGTATAATTTTTTTCAAACCCTCACCATACCTATTTGTAACTCCATCATAATATACCCGCACAAAATAAATTCCAGCCGGTAAAAAAGACAGATCAAGATCGGCATAGGTATGTTGATCACTCAAACTCAAAACACGTTCTCCAATATTATTCAAAACATCAACAGAATATTCGTTACAAGCATTACACTGAAGATCCACAATCATTCTACCAGTCGTAGGATTGGGATAAGCCATAAAATGAATGGATTCTTTTACATCATGATTATCCACAGGATATGCAACAAATTTCCAAAGATCCTTTTGAGTTCCCAAACTGCCAGAATAACCTTGGGCCAGATAACCATATTCCCCAATTGCAAATCCAACTGCTTCTACCCTTTCTAGACCAGGTAAAGATGTGACAGGCCTCCAAGTATCACTGAATTGATTGTATGCCCAAAAATCATTTTTCCCTCCCGTATGACCAGAACCAACAAATGCTTCATTATAAATGACAAATGAAACAGCTTCTGACCTGGTTATCCCTGGAAAATTTGATTTCTTTGTCCAAACATCTATTGAAGGATCATACTCCCATAAATCATTATATGTGATAGTTGCTGATCTTCCAAGTGTAATATAACCTTTAGTACCTATTGAAAAAGCGGATGCTGCATCCCTTATATTACCAGGAAAATTTGCTTTTTTAGTCCATTTATCTACAGATGGATCATATTCCCAAAGATCTGATATCTGGCCACCTGAAATAGCTCCAGTTCCAACATACCCTTTACTACCTATAGAAAAACCTATAGCGTCTCTTCTCGCATTTCCAGCAAAATCAGCTTTTTTAGTCCATGTATT
>Ga0154020_10006749_pt1 | contig 13443 bp, 8 predicted proteins | sample Klosneuvirus_201_FD_109709 | JGI IMG/M metagenome (GOLD analysis project Ga0154020, IMG submission 109709) | Active sludge microbial communities from wastewater, Klosterneuburg, Austria - Klosneuvirus_20160825_MG | ecosystem: Engineered > WWTP > Aerobic digester > Activated sludge | place... | reverse complement strand
GTGTGCCCGACTCCACGCGGTCCGTCTGATCGAGGCCCTTCACCGCCGCGCCGCCCTCCGCCGTCCCCGCGGCGTAGGTGCGTCCCTCGGAGGAGACCAAGCCGAGCGAGCCGTCGCTGCCGATCTCGAGGCGCGCCTTGGCGGAGGCCTTCTCTTGGATCGGCGTGGGCTTGCTGAGCCCGCCGAAGGGGTTCTTGACCACCAGATCGAAGACGTCGTCGGCGTGCACCTCGAAGGGCAGGTTGAGCGAGAGCGAGCCGTCCGCGCTGGCGACGCCCCGGACGATCTTGGCCGTCTCTCCCGGAGCGTCGGGCTCTTTGCTGAGCGTGACGATGCTGCCGGGGGTGAAGGCCTGCTTGGCGATCAGCGTCTTGCCGCAGTCGAGGCTCACGCGCCCGAGCGCGATCACCGGAGGACCCTCGATGCCGAGCGCCGGATTCACGGCGAGGAGCGGCTCAGAGTCGAGGCCGGCGCGCAACGTCAGGATACGCTCATAGTAGGCGTCACCGAAGCCGCGGGAGTGATCGACGGCGTGCATGACGATCGCGTCGTTTTGACCAGCGGCGATCGTGGCCGCGAAGCCGCCGTCCGCGCCGACCTCGAAGGGCCCCGCGCTCTGGCCAGTGCTGAGGTTCTCTAGGCGGATCTGGGCGAAGGGCTCGAGCGCCGGCGCGTCGCCTTTGGGCGCGATGGTGAGCAGACCGCCGTGCAGCGCGGCGCTCATCCGCGTGGGCCGCAGGTGCGTCGGCGCGGGATCGGGATCGAGGCGGAGGTTCGGTAGCTGGGTGACGTTGCCGATCACGTCGCCCGGGGGCAGCGAGGGCGAGGCGATCAGCGCCGCACCGCCCGGGTTCACCTTGATGACGGTGCTCTTGCTGAGCCGCGTGGGCTTCTGGTTCTCGTCGAGCTTGGCCTGATACAGCTCCAGGACCGCGCCGGCCTTGATGCCGTTTTGCTGCATCCACGCCCCGTCGGCCTGGAAGCTATAGGCGCCGTTTTGGGCCTTCTCGGTGTTGGCCGGCAGCTCGATCGGCTTGGCGTCGAGATCGCTGCGGTTGATGAGATAGAGCTTCACCGGCTTGTCGGGCGTGGAGGGCGCGACGTTGCCGAACACCAGCACCAAAGGATCGCACCGGCGCGCGGCGACCGGCTGCTCATAGTTTCCGGCGTAGGCCTTCACATCCATCGTCGGGAGCGGCTCCTTCTTGGCGGGCAAGATCCCGCAGGCCGGCTTGGTGTCTGGACCGCAGAGGTGAGCTTGGAGGACGACGACGAGCGCGAAGAGCGCCAGGCCTTCGACCGGGGTCGCGCAGTGCTTCTGGCAGTCCTCCTGGGTGACGAGGGCCAGCTCGGCGTCGGTCTTGAGGCCGAGGGATTGCTTGAGCTCCTCGATGACTGGGCGCGCGTCGGAGCCGGCGACCGACGGTGCGGGGCCGAGCTTGGCCTGCGCGGCCTTGGCCTGGGTGGATTGCCCGACCCCTTGGAGGACCAGGGCGCCGATCGTCTGCTGAACGGCTGCGTTGAGGATAGGCTTAGTGATATTCATAGTTTACCCGTGAACCGCCGATCGTAGGCTGGTGTCGTGTCATGTATACGTAAGACCGACGTTTCATCTTCCCTCCTGTCGCGGCTCAAAGACAGGTGTCGGGGCTATGGGCTGGGCGTTTGGGACCGCGGGAGCCAAATCCCGCCGCGACCAAGGTGGTTCGCGGGTTGCTCTAGGCCGCGGCATGGACATCAACTTCAAGGACCGAGGCCCTGGTGGCGCTCGCCTGGTCGATCCGCTGAAGGACTTCAGCCTCGAGATCCGGAACCAGACCGCCCCGGTCGTTGGGCGGCGAGTCGAGACGCTGGAGGGGCTGGGGGTCGGGACCGCTGCAGCGCTGGCCGACACGGTCGAGACCCAGGTCGGAAAGACCGCCGAGATCGGCCGCGATAATGTGGTGACCAAGGCCGAGGTGACGGCGCTCGAGCAGCGGAAGGCCAGCCTGGGCGAGACCAAGGCCGCCGTAAACGCCGAGCTCCCGCTCCTCAAGGCGCTGGTGGAGCGGCCGAATCCGGAGCCCATCGATCTGCCCAAGGCCGTGCGAACGATCACGCGACACGTCTCGAGCCCCTACGACCCAAACTTCGTCGATCTCAGCGAGCTCCCGCCGGGCATCCGAAAGCTCGCGGTCGAGGTCCTCGACACCCTGGACGCGTCTGGGTCCGGGCCGGGCTCCGAGAAGCACGACCTCCGCGAAGATCGCCGCATCGACAACGCGATATTGGGCCGTTTTCAAGCGCTCAGCGATCATGAGCTCACCGCCTTTGGCCAGGGGACCCCCGAGAGCCAACGCTCGGCCGCCAACATGGTCCACCGCCACATCAACTCCGAGACCGAGGAGCGGCTGACGGAGCCGAAGAACCCGCGATCGGTGCGCAAAGACTTCCCGGTAGAGGGCGCCTCGGTCGCGCTCGAGACGGTGCCGCTGCCCGACCACTCCAAAGAGGGCCGCAGGACCTACCACAACCTAAATCGCATCCTGCTGGTGAAGGTCCCTCCCGGGCACAAGGTGTTGATCAACGCTCAGAGCCCCATGTTCGACGCGCAGGGCAAGCCGAACGGCCTCGAGCTGATGGAGCAGCTCCTCAAACCCACCGAAGGAAACCAGCGGCATGAGTTGGCCTATTTGCCGGGGATCAAGGATGGGAAGGCAGCCGAACTGTGGATCACGGTGCTCAAGGGCGATCAGGTGGTCAGTAATCGCAACTTCGCGGTGCCGGAGAATCCGATTACGACCGAGACCGTGACGGTCCGGACCTGAGGGCCGTTACAAGGCGCGCGCCAGGAACTGCCGAATCTCCTCATCGGCCTGGCGCGCGGCGTGGGCGGCCGCGGCCGGCTCTCCCCCTAGCCAGAGATAGTATCCGAAGTCGGGTAAGTACGTCTCCGCGATATTCATCGTCGGTAAGTTGGGCGTCGAGATCCAATGTCCGGCACCAGGGTAGCAGTGATAGCCGTCGGGATGACTACGGACGTGGCCCTGGCTCAGCAAGCGATCCCAGGCGATCTCGGCTAAGGTGCAGGAGGCCCAGAGCTGATCGTCCTCCCCAGCGATCATCAGGATCGCGGCCTGGCTCTGTTCGACCGGAATGGTGGCCAGGTCCAGGTCCTCCGCAGATGCGGCCGCGATGTCGGCCAGGAACACGGGCGCGTCGGCGTAGGCCACGTTTCCTTCGGGATCGGTGCGGGCCTCCGGCTGGGCCCCGGAGTAAGGCACCGCGGGCAAGGGTAGCCCGCCGAAGGTCCAAGCAGCGACCGCCGCGGTCGAGCTGAGGCTGATGCCGCCCCAGACTACGCCGCTCGGAACGGTGGCCACGGCGGCCTTGAGCTCGGGATAGTGCGCGGCGAGGAGCAAGGCCAACTCACCTCCCCGCGAGCCCCCCATCACTCCCAATCGGTTGGCCGCCACCTCGGGGCGAGCCTTGAGCCAGCTCAGCGCATTACCGAAGTACTCGAGCGGCACATTCTCCAGCGTGCTCGGCAAACCGGGCGCTCCGAAGTAGGCCAGGCCAAGGCAGGCGTAGCCGAGACCAGCATAGTATTGGGCCAAGATCTGGCCAGTGCCGAGGCCACCTTCGGAGCCGCCGAAGATCACCAAGCCGGGGAAGGGCCCGGGGCCTTCGGGCGCGACGTAGAACCCGACCAGGCCGTGGTCGCTGACGCGCTCGAAGCGGGCCGCGGGTGGAGCATAGGTTCGGGTCAGTACGATCGATGCCTTCACTTCGCCAGCGATCCAGGCGCTGAAAGCCACCGCGAAGTCCACCCGATCGCTGGGGCCACCAGCGCTCGTCATCGACCACAAGAGGCCGTCGGGATCGACCCCTGAATAACTGCCCGAGCTGGGGGCGGCCTGGGAGAGGTCCACCGCTCCGTCCACACCCGTCATGAACACCGCCTTCGACCGGTAGGCGCCAGAGCTAGCGCGGACCTCGACCTCGGAGACAGGAGGAAAGCCGCTCAGACGCACGGCCAGCGCGTCGCCGAAGAAGGGAGCGGTGGCCTCGGTCCAGGGATCAGCGCTGAGCGCGCGGCTGAAGACGCGAATCGTCGGGGTGGTGCTGGTGATGGTGCCACCAGCGTCGGCCAGCCCGGCGTCGGATAGTCCGGCATCGGAGAATCCTGCGTCGGAGGGTCCTTGCGGCGAGGCGTCGGATCGCTCGGCAGCGTCCGAGCGGGCTCCGGCGTCGAGCCCGCGGGCTCCGGGCTCAGCTCCGCAGGCGGCAAACACCGCATAGCCGAGCGCGACCGATAACTTCGTACGTTGATTCCACACTCTCGAGCTCCATGTCCTGTCGCCGTCCCGTGCTTGGTCATGCCCGACGTGGTGGACCTTTGCACAGATCCACTTTTTGTTTATCAATGGTGCCACCATGAGCTCTGGCCGTTGGAACCTCGGAGTCGCTTTGGATCCCAGCTCCAGCACCCCTTTGGCGCTGCAGCTCACTCGGCATCTCTCGGAGGCCGTGCGGAGCGGCCGACTCCGACGCGGCACCCTGCTGCCGGGGACGCGCAGCCTGGCCCGGACGCTAGGCGTTAGTCGAAACACGGTGAGCGCGGCCTACGAGGAGCTCGCGGCCGAGGGCTTCGTCGAGGCGGATGGGCCCGCGGGTACCCGCATCTCGAGCCAGATCCCTGATCCAGAGCCAGGCCGGATCGCGCGACCCACGGACCCCCGTCGCCTGGGCTTCGATCTGCGCCCCTTCACCGTGGAGGCCTTGGACGCGCCCGGAGACCGCCGCCTGCTCCGCTGGGACTTTGGTCTGCCCGACCCACGCCTCGCGCCGCGCATCGCGCTGGCCCGCGCCTACGCCCGGGTCATGCGCAAGCGCCCCGAGGTGCTCCACTACGCGCGCTACTTAGAAGGTCCAGGCGCACCGCTGGTGAAGGCCGTAGGCCAGATGCTGTCCTCCACCCGCGGCCTCGACGCGAGCCCCGAGAACATCGCGCTGACCCGCGGGAGCCAGATGGGGCTGTACTTGGCGATCCAGGCGCTGATCCGCCCGGGGGACCGCGTCGCGGTCGAGCACCCTGGCTTCGTGCGCTGCTGGGAGACGCTGCGCGCGGCCGGAGCTGAGCTCGTGCCTATCCCGGTCGACGGCGAAGGCCTGAGCTTGACGCAGCTGGAGCGTCGGCTCGCACGCGGACCGCTGCGGGCGGTGTTCTTGACGCCGCACCACCAATTCCCTACGACCGCCACCCTCTCCCTCGGACGACGCATGCAGCTGCTCAAGCTAGCCGCGCGCCATCGCTTCGCGATCCTCGAGGATGACTATGACCATGAGTATCACTATGACGCGCGCCCGATCTTGCCGCTGGCCGCCAACGATCCGGCCGGGGTGGTGATCTATCTTGGCTCTCTGTCCAAGCTCTTCGCGCCCGGTTTGCGCACCGGCTTTGTGGTGGGCCCTCCCGCGCTCATCACGGCGATTCAGGCGCGGCGCGCGCTGATCGACGTCCAAGACGATCTGGCGCTGCAGCTGGCCGTCGCGGAGCTGTTCGAGGAGGGTGAGATCCAGCGCCACCAACGTCGCACCCGGCGGCTGTACCGCGAGCGCCGAGATTTCATGGTCGCCCTGATCAGAAAGAAGCTCGGCACCGCGCTGGACTTCGAGGTGCCCTCGGGCGGATTGGCGCTGTGGGCGAAGGTGGATCCGCGCATCGAGGTGGAGCGCTGGGAGGAGGCCTCGCGGCGGCGCGGGGTGGGGTTTCGGACCGGACGCCTCTTTTACCTCGACGGAGCGCCACAACCCTTCGTTCGGCTCGGCTTTGCCCGCCTGGACGCCGGCGAGGCTGAGCACGCGGTCAAGACTGTGGCTCGCGCGCTCGGGGACTAACTCAGCGGCGATAGGTCAGTGTGTACACGATCGGCCGCGTGAGCTGGGGGCTATACAGCGTGACTCGCACCTTCAAGGTCCGACCGTCCTCGGCCAGCGTGTATTCGTTGATACGCCCTTCACCATCCTGATCGAAGTGCTCGACCAGCGTCGGCCCCATCCAGCGATGGGTCAGGGTGCTCTCATCACCCTTGTAAACATAGCGCACCTTCGTGCCATCCATTGGGGAGACATAGTCTGGGCGATCGGGCGTCCGTACTCGGACCATCCGGCCCTCCAAAGAGATCTCGCAGCGCGGAGCGATGGCGGTCGCGCTGCTGGCTCTGCTCCGGGCGATCGGGCGGATGGCGAAGAACAGGCTCTCGATGCCCCGATCGATCGCCTCGGCGCGCGCGGTCTGTTCGGCAGCGTCACCAACGTAGCGGTAGAGGCCCCCGAGAGGGTGGGCAGCGGTAGTAGAGCTCCGGGCCTCTTCGGCGCGAGCGCTGGTCGCGGCAACCACGGCGGCGCACAGCGCGATGGACCGGGCGCGATGCATGGGCGGATCCAAGGGACTACGTAAATAGCGCGTCGATGTGCCCGCTGACCTCGCCAAAAGTATCGCCGGTGTAGCCAGCGGCGCGCATGGCCGAGATCAGCGCAGTGCCGGGGTGCGCGCGGGCGCCGTCGATGTGCTGACCAGGCTTGAGGCCGCCCGCGCGTCCACCGACTACCAGCACCATGTTCTCCACCGAGTGGGTCTGGTTGGCGGTGGCGCCGTCGTTGAGCTGCAGACCGTGGCCGCCCTCGGGCATGAAGACGAGCACGGTGTTGTCGAGCATATTGCCGCTGCCCTCGGGCGTGCTCTTCAGCTTCTGCATCAGGTAGGCATAGATCGAGGCGTGCCACTTCAAGATGGTGCTGACTGCCAGCTGTCCGCGGTTACTGTCGTCGCCGTTGTGCCCGACCTCGTGCTGGTCGGCGCGGATCGGCGTGCCCATCATGGTGCTCACGTTGAAGATGTTCATGTGCGACTGGAAGCAGGTGATCTGCAGCGTCGCCACTCGACTCAGATCGCAGACCATCGCCATGTGGATGAGATCAGCGAAGAGCTTGGCCCGGGTGTCCTCCTCAGAGTAGCCGGTGTTGGTGCCGATCTCGCTCGAACCTGAGCCGGCATTGTTGCCGCCGATCGGCGGGTCCATCCCGGGATCGGGCAGGATCTGACAGGCCCCGGTCATGATCGGCGGCAGCGCCTGGATCCGCAGCTCCAGCGCGCGCAGCTCGTCAAAGTGTCGATCGAGCCGCTGCTTGTCCGCCATACCCACGTTCGAGGTGAGGCGCTGGCGCTTCCGCCCGATGAGGTCGAGCACCGAGATTTTGGCCCGCTGATCGAAGAGGAAGCGCTCGCGCTCGGCGGCTCCGCTGGGCATGAAGCCGCGAAAGAGCGAGCCAAAGGCCACCGAAGGGCTGGTCTGCGCCGCGATCGGCTGGCGACGACCGGTATAGGACATGTACTCGCGCCCGGAGAAGTCCGAGCCGGAGAGATACCAAGAGGGTTGTGCTCGGTAGACCAGGGAGTTGATGTTGGTCTGCCCGCGGTTCAGGCCGGCCACCACCTGGTCCGAGGTGATGCCCTCGGCGGTGAAGCGCGCCTCGGTGGACCGCATACCGGAGAGCAGCGGGCTGGCGCCGCCGCCGTGGAAGTCGCGATAGGCCCCGCCCGGCGGCACGTCCGCGCCATCGGTGGAGGTCATGCTGAAGGGGATGGCGAGGTTCGAGACGATGGAATAGTCGTCCTTCATCGTCATGAGCGGCTGGAGCGGGGTGGTGATCGCGTAGTTCCGCCCAAACGCCAAGGGCGCGATGAAGTGACCCGTCTCGGTGTAGCGGCGGCCAGCGATCTGCTGCGCGTCCTTGGCCCAGCCATCACCGCCGATGGACTGCCCCGCGAAGACGATGCCGTAACGGCGAGGGATCACCGACTGCGCAAAGGCCTTCTGGTCGAGCATGCACTCGAGCAGCGGGAGGCCGATCGCAGCCCCCCCGATGCCGCGGAGGAGCGCTCGTCGATTGAGCTTGAGGGAAGCCATATTAGTTGCCCTCCTTCTTGGCCAGACGGAAGGCCGGGCTGGAGACATAGTCTAGGATGAGTTGGTCGAGCTTATGGTCGTTGCCGCGCCAACTATCCAGCAAGGCATTGAGCTCCAAGCGGTCGGCGGCGTCGAGCGGCCGGCCGAGCGCGAAGCTCATCCACTGCTCCAGCACGCAGGCGTCGAGGGTGTTGGTCTCGGTGATCTTCTGGGCCAGCTCCCGGGGGCCAGAGAAGGTGCCAAAGCCCGGGAGGGTACCGGCGCCGTCGATGGCGCACTGGGGCTTGCCGTCGTCGTGATCCCTCCACCGCCCGGCGATGTCGAAGTTCTCGAGGCCGAAGCCGATAGGGTCGATCATGCTGTGGCAGCTGGCGCAGCTCGTGGTGGCCTCGTGCGCGAGGTAGCGGTCCTTCTTGCAGGCCGCGGTCCCTTCGCCCGGCGGCATGTCGGCCATGACGGTGGGCGGCGGCGGCGCGATCGACAAGCAGAGGAGCCGGTTGCGGACCAAGATCCCGCGCTGGGTGGGGCTGGTGTCGGTGAACTTGCTGAAGGCCGCCAGCACGCTGCCGTGCGAGAGGAGGCCAGCCCGCTTGGAGGGCGCTGGATAAGTTACCCAGCCGAGTCCGCCCGCGGGCCGAGGGATGCCATAGTGATCGGCCAGGGCGTCGTCCACGTAGGTCTGGTCGGAGCGGAAGACGTCCAGGTAGCTCCGCTTGTCGTCGAAGACCACCCGGTCGATCAGCGCGCTGGTCTCCCGCTGGAAGCCAGCGATGAGCTGGGCGGAGGCGGGGATCGAGCGGTATCCGAGCCACATTTGGTGGAAGCGATGGAGCTGATTCTTGGCCCGTTGATCGGCGAGCAGGCGGGTGGCCGCGGCGCGCACGCCGCTCGTGTCGAGGCGACCGGCTTCGGCGTCGGCCAGCAGCGCGTCGTCGGGCATCGTGCCCCAGAGTAAGTAGGCGAGGCGGGAGGCCAGCTCGAATTGGCTGAGCGCGACCACGCCGACGTCCGCGGTGGGCGCGCCGGCCTCGACGCGGTAGAGCATCTCGGGGTCTTGCAAGAGGGCTTGCAGAAACAGGCTCACCCCGGTGTCGAAGCTCTGCGGGACGTAGGCGTTGACCTCGGTGGAGTAGGCCTGAAGCGTGAGATAGTCGGTGATCTCGGCCTCGGTCAGCGCGCGACGAAAGGCCCGCCGCGCCACCGTCTCGATCACCGTGCGAAAGCAAGCCGCGTCGCCGGGGCCGCTCGGGGTACAGGTGATGACGCGCGCGCGCTTGGCCGGATCGGCGAGGGTGCGGGCGGCGATGTCCTCAGCCATAGCGGCCAAGGAGTCGATGAGCGCGCTCGAGGCCATCTGCAGGCGATAAGCGTTGTCGTAAGGCGTGTACGTGTCCTCGCCGAGCTGGGTCAGCGCGGAGGTGTCGTCGCCGAGGAGATCTTGCAGCGTGTTTTGCAGCTCCGCGCGGGAGAGCCGGCGCGCGCCGCTCTCGGAGGCCACGAAGCGGCCCGGGCTCGTGCCGCCATCAGCCCCTGAGGTCCCAGCGTCCCCACCTCCAGGCGGCGGGGGGCCGGGCGGCATGAGCTCCCCGATCGCGCCCGTACAACCGAGCGAGAGGATCGAGAGCCCGGCGATCACGGCACACGTGTCACTCAGGCGCATCCCTAGGAATCTAGCCCGGAGCACGACTGGATCGCCAAGCCCGCCAGGATACGTGGGATGGACTGCCGTTCGGTGGGAGAGGTAGCCGCCCCCGTGGGATCGCGTTTACAATCGATTTACGACCGTTTCACCGGGGCCAGACCACTCGGCGGGGCAGGCTCGGCACGATGGAGCCATGAAAAGAACGCTGCTGACGACCTTCCTCCCCGCGCTTTTGCTGCTCTCTGCCGCCGCCTATGCCAAGTCGGCGACCCCGGGCGAGAGCGAGGTGAAGCTGAGCGCGGAGGTCGGAACCCCTGTGCTCCTCGCCGGGCAGAAGCAGACGACCTACCTGAAGGTCGGGCTCACCGGCTTCGATCTCCCAGCGGCCAAAGAGCGGCCCCCCATCAACCTTGCGGTGGTGATCGATCGATCGGGCTCGATGAGCGGTGACCGCATCGTTCGAGCCAAGGAGGCGGCCATCCTCCTCCTCGATCGCCTCGATGAGCGGGATATCGTGTCCATCATCACATACGACAGCACCGTCGACGTTTTGGTGCCGGCCACCCGCGCGACCGACCGCGGCGCCATCCGCGCCCAGATCGAGCGCATCCAGCCCCGCGGCAGCACCGCGCTCTTCGCCGGCGTCTCTCAGGGCGCCCACGAGCTCCGGAAGTTCCTGGATAAGAACCGGGTCAATCGCGTGATCCTACTGTCGGATGGGCAGGCCAACGTAGGACCCAGCTCCCCGAACGAGCTCGGCCGGCTCGGGCTCTCGCTCGGCAAAGAGGGCATCGCGGTGACCACGATCGGTCTCGGCCTCGGCTACAACGAAGATCTGATGGCGCAGCTGGCGCAAAACAGCGACGGCAACCACGCCTTCGTGGAGAACGCCGCGGAGCTGGCCAAGATCTTCGACGCGGAGCTGGGCGACGTCCTCTCCGTGGTCGCGCAGGAGGTCTCGGTCAAAGTGCACTTCGCCCCCGGCGTCCGGCCGGTCAAGGGGCTCAACCGCGACGCCGAGATCCGCGGCGACACCGCCTACCTCGCGCTGAACCAGCTGTACTCCCGGCAGGAGAAGTACTTCCTCCTTGAGCTGGAGGTACCGGCGGGCAAGGGAGGAACTTCGCAGGATTTGGCCACGGTCGAGGTCAGCTACGGCAACATGCTCACCAAGAAGACGGCGCGGCTGGCGACCTCGGTCGGCGTCTCCTATAGCGACACCCTGGCCGAAGTGGAGAAGAACGCCAACCAGCCGGTGATGGTCTCCGCGATCGAGGCCATCGCGACCGCCAATACCAAGCGGGCCGTCTCGCTGCGCGATAAGGGCGAAGTCACCCAGGCCAAGCAGGTGCTGATCGACAACGCCAACTATCTCAACGAGAACGCCACCCGCTACCGCGCGCCCAAGCTGAAGAGCTACTCCTCCGTGAACGAAGAGGACGCCAAGAACCTCGACAACAACGACCAGTGGAACAAGCAGCGCAAGAACATGAAGAAGAGCGCTTATACCCGCGACATGCAGCAATCCTACTGAGCACCCGTGCGACAGCGACTCAACATCATCTTCGCCTTCATCGTGCTCCTCCCCTTGGGGGCGCTGGCGGCGCTGGGGCTGAAGGTGACCCGCGATGAGCGCGCGGTCCTCGAGCAGCGGCTGCGGGAGCTGCACGAGGACCGCCTGCGAGATCTGTCCGGGGGAGTCGCGCGGACCTTGGGGGAGGTAGAGCGTGAGCTGGCGCGGCAGCTCGATGAGTCGCCCCGCGATGACGAGAGCCTGCGGGCGCTGGTGCGGCGCTCCCCGCTGGCGGTGACGGCCTTCTGGGTGAGCCCGACCGGGCAGCTCTTCTTCCCGCGCGACGATGACACCCTATCGGCGCTGGAACGCGACTTCATGCTGCGCACGCAGGCGATCTGGAAGGGTCGGGCCATGCTCTACGACCCTCCCCGCGATGAACGGGACAACAGTAAACTGGGGCCGCGGATCGCTCGCCGAGATAGTGTGTCGACGTTGGCGATTCACCGCGAGCAGGGGTGGATCTCCTGGTATTGGGAGGAGGGGCTGCATCTGTTGTTCTGGCGGCGGATGGAGGGCGGAGACGTGCTCGGGGTGGAGGTCGATCGGGTGGCCCTGCTGTCGCGGATCGTAGGCGCCTTACCGGAGCTGGACCCCGGCGATGGACGGATCGTGATGACCGACTCCAAGGCGGACCCGGTGTTTCAGTGGGGGCGCGATCTGGAGGCCAAGGACGAAGCTCAGAAGGAGGCTCCGCCCAAGCCCGGCGCCACCGATCAGCGAGCGGCGCGGGTCGCCTTGGGTTATCCGCTCGACGCCTATGCGCTCAGCTATCACGCGCCGGGGGCGGAGCTGCTGGCGGGCACCACCACCTTAGCGGTGGGCGGGAGCTTGTTCGCGGTGGGTCTGATGGTGCTCGGCCTGGCCTATTACTTCTTCCGTGAGCAGTCGCGGGAGATGCGGCTCGCTCAAGAGCGGGTGAGCTTCGTGACGCAAGTATCTCACGAGCTGAAGACGCCGCTCACCAATATTCGCCTTTATGCCGAGCTCCTCGATGAGAAGCTGGATGATGATGGTCCGCGGCGACACCTCGGGGTGATCGTCTCCGAGAGCCAGCGACTATCCCGGCTGATCAACAACATCCTCACCTTCAGCAAACGTCAAAATGACCGCCTCCTGCTGCGCCGCTCCGAGGTCGACGCGGGGGCCCTGGTCGACGGCGTCTTGGCCCAGTTTGAGCCGTCCTTCACCAGCAAAGGACTGAGCGCCAGCGTATCGGGCGGCGCGCCCCGGAAGATCGAGGCCGATCCCGACGCGGTCGGGCAAATTCTAGGCAACCTACTATCGAACGTCGAGAAGTACGCCGCCCAAGGCAAGAAGGTCGAGATCGACGTCTCCCAGGACGAGGCCGCGACGACCATCGCGGTCCGTGACTTCGGCGCCGGCATCCCCGAAGGTCACCGGGAGAAGGTCTTCGATCCCTTCTACCGGGTGAGTGACAAGCTCTCCGACGGCGCCACCGGCACCGGCATCGGTCTCACCATCGCCCGGGAGCTGGCGCGGCTGCACGGAGGTGACTTGGTCCTCGAGCCCGCCGAGCCTGGCATTCGCTTCATCTTGAAGGTCCCCAACGCCCCTGAGCCACGAGGAGGAGCCACCGCATGAAAGTGCTGGTCGCCGAGGACGATCCCAATATTCTCCAAGGTATTCTGGAGCTGCTCGAGTCCGAGGGCTACTCACCGATCCCCGCGCCTGACGGGATGGTGGCGCTGGAGCTCTTCGAGCGAGAGAAGCCGGACTTCGTGTGTCTCGACATCATGATGCCCAAGCTCAACGGCTATGATGTCTGTCGACGCATTCGACTGCAGAGTGGGACGGTGCCGATCATCTTCCTCTCCGCCAAGTCCGAAGAGATCGACAAGGTCGTGGGACTCGAGCTCGGGGCCGATGACTATGTGATGAAACCCTTTGGCGTGAGGGAGTTCGCGGCGCGGATCCGGGCCGTGGCCCGCCGCTGCTTGGCCGCGGCGGCAGCGGCAGCCCCAGCGGCGGCACCGAAGAGCTTCCGGCTCGGGGAGCTCGAGGTCCTCCCGGGAGAGCTCCGGGCCCGCCGAGGCGCGCTGGCGATCGAGCTGTCCCTGCGGGAGGTGAAGCTCCTTGAGGTGTTTCATGCGCATCCGGGCGAGGTCCTGAGCCGTGACCACCTCTTTCGGGTGTGCTGGGGCCTCGAGCACTTCGCTAACTCCCGCACGCTGGACCAGCACATCAGCAAGCTGCGCAAGAAGATCGAGACCGACGCCAAAGCACCGACGGTGATCGAGACGGTCCATGGGGCC
>Ga0154020_10006748_pt1 | contig 13445 bp, 10 predicted proteins | sample Klosneuvirus_201_FD_109709 | JGI IMG/M metagenome (GOLD analysis project Ga0154020, IMG submission 109709) | Active sludge microbial communities from wastewater, Klosterneuburg, Austria - Klosneuvirus_20160825_MG | ecosystem: Engineered > WWTP > Aerobic digester > Activated sludge | place... | reverse complement strand
AGACTATGCGTTAGTATTTGTAAATAGTCCTAACTCGGGCATCGGATACGACAAAGAAGATGCAAAAAAAGGCGGCAATGGATATCTCCCCATATCATTACAATATGGAGAATATCAGGCGAATGCCGCACGTGAAACCAGCATTGCTGGAGGCGACCCTTTGGAAAAATTTACTAATCGTACCTATAAGAACAAAAAGACCAAGGCAATCAACATTACTGATTTAGGTATGATCAATGATACCTACAAGAAAATGAAAGGAAAGCCGGTTGTTGTTGCTATCAACATGAATAATCCCATGGTTTTTTCTGAGTTTGAAAAAAATGCAAACGGTATACTCGTTCACTTTGGTGTCCAAGATCAAGCTCTTCTGGATATCCTTACCGGATCGGCTGAGCCTTCGGCTCTATTACCGATGCAAATGCCAGCCAATATGGAAACGGTAGAAAAACAATTTGAAGATGTGCCTCATGACCTTACTGTTTATGTAGACGCAGAGGGTAATGGTTATGATTTTGCCTTTGGATTAAATTGGAAGGGCGTTATTAATGATGAGCGAAAGTCCAAATACAAAAAATAACTACTAAATTTAAGTACTAACGCAACGCACATGTTTTAAACTAGTTCTGAGCAACACTAATAATCTAAAATATTCAACCATGATAAACAGACGAAAATTTTTACAAAGCTCTGGAGCACTTGCTCTTGGCGGCCTGGCAATCTCTCAGCAGTCCATGGGTAATGTGCTTTCAAATAAAGTTGCTGCCGCAAGACCTGTTGGTTTGCAGTTATACACCGTTACAAATGCCATAGAAGCTGATCTGGATGGCACCTTAAAACGCATTGCTGAAATTGGTTATAAAGATTTAGAAACTGCATTCAGTAGAAAAGGTGGCTATTATGGATTGAAGCCTAAAGAGTTTGCTGCAAAAGCAAAAGAGTATGGTTTAAACTGGCGAGCACATCACATCGGTGGAGCTGGTTTCAAAATGCCTGCGGGTGCGGCACCTCGCTTAGATGCGAATGGCAAGCCCATTGTTATGCCTACGGTATTAAACTTACGGGATAACTTTCAAGAGGCCGTTGACAACGCTGCAGAAGGAGGATTAAAATATCTTGTTTGCTCAAGCACGCCAATAAATACGATGGAAGAAATTAATTTGTCAATCGAAACTTTTAACAAAACAGGTGAAGCATGTAAAAAAGCTGGAATTGGTTTTGCCTATCACAATCACACGAAAGAATTTGACCGTATAGACGGTAAACTCCCATACGAAATATTTTTATCACAGATTAGTCCGGACATTATGAAGATGGAGCTTGACCTTGCGTGGGTTACTAAATCAGGGACCGATCCACTCGAACTTTTTAAGAAACATCCCGGTCGCTTCCCGTTATGGCATGTTAAAGATCTTGACCGGGTTACTCAACGCCCCGTTGAAGTAGGTGCAGGCTATGTCGATTTGAAACGAGTATTTGAAGGTTCTGAAAATTCAGGCTTACAGTATCTATTCGTAGAACAAGATGCTGCGCCCGACCCGCTAACAAACATTGCAACTAGCTATGCCAACATTCAAAAGTTATTTTAGAAGGTAAGCGTATACCGTACCTCCAAAGAGTCAGATAATTGTATTGTCTGACTTTTTTGCTTTTCGGAATGCTTCGGAATCACAAATAGCGCTGCATTCCAACCTATTCAATTGTTTTAGAGATTTACAAGTAAGAAAACAATTAATTGCAGAGCATGAAATGAAAACAGTCGTTACTGATTGTAACTATTGATGAGTATTGAAATTAATCTTGTCTTGATCTATTGAAAATCCAATTATAAAACCTGTCATCCTGAGCTTGTCGAAGGGGGACTTACATTCTTATCTATGGCACGGGATCACAATTACTTCGTTTATATTGTTGAATGCTCAGATGGATTATACTAAACAGGAGTTACCAACAATCTCGAAAGAAGAATTGAAGAACATAATGAAGGAATAGATATAAAAAGTTTTACCTATAAACGAAGACCAGTTAAATTAAGATTGGTTAAGGTTTATAAATATTAATAAAGCGATAGAAGTGGGAAAAACAATTGAAAGGTTGGAGTCGAAAGAAGAAAGAAACTCTCTTTATTGAGGGCTGGAATGAAATAAAAAGCCTCGCCAAAAGTAAATCAGCAAGTCAGTCTTCGACAAGCTCAGACTGACAGGTATCTATTTTAGTTTGATAATTAAGTAACCATGCGTATTTCTCTAAGCTTCGACATCAGCAAAACCGATAAATGTATATGCCACTGATCTTCACCAAGCCTCCGCACTGGGTGTTACGCTGACTGTTCACGAGCGTGGAATCAAAAGGACAAGCTAGAATAATTAATTCAACCTAAAATACTAGTGGTTTGACTGCCCGGGTGTTGGCGTCAAAAACTCCTTCCACAATTCACCCCCATTTATTGTTCGGCCAAAGGATTGATTGATCGTCTGCTTTCCAAACTTAAGTTCATCAATTTTTCTACCATCCTTATTAAAGAACCCAAGGTATTCACCATCCTGATCCAACTTGAATTTTAAATGAAGTATTCCCTGATCGGGCGTGCCATCAGCCCACAGTAAAAGAAATCCGCCTGGCGCAATGGTTGTAACAGCAGGATCTGAATCTGGAATTTGGTGCCCCAGTGGTTTCTTTTTGTTTTGCGAAAAATACATTCCACCTATATCTACAGGTACTGCATCCGCATTATAAATTTCTATCCAATCATCAAATTCCGGTGCTCCACTGGAAGAATCCGGACAACAAGATGAACTATTAGTCAGGATTTCATTGATCACAAGTTTTGGAGGATTCTTTCTTAAAAGAAAATAACTCACTCCCCCCAACACACAAATAACAAATACGAGGATACCAAATTTATTCATTGAGCTTGTCATACTTAAGAGGGTTTTCAATTCCTTAAACTAAATATAGTTCCTTTCATCGGTTCTTTCCAATCCAGTCATTGATTAACTCTCTGGTCACCCTGATTATTGACTCTTTATTGATTGGACCAAACACATGCGGAAACAGTTCTTCGCTAGTGGATTTTTCATATTTGACCGTTGCATTCAGTCTTGATTCATCAATATGCAGGAGAAGAAAATCAGTATAGTTCGAGTAATATCTTTCTATCACACCACTCAATTGATCTCGGGTGCAACAATGGATAAAACCCTCTACCTCATACCCGGGTGGTTTAAACTCGGCAGAGAGCTCTTGCCCTTCCCAATCCGACAAAATGGCTACCTGATAAATCATTATTTTAATTCCGTTGAATAAATCCTTCCATCCAGTGGATTGCTTCCTCCAACGATTCAAAAACTTTCATGGTAATACCGTGCTCAGCTGTTTTGATAATCATCCGATCAAAATACTTCTTTCGAATAGGATCATGAAAACCGATAGCCGCAATTCGCTTTAATCCACAGCGAACGGCTTCCGGAAGCACCGTACTCAAAAACCAAAGTTGCTCTTCATTAGGTACAACACCTTGCAGGCGTAGATCAGCAATCCAGCCTGGGGTATGATACGTTTTTAAGGTATGCATTATTGTCTGAAAAGCTCTTCGGTATTCAATGTCCGTTATGTTTCTTTTCCATGAGATCACTGTATTATTCAAATTGGCATCGTAATAGATTTGTGCCGCTTCACTATCAAAAAATATTTGCTTGCTTACATCAAAAGGCATGGGAAAGGTAATGCGGAACGTTGTGCCTCTATTAATGTTGCTTACAATAGCAATTTTTCCACCTAATGTATCAATTTGGGTTTTAACCAGATATAAGCCCAGCCCCTTGCCATCCACATGCGTGTGAAATCGTTTGTACAGCTTAAAAATGTTTTCTCGTTGCTCGTCCAGATTAAAACCTAAGCCATTGTCGCGAACGATAAGTTCAATATCCTGATTCGCCAAAACACTTGTTTTAACTTCAACCAAAAGTTCATTTTCCGGATTGCGATACTTAATAGCATTACTCACTAAGTTATACAAAATGCTTTGGAGCATAGCCCGAATAGAATACACGAATGGTGCATCCGTAAAATCAGCAATCACCTGGTAGCCAGGACGCATTTGATCCTGAAGCATAGAAATAGTTTTCTTCCATTCCGATTCAAACAAAATCTTCTCGCGTACTTTATACAAATCATTTCGGATATCAATGATAAGACTTAAGTCTTTCAAAACGTCATCCAATTCGTGCCCCGACCGTTTAATCATTACGCTGATTTCTTCGCGTTCCTCTTGCGATAACGGCTTACTGAATAAATCTGTCAAACCCAGCAACCGGGCTACCGGTCCCCGGAGGTTATGAGAAACCGTGTACGAAAACTGTCGCAGTTCATTATTATGCCTGATCAACTCCTCATTGGTATTCAGCAAATCGGCACTCTTCTGCTCCACCGTTTTTTCAAGTTCTAAATTATAGGTGAAGAGCTTTTTCTGCTGCTCACTAATCAAACGGTTTGCTTCGGCCAGTAATTCCCGACTTGCCTTAAGCTCCTTCTGTTGCCGTAGCATTTCTTCGTTATGCAGTTCTTTGGCATGGTTAAGATTGAGCAACTCATCGTTACGGTTGATCAATTCTTTATTCAAGGCGCTGAGATTAATAAAAGATTTCTGAGCCTGACGTTCAGCTCGTTCGGTAATGGATTTAAGGGTAAGTACACCAAAAAGCAATACCAAAAAACAAATAAGGGTTATCGAATTGATGTAGTAATAGGAGGGTGAATCAAATCCACGTTGAAAATACCCCAGACCAAAAGCGGAGTGTAACGGATCAAATAAGATTAAACAGATGAAGGTTGAAAAAAGACAGACAATAATTTTAATTCGTTCTTGCAGTCTAAAGGAAACGGCCGGTAAAATTGTGGTAACTAAAATAATAAACCGGCTATCAAAATAGGTGATATAGGTATGATAGGGCTCTGCATATTTACCATATAACGATATAAAGAGTGCTCCATAGATCGGTAATAAGCAAAAGATCATTCGACCTAAATTATAATAAGAACGATTGATAAAAATAATGAGTAGAAAAAAGACAGCGGTTAAAATTATGTACAAGGACGTTGGCGACCATCCAAAAAGGAAAAATAAAGTATAGAAAAGCAATAAGCAGAGCATCGATAGGATAAGAGTCATCAAATTGGTGATATAGACTCCCTGGCGAAGATGCTCCGGTACCGAGGATGATGGAAGTAAAAAGGAAAATGCTTTTGGCATGTGGCTATTAGCAACAAAGTTAGATTAGATTCTTGTTTGCCAAAACACCCTACCATCTGTTAGCTTAATCTTTTACTAATCAGTATTTTTGAGTTTCGAAGATTCAACTATGAGTGTCCAGACTACAACACCAAAAATAATCGGTAAACCAAATCTTGCCGGCCACCAGGCTCCAGCCCCCTATGTCCCCAAAAACAAAGTCCGTATCGTTACTGCAGCCAGTCTGTTTGATGGCCATGATGCAGCCATTAATATCATGCGCAGAATTATTCAGGCAACCGGTGTTGAAGTTATCCACCTGGGTCACGATAGAAGTGTAGAAGAAGTAGTGAATACGGCTATTCAGGAAGATGCCCAGTCCATAGCCATGACGAGCTATCAGGGTGGGCACAATGAGTATTTTAAATACATGCATGACCTGTTGAAGGAAAAAGGGGCAGGTCATATCAAGATTTTTGCCGGTGGCGGAGGCGTTATTTTACCTGGGGAGATCAAAGAATTAATGGACTATGGCATTACCCGGATTTACTCGCCCGATGATGGCCGTGCAATGGGTTTACAAGGCATGATCAATGATTTAGTTGAGCAAAGTGATTATCCGACTGGAGAAAAAATTGACGATAAGCAATTGACATTTGGCAATCATTTAGGAATCGCTCAATATATTTCGGCTGCTGAAAATTACTTTGATGAACATAAAAAAGATTTTGAAGTAATCAATCAAAAAGCAGCGCTTTCAAAAGCACCGGTGTTGGGTATCACCGGAACCGGTGGTTCCGGAAAGTCATCGATGGTAGATGAGTTTGTGCGCAGGTTTCTAATTGACTTTAAGGATAAAAAAATCGGATTGATTTCTGTTGATCCATCCAAACGAAAAACCGGAGGTGCGCTGCTAGGCGATCGAATTCGTATGAATTCAATTAACAATAAGCGTGTTTATATGCGCTCATTGGCAACGCGACAGTCTAACCTGGCGCTATCGCAATATGTAAAAGAAGCTATTCAGATTCTAAAATCTTCCGGGTTCGACATTATCATAATTGAAACTTCCGGCATTGGCCAGAGCGATACAGAGATTCTGGATCACAGCGATGTTTCCTTGTATATCATGACGCCCGAGTACGGTGCTGCCACACAGCTAGAAAAAATCGATATGCTCGATTTTGCAGATGTGATAGCCTTGAACAAGTTTGATAAACGTGGTGCACTCGATGCCTTACGCGATGTTAAAAAACAATATCAACGCAATCATCAGTTGTGGAATCAAAAACCTGAAGACATGCCAGTGTTTGGCACCATCGCTTCGCAGTTTAATGATCCGGGAACAAATCAACTTTATAAAACGGTAATCGATAAAATAGTTGAGAAGACAGGAGCCGATTTAAAATCTACTTTCGAGATTACGCACGAAATGTCGGAGAAGATTTTTGTAATTCCACCGAATCGAACCCGCTACCTAAGCGAAATCTCCGAAACCAATCGCCAATATGATACCTGGGTAAATGAGCAAGCTGGTGTAGCCGAAAAATTATTTGCCATTAATAAAACGATCGAATCACTTTCCGATTCGCATGCCGACATAAAGAAGATTTTACTCGCTGAATTCGATCGAATTAAACTCAATCTCGATCCTAAAAACTGGAAGCTTCTTGAAAGCTGGAACGAAAAAGTAAAAACCTACCGCGAACCTGTTTTCAAATTCAAGGTGCGTGATAAGGAAATTGGAATACAAACTCATTCAGAGTCTCTCTCGCATTTACAAATTCCAAAAATCGCTTTGCCAAAATATTCCAGTTGGGGCGATATTCTAAAGTGGTCGTTATTAGAAAACGTACCGGGTGAATTTCCATTTGCAGCAGGCATCTATCCATTCAAACGGGAAGGGGAAGACCCCACGCGCATGTTTGCTGGTGAAGGTGGCCCCGAACGAACAAACCGAAGATTTCACTATGTAAGTTTGGCTATGCCGGCCAAGCGCTTGTCAACCGCGTTCGATTCAGTAACTCTTTATGGTAACGATCCGGATTACCGACCTGATATTTATGGTAAGATTGGTAACTCGGGTGTAAGTATTTGTTGTTTGGATGACGCCAAGAAATTATATAGTGGGTTCAATTTGACTGATCCAAAGACCTCCGTTTCCATGACCATTAATGGGCCCGCACCGATGTTGCTTGCCTACTTTATGAATGCTGCCATTGATCAACAATGCGAACTTTATATTAAGAAAAACGGACTGGAGGATGAAATTAAAGCAAAAATAAAATCGCTTTATGCTTCCACACAGGTCCCATCCTACCAAGGTTCACTTCCAAAAGGAAATGACGGCTTGGGATTACTGTTGTTGGGAATTACCGGAGATCAGGTTCTTCCAAAAGAAGTTTATGAAAAAATAAAAGCAGAGACACTGACGCAAGTGCGGGGTACAGTACAAGCTGACATTTTAAAAGAAGATCAGGCACAGAACACATGCATCTTCTCAACAGAGTTCGCCTTGCGTTTGATGGGTGATGTACAACAATATTTTATCGATCAAAAAGTTAGAAATTTTTATTCGGTCTCCATTTCAGGCTATCATATTGCCGAAGCAGGTGCCAATCCCATTACTCAATTGGCATTCACACTGTCCAATGGTTTCACTTACGTGGAATATTATTTGAGTCGGGGCATGGATATTAATGAGTTTGCACCTAACCTCTCTTTCTTTTTCAGCAATGGTATAGATCCTGAATATTCAGTGATTGGTCGAGTGGCTCGTAGAATCTGGGCTAAAGCCATGAAGAATAAGTATGGTGCCAATAGCCGAAGTCAGATGCTTAAGTATCACATCCAAACTTCTGGTCGGTCGTTGCATGCGCAAGAGATTGACTTCAACGACATTCGCACAACATTGCAAGCATTATATGCGATTTATGATAATTGTAATTCGCTCCATACCAATGCCTATGACGAAGCAATAACTACCCCTACGGAAGAAAGTGTACGCAGGGCAATGGCGATTCAACTTATTATAAATAAAGAATTAGGCCTGGCTAAAAATGAAAACCCTTTGCAGGGATCATTCATTATTGAAGAACTAACGGATTTAGTGGAAGCCGCTGTACTTACTGAATTCGATCGGATTACTGAACGCGGTGGCGTGCTTGGCGCAATGGAAACTATGTACCAACGTGGAAAAATTCAGGAAGAGAGTTTATATTATGAAACATTCAAGCATACCGGTGAGTATCCCATCATTGGTGTAAATACGTTCTTAAGTTCAAAAGGCTCCCCAACGATTATCCCACAAGAAGTAATTCGTGCTACCACCGAAGAAAAAGAGTATCAGATTACTATGCTCCGGAATCTACACGCCTATCAGGGAAAGAAAGCAGATACTCTACTGAGTGATATTCAAAACGCTGCGGTATCCAATAAGAATATTTTCAACGAATTAATGGAAGCAGCTAAAATTTGTTCTCTTGGCCAGATTACCAAAGCGTTGTTTGAAGTGGGCGGTCAATATCGAAGGAATATGTAAACACAAAAAGAAGGCTCACCAAATGCAAGCCTTCTTTAAAATTCAAGTTATTATTCTTACTACTTAATTATTTTAGTAACACCAGCTTGGTTAGTCACCTCAAAGGTAGGGACTCCCGTTACATTCTTAAGGTTATAAACCAATCCTAAGTCTCCATTCACCGTAAGTACCTCATTGTGAAGCTGGTTATTGTTACCATCAAAAATCCGAACATTAATTTTTTCAGAAGTGCCTTTATTGGCAACAGACAACAAATATTTACTATCCACTCCAATTTTAGAAATATGGATTGCACTTAGTGCTTTCTCAACGTTATGTTCAATAGTTTGAGTCCGTTTACCAGCTGCATCTGCTATTTCAATCTTATATACTCCAGCTTCCATACCTTTAAAGTTTATAGGGCGGACAAAACCTTCAACACCATTGATTGTTTCGGTAAACACAATATGGTTTGCTGCATCATATATTTTCAAAGACACCTTGCCAACTTGTGCACCTTGGTAGATTACTTTAAACATACCTGATTCTTTTTGGTTAACTACAACTACGGTAGGACCTACAGGATCAGCGGCTACAGCTACCACCGAGATAAGCGCCATTGTTACGGCAAATACAAAAGATTTGGTTTTCATAGTTTTCGTTTTATTTTCAATACAAATATACGGACATCAACATCGCTTGGCTATTTCTTGTAAGTAAACTTGATTTTTAAAATGAAAAATCGATTGCGGTATTTATTTGAGAAAAAATCAAACCCGTGGAAATAATTTGTAGTTTAAAGAATCAAAAAGCAAAGCCGAATTTATTTTTTAGCCCCCAATCGATTGCATTGCATTTAATAAAAAAATCGCGACCGTTTGGCCGCGATTTAAAATTTCACCAAAGGCGATGCCTAATTCTTTATACTTTTCAATAGGCCTTGACTATCCGATACCTCAATAGTAAACTTATCGATCTTCTTGAGATTCAAAACTTCTGCAAAGTTATCCTCCACGCTTTGCACCTGACTATGAATTAACTGATCAAATTCATTGTAGACATTGATATTCACCTTGTCAGCTAATTTTGTATTTACATAGACTAAATATTTTCCCTTATCGGCAAGTTTAACCAACGAAACATATTTTTCCGGGCGATCAGTGACATAGGTAACTTCCTGAACGTGCCTTCCCGTATTATCTTCAATCTGTATTGAGTAATCCCCGGCCGCTAGTCCATCAAAATTATAAGGTCTTAAAAAACCAGATACATGACGTAGCGTTTCCGTAAACACAAGTTTATTCTTTGTGTTGAATATAGAAACCTTAACCGTTCTCGATTCTTCTGCTTTGTAAAATAATTTAAACAGAGAACCACCAGCAGGATTTGTTACTGCTACTGATGCAGCCGATTCATATGGCTCATCAATCCCATTTGCGAACACCACTGTACTAAATAGTACAGTGACAAGAAGTAAACTAAATGTTTTCATAATATTTTTTTTAACCTTAGGACGCACGTTACGAGGAATATGTTGCACGCATCATGTTAAAGATTGTTAAATAAATCAGGAAGCAAATCTTTCGTCAAGAACGCCCTAAACGGGATCAATAAAATAAAGGATGAAATAAAATAAAATAGTTTCGACTTTGAAACTAATTGAGATGATATACGTCTTTAGCTTTTTCAACTTGATGCAAAAGTTGAATCTGGTATTTTAATCGGGTGACTAAAAAGTGTTCTTTCCGATCTTCGTCAAGAAGAACAAGTTTCATCCGCTCCTCGAACCCAAGGTTCAATTCATTGGCTGCCTCGTAGAGTGAAATATTTTTATCGGCATGGTTCATCCGGTTTAAGCTTAGGTATTCAGTAAAATATTTTCGAAGATCCGCACCCATAGGCCTAGTAAGATCAACATGCCATAATTCAACCTCACCTCCCGGATATGACTTATCGCGGAATGTGCGAAACATTTTACTAAGGGAAAGAATATCCATGCACTTAACTATAATATCTGATTCCCCCGATTCATAACGTTTAATTACGCTTTCCAACTTAACCAGTGAACCAAGCTTTTCAGAATTTGAAACGTGATTAAAATAAATACCGAAGGCCATATCTTTTGATTCTGCGTCTTCGAGAAGTTGCTGATAGCGAGGCTCAAAAATATGGAGTGGAATCATTTCTCCTGGTAAGGGAAAAATAGATAAAGGAAACATAGGGATTTTTACAACGTCATTCATCACCCTTTTAAACAGAATTTAGACCAAAAAGTTATCTCAAAATTAAATCAAATAGCTAATAGCTTACTAAATAGTGGGGCTTAACACCAAAGCGTTCTGTTAATAGCCGCTCCCCATCAAGAAATGTCAGATTAATAACGAAGGAAAAGCCCACTACTTCACCTCCCAATTTTTTAATCATATTGGCAGCTGCCGTTGATGTGCCTCCGGTTGCCAACAAGTCATCATGAATAAGTACCCGGCTACCCATCTGAATAGCGTCTTCATGCATCTCAATGGAAGCTGTACCATATTCCAATGCATACTCCTCGTGAATTTTTTTGAAAGGCAATTTGCCTGATTTACGAATTGGAATAAAGGGAACACTCAAAGCTTCCGCTAAAAGTGATCCGAAAATAAAACCACGGGCTTCTACAGCGGCTATGGCATCTATTTTTTGATCTTGATAATTATTTGCTATTTCTTCCACTACACTTTTTCGAGCTTCCGGATGGGCCAATAAAGGCGTGATGTCCTTAAACACTATTCCTTGCTTCGGAAAATTTGGAACATCGCGAATTAAGGATTGAATTTGAAGCTCTTTTACCATGTAGTATTTGTTGAAATTAATTTTCCATTTAAAATTACTGCATCTACAGGATTGCTTCCAAAATTATAGGGAATGGAGGCAATGGATGACAAGGGTTGTGATATAAATAGATTAGCAACCTTACCCGCTGTAATTGTACCATGGGTTTGTGAAAGGCCTAGGGTATAGGCCGTATTAATAGTAGCTGCATTAATTGCCTCCTCGGGTATCATTTTCATTTTGATGCAAGCTAACGAAATCATTAACGGCATGTTTCCACTGGGCGCGCTTCCGGGGTTATAATCCGAAGCAATAGCTAAAGGCAAACCCGCATCAATTATTTTTCGTGCCGGAGTAAAAGGAAGATTTAGAAAAAAAGCAGCACCCGGCAACGAGACGGGCATGGTTCTACTTCCCCGAAGTATCTCTATCTCTTCATCGCCCATGTTTTCCAGATGATCAACACTAATAGCCCCGGTCTTAACCCCTACCTGCACCCCGCCCGATCGGCTTAGCTGATTCGCATGAATCCTGGGAATAAGGCCAACCCGCTTCCCGGCTTCAACGATTCGTTCCGTTTCATCCACCGTAAAGAATCCTACTTCACAAAACACGTCAATGTATTCGGCCAATTGTTCGGAGGCAACAGCAGGAATCATTTCATTTATTATCTCAGCAATATAGTGCTCTTTCTTTTTTCCTGATGGAACTGCATGTGCCCCTAAAAAAGTTGTCTTTACCGTTAAGGGTGTCTCTTCACCAATTCGCTTGGCCACGCGCAACATCTTCAACTCATCTTTGGTGGTTAGGCCATAGCCACTTTTAATTTCTACAGCGCCCGTACCCGTAAGAATTATTTCATTAGCTCGCGGTAAAGATCGATCAAATAATTCTTGCTCCGATAACCATTGAAGTCTCTTGGCTGAGTTTAAAATTCCACCCCCACCGGCAGCGATGTCCTCGTACGATGCACCCTTGAGCTTCATTACAAATTCATCTTCACGGGGATTGGCAAAAACAAGATGGGTGTGTGAATCGATAAACGAAGGAAAAACAAAGCGACCTGTGGCGTCAATAGTATGCTTAGCGGTAACTTCAGAGGGTAAATCCTTCATGGATCCGTAGCTGTGAATCAACCCATCGGCCACAACCAGAAATGCATCCTGCAATACCGGCAGATCACTCATTTCCTTACCACTAACTTTCTGAATTGATCGTTCTCTTACCTGAGCCAGTCCTTTAATATTCGTAATCAGTATGTCGTGAACCATACGGTTATTTTCCGAACGCTTCTACCTTATTGTCAAGATTAGAACTGAAAACCGGGAATGATATTTTTAGAAGTGCGAAAAATCCTTGTCCCGAAATAGATGGGCGATAGCCAAGTTCCCCCCCATACGACCAACTCAACGTGCGGTTGAATTTCCCTTCGATACCGGCCCTGAAACCAATCATCTTAGTCTTAATAGCATCCGTTGAATATTCGGAATTGTTATATACCACAGGATCTAAAGTAAGGGAAGGTGCAATCATCAAATCAAAAAACATAGTAAGGATTCCATCGTCCAGGCCTTCTTCGTATTGATCAAAACTTACAGCAATATTCCTTATTAGTGACAACGATCCGCCCAGATAAATATTGGTAGCGTATATATTTCCAAACACATTAAAGTTTTGGGTTTGACCATTTCCATCCACATAGGTTTCAGGTAAGCCAATGCCTTCACTATTTACCAAATCGGCATTGGTTAAGCCCTGATCATCCAATACGCGGTTTAAATCTGCTGTACTATTCCAAATTATACCCCCCAACCGAACTCCGTAAATCTTTCTGAGTTTACTGGGTACCTCTGCGTAAAGCGGAACGGTAGCCGCCCATTTATT
>Ga0154020_10006747_pt1 | contig 13446 bp, 10 predicted proteins | sample Klosneuvirus_201_FD_109709 | JGI IMG/M metagenome (GOLD analysis project Ga0154020, IMG submission 109709) | Active sludge microbial communities from wastewater, Klosterneuburg, Austria - Klosneuvirus_20160825_MG | ecosystem: Engineered > WWTP > Aerobic digester > Activated sludge | place... | reverse complement strand
GTTTTGCGCAAATGTTCTTGCCGCGGTTACAGTTTCTTTTCCTGCCCTAAAGTATAATTTCCACTGGCTATCTTTGTGCTCATATTGCTGATCAACAAACCTCATCTTGCCATACTTATCTTTTTCTAATTTTGCATCAAAGTTTATATCTGCCGATCTATCAAGAAAAGCATTTATCCACTTCTTGATCATTTGATTAGGATTATCAATAGGATACTCAACTTCCCACTCGGCTAATTTATTTTTATACTCATCCATCTGTATTTGATATCCTTGTTTAATGTACTCATCCATTTCTGGTTTAAACATTGTCTTTTCAGGATCATCAATTTCTGCAAGTTGCTGTTTGTAAACATTAATTATTTCATCAAACATTGCCTGCTGATCTGCAGCCATTTGTTTTTTGCTTTTTTCTGTTTCAGCAATGCTGTTAACCAAATTGGTTCGATGTTCTTCTTTTAATTGAGCGGAGTATTTTGGCTCTTCTGGTAAGGTTGGTTTTCTATCTTCTCTCAATTGATTATACTTTTTAACAAATTCTTTTGTAACAACATATTCTTTAACATTATTACCAATGGAATTAACGAACGAAACCCTATCGCCAACAGCCATATCCTTTAATACTTTTACATTTGGAATATAGAACGAAGGTCCACTTACAGCATAGAACAAATTTAATTTAGCGCTTTCTTCATCAGTCTTAAATTGCTGAAGCAAGTTTTTTAATTTATCATCAAGAATTCTTTGAGCGGTAAATCCAAGAACAAGTAAAAGTAGCGGAAGAATGAAAAGCAATTTTTTCATAACAATACTCCGGGTTAAATGTTTTGTAATCTTCACATTAAAAATCGAGATATGTTTTGTTAACCACAAACAAGAATTAAAATTTTTTTAGCATCTTATTAATTAAATAATTAGCTTAAATTAAGTTTGCCACTTGTTTTTGTAAACCGTTAAAATGGTTGCTATCCTTTTTTTTCTTATTAACCCAAGACTTAATTCGTGAGCGAACGATTCAAAAAACAGTATTTTTATAACCGTTTCAACGGTTTTTCTAAAACCGAATAATTAAACGGTCAACCTTAAAAGGTTTAATAAATTACAGTAATAATTTTAGAGATAAATTATGCAGGCAATTAATAGATGTCCCTGGCCGGGTAGCGATAAACTTTATATTAAATATCACGATAAAGAATGGGGAGTTCCTGTACATAGTGATAAAAAACTTTTTGAGTTTCTTTTACTGGAAGGATTTCAGGCGGGATTAAGCTGGCGAACAATTCTTTATAAAAGACAAAACTTCCGCAAAGCCTTTGATAACTTTGATTTTAACAAAGTTGCTAAATATGATAAAAGAAAAATTAATTCCTTAATGAAAGACGCTGGAATTATTCGCAATAAATTGAAAATAGAAAGTTCAGTTACAAATGCTAAAGCATTTATAAAGATTCGCAAAGAGTTTGGAACGTTTGACAAATACATTTGGGGCTTTGTTGATGGTAAGCCGATTAAAAATAAATTTAAATCAACCAAAGAAGTTCCAGCTCGAACTGAGCTTTCTGATTTGATAAGTAAAGATTTAAAACAACGCGGATTTAATTTTGTTGGCTCAACAATTATTTATGCACACATGCAGGCAACAGGAATGGTTAATGATCATCTTGTTGGTTGCTTCTGTTATAACAAGTAGTGCGTTAACAATCTTTTCAAATACTGATTTAGAAAACTATATATTAACTATTTTAATTATATATCTCTAATAGCCAGGATTTCCGCTTTCGTTATTTGTATTGCTGTCTTCATTTCTTCTTTCAAACTTTGGCATAAAGTTATTTATGTTATACTGAATTGAAATAGTAAAAACCTGGCTGTTAGGTTTAAAGTTTACAAATGAATAAAAATTATTTCCGTTAGTTTCATTTCTAAATCTCATCGCATTAAAAACATCACTCACTCTAAAGCTTACGGATAGTTTATTATCAAATAAAGTTTTCTTTAAACCAAGATCAGAAAAAAACATTCCTTTAGATTTACTTTGTGGAGTAATATTACTCGACATATAAAAAAAGTTAAACTGTAAATCAGTGCTCCAGCCTAAATTTATCATTGAGGTCAGCCTTGCATTCCAGATACTGCTTGTATTTGTATTGGTTAAGCCGGTAGTGTTTGGATCGAACTTTGTACCGTAAAAACTATATCCGCCATTTAGTGACCACCAATCGAACAATTGAGTGAATCCGTTAAATTCAATTCCATATGATTGGACTTCGGAGACATTTCTGAATGTTGAAACAGTAACGTTGTTTTCTCTAAGTTCGGTTAATTGATTTATGTTATCGTGAATTTTTCTGTAAAAGATATTTGAAAACAATGATGACTTACCAACGATTAAATTATGCCCAAACTCATACGAATCAGTGTACTCGGGTTTTAGATAAGGATTACCTGCCCACGCATTTAATGGATCCATATATCTTATAAAAGGATTTATCATTTGTACAGGCGGTCGGTTTAATCTTCTGCTGTAACTTAGTTTTAGTTCCTGTCCTTCAGCAATTTCCTGTGATAAATGAATTGTAGGTATAGCTGAAAAATAATTTTTCTTGTACTCTGAGTTTTGTGTTTTCTGTTCTGATCTGGTTATTGCCTGTTCTAATCTTATTCCTATCTGATATTTGAATTTGCTGATGTTATCTGAATACATAGCATAAGCAGCGTGTATCTGTTCATCGTATTCAAAATCATTGCTTTGTGTTGTGTCGTTTATCCAGTTATTAATATCATAATCAAAACCTTCTACTTTGTAATCTATGTTTCGGATTCTGAAAATCGATTTTTCACCCATCTCAAATTTTCCTGTTTCACCATATGGAGTAATGTAATCAGCTTTAATTGATATAAGCTTGTTTTTATTGTCAGAAAAAGTTCTTTCTAAATCAATTATGTTAGATGAAAATTGCGATCCGAAAGTATAATCCATTATCCTGTTAAGATCTTCATTACTTGTTGAATTAGAAAAATAGAAATCAGCTGTTAATTCCTGCGTGGGATTTTCAAATTTTCTTTTATAGCTCAATGTATAATCAAAGGTACTTCTTTCATTTTCCTGATTATTATTTCCTAAATAGTTGGAAGAAGAATCACCGCCAACACTAAGTTCGTTTATATTAACAGAATTATTAGAGAATGTTCCATCCCCGTTATTATAAAGTAAAGTTGTAAAAAGTGAATTAAATTCATCAACTGAATAATCAGCACCTATCTTAAAGTTTTGAGAAAAGCCTTTGTACCTTGTTCTTATATCCTGGTGTGCATTTATATTTCCAGCAGGTAAGATTGTATATCTGTCAATATCGCCCTTCATACCAAAAGTATTAAACCTGTTATCATAATTTCCAAAAAAATTCCAATCACCTTGTTTGAAGTTTAAATTAATAGAACTTCCATAATTATCTCTTGTTCCTGCATTCGCCTGAATCATCCCATTCCAATTTAATTCTTGTGTTTTCTTTGATATAAGATTTATTATACCAGCAGTTCCATCTGCATCATACTTCGCTGAGGGATTAGTAACTATTTCTATTTTTTCAATTGCACTTGCAGGCATTTGTTCTAACATATCAGGATCAGTTATTCCCGAAGGTCTTCCATCAAGCAAGATTGTAACATTTGAATTGCCTCTTAAAGTTATATTGTTATCCATATCAACATTTACAGAAGGAGTATTTTTTAAAACATCAATGAGAGAACCGCCGGCAGCTGGAAGTGTTTTTTCAACATCCACAATCATTTTATCAATCGCAAATTCGATTGCACCTTTTTGTCCCGTTACATTAACTTCATTCAATTGAATTGACTTTTGTGATAAAATTTGCGGCCCAAGATCAACAGCCATTTTTTGAGGAATAATTTTTATTGAATCGAGAGTTACTGTACTATATCCTATAAAAGTGATTTTAACTTTATACGAACCAAAAGGAACTTTTTCGACAACAAATTTTCCCAGTATATCAGAAACACAGCCAGTTACGGGTTGATTATCGCTGTATCCAATAACGGAAATTGTAGCATATTCAATTGGTTTATTAGTAACAGAATCAATAACTGATCCCGTTATTTTACCAATTGCAGGGAATTGCCGATTACCCTGGGAAAAATTTTGTCCGATAACTGAATGATTAAAAAATAAAAAGACTGCAATGAAGAATAGAAAAAATTTTTTCATTCGTGTTTATCCTTAGTGTATAAAGTTTAAAATATATTTTGCGATTAAAATTATAATTATAGTTCTGAATAAGATATTTGTAAAAATTTTCCCTTATTCTTTATATAAGTACACACATCTCTGCCAATTTATTCCATTAAAAAAATATTTTTATTTAATGGAATAAAACATAATGTTTAAGTGTACTTATTAGTTAAGAAGTAAATTATTTGAGATTAAGTGACAGACACACTTTCAGATTTTGAGCTGGTTGAATTGGTTCGTAATGAAAATTCAAGAGTTGCTTTTAATGAAATCGTTAAAAGGAATAAATCGCGTATTGCCTACACTGTATATGGATTTCTTGGTAACTGTGATGATTCCGAAGATATTGGACAGGAAGTGTTTTTACGATTTCTTAATAACATTAAAAACTTTAACGGGCAATTATCACTTGGTAATTATCTTGTAAAAATTGCTGTTAATCTTTCGCTTAATGAACTAAGAAGAAGAAAAATTAGAAAACTTTTTTCTTTTGATAAATTGCAAGAAGATGGAACTGAATTTCCTGCAACATCAAAAGTTGATCATATAAATGAAAATAAGCTAATAATCGAATCAGCTTTAGCTAAACTAAGCGACAAATACAAAGCTGTAATTATACTTAGACTTATTGATGAATATTCAACTGAAGAGACAGCACAAATATTAAATGTTCCGGTTGGAACAGTGCTATCGCGTTTAGCAAGAGCGCAGGAAAAATTAAGAGAGATATTAAAACCACACAAGGATTAGTTATGAAAAATAAAAATTCAAAACAGATTCTGTTTAAGAGTTTAGATAGCAGGTTAAATGAAAGCGAAAAAAAACTTCTTGCAGAAAGTTTGCAGGATGATCCTGAACTATCATCGACGCTTAATGAAGTTTCGGAAATCCGAAATAAATTAAAAGAATGTGGTAAAAAAGATTTTTCATCTGAATTTGAAGCTAAACTTTTTAGAAAAACTAATTCATATTTCTTAAGCAATGAAAATTCATCAAGAGTTCAAGACGTTTTCGTCTTAACGTTTAAGAAATTTTGTCTTTCAGCAGCCTTTGTACTTATGCTTTTATCAATTTATAATTTAAGTGCCGGCAATAATGATTTAATAAAAAGTGTTTTTAGCAGTCAGGCACCGGATATAAAAAGTTCATTTGACTATACATCACAAACAATTTTGGTAGATACAAAATGAAAACATATTTAAAAACTATCGCTTTACTTTTAGTTACACTTTTAATTGGGATAGGAATTGGATTTCAAATCAGCGAGGTGCTGGTAAATAAAAAATTCGAGACTATGCAAAATTATCTTAAACCGGATGGATTTGTAGAATTTTATGATGAAGTTATCAAACCGGATGCAAAACAAAAAGAAGAGATCAAACCAATCTTATTAAAATATCACGAACAGATTAGCACAACACTTATTAGCGGCTTTGGTAAAGTTGATAGTCTAAAAACGTCATTAAGAAACGAACTTGCACCTCTTTTATCCAAAGAACAAATAAAAAGATTTGATGATATGATGAAGGAACATAAAAAATGAAAAATGTAATTTTAAATAATGGTGTTGAAATGCCGATCCTTGGATTTGGAGTATTTCAGATAACAGATAAAAATGAATGTGAAAAAAGTGTGCTCGATGCTCTTGAAACGGGTTATCGTTCGCTTGATACTGCAGCAGCTTATATGAATGAAACGGAAGTGGGAAATGCAATAAGGAAAAGTGGAATAGAAAGAAAAGATCTTTTTATTACAACCAAGTTTTGGGTGCATGATACTGGCTACGAAAACACTAAAAAGGCATTTGAAAAATCACTGAATAAACTGCAACTTGACTATCTTGATTTATACCTGATCCATCAGCCATTTGGTGATGTGCACGGTTCGTGGAGAGCAATGGTAGAATTATACAAGCAGGGTAAAGTCAGGGCTATTGGTGTTAGCAACTTTCATCCTGATCGTGTGATGGATATTATAACTTTCAATGAAGTTGTTCCGGCTGTTAACCAGATAGAAACTCATCCCTTCAATCAACAAATAGATACGCAGAAATTTTTAACAGAGAATAGAGTTCAAATACAATCCTGGGGACCATTTTCTGAAGGAAGGAACAATCTTTTTCAAAACGAATTACTTCTTTCAATTGCCGCAAAGTACAATAAAAGTTTGGCTCAGGTTGTTCTGCGTTGGCTTACTCAAAGAGGTATCGTGGTTATTCCAAAATCAGTTAAGAAAGAAAGGATAAAAGAAAATTTCAATATTTTTGATTTTGAATTAAGTGCTGAAGATATGACTGAAATAGAAAAGCTTGATACGAAAACCAGCAGCTTTTTTGATCATCGTGATCCGGCAATTATTAAATGGATGGGGACCAGAAAGCTTGAAGAATAATTAGAAAATAATAGTAGTTCGCAATTATAAAACTTGTAAATCATAATTGGAGTTGATATGAAAAAATCAAATGAGAATAAAGGGAAGAATGTTAGTCGTCGTGATTTTATTGCTAAATCTACTATTGTGGGGGCAGGACTAGCGGCAGGACAATTAGTTTGGGCGGCCGATTCGCAGAATCAAAATAATAGCAAAACAGAGATAAGCAATCCTGAGAATCCGATGATGTCTTTAAGTACACGCAAACTCGGCTCTCTGGAAGTTTCAAGTGTTGGAATGGGTGTTCAGAATACAAGCCGCAAGTATGAAACAACAATACCATATCGACCTGAAATGATTAACATTATCCGCACTGCATTTGATAAAGGCATAACTTTTTTTGATTCAGCCGAGGCTTATGGTCCCCTTGAAGTTGAACGAATACTTGGCGAAGCAGTTGAACCATTTAGAAATAGTGTGCAGATTGCGACAAAGTTCGGGTGGAATATTGATCAGGAAACAGGTCAGCGTCTACCCGGTCTTAACAGTAAACCAGATCATATTAAGCTTGTGGTAGAAGGTATGCTGAAGCGTCTTCGTACCGATCGTATCGATCTGCTTTATCAGCATCGCGTAGATCCGGAAGTACCGATTGAAGATGTGGCTGGTGCAGTAAAGAAACTTATGGATCAGGGAAAAGTTTTACATTGGGGTCTATCAGAAATGGGACCTAACACACTTCGTCGTGCACATGCAACACTGCCAGTTACAGCAGTGCAGAATGAGTATTCGATGTTATGGCGTGGACCTGAAAAGGAAATTATTCCGCTTTGCGAGGAACTGGGAATAGGTTTTGTTACTTGGAGTCCGCTTGGAGTTGCATTCCTTACAGGTGCGATTGATGGAAGCACGCGCTTTGCTCAGGGAGACATTCGTGGTATCGAATCCCGATTCTCACCAGAAAACCTGCCTGATAACCTGAAGCTTGTTGAGATAGTAAAAAGCTGGGCTCAACGGAAGGAAGCAACGCCAGCTCAGATCGCACTAGCCTGGCTGTTGGCTCAGAAAAATTGGATCGTGCCTATTCCAGGTACAACACAGATGGCTCATATGTTAGATAATAAAGGAGCGGTGGAAGTTAAATTCACACCCGATGAATTGACCGAATTAAATTCTGCGGTTCGGGCATTCGAAGTTAAGGGACAGCGCTTACCTGATTTTGTACTGAACTTTTCTGGCGTTGAAGCTCCGCTTAAAAGGTAAGAGCTACAATCAGAAAAATCAGTAAAAGTAATTTTGCAAAAATTAATTTTAGAGGTCAAATATGAAATCATCAATACTTGGATTATTACTGGTTGTTTCATTAGCATATGTTTCCTTCGCACAAAATTCAGCGGCTAAAGAGGAAATAATTAAAATCTCAAAAGATAAATGGCAGTGGATGGCAGATAAAAATGTAGATACACTTAACAATCTCTTTGATGAAAAATCTGTCTTTGTTCATATGGGCGGATCGTGGGGAAAAGAACAGGAACTTGGTATAATTAAAAGCGGTGGTATCTGGTATAAGAATGCAGAAGTTCACGGAGTATCTGTAAACATTATTGATAATACTGCTATTCTTTTAAACCGAATTACTTTGTTGGCTGTTGTTGGAGGTAATGAAGTTACCAATCCTTTTATGGTTACGGAAGTTTATATAAAACAAAATAATAACTGGAAGTTAGGATCGCTTTCATTCACTAAGTTGCTCACGCCTCCATAAGAATATTAAAAATAATCTTAGGTTTTTCAATTGGGCTTAATAGAGGTGTTCTTGAAAATAATTTTCTAAACATAAAAATTAAAACAACGAGGTTTTAATTTTGTTGGCTCAACAATTATCTATGCACACCTGCAGGCAACAGGAATGATAAACGATCATCTTGTTGATTGTTTTAAGTATGCTGATTGCTAGTTAAAAAAAATATAAAAATTTAATTATAGTGATAAAAGAAATAATTGTATTTTAGGTATGATGAATTATTCTTTTTAAGTAGATAAGTAAAGATAGTTCCAAATCATTTTTATTGGAGGATTTATGAAACAGAAAGCCATTCTTACTTTGGTTTTATTGTACCTATCAACAACAATTTACCCACAATCGTTCTTTAGATCAGTTGCAGACATTGATTCTTTTGCATACGTGACAATGGATAGTAAAATATTAGTATTAAAAAGAGATTTATCAAATAATCTAGTATTTAAAAATTCAGTCCCTTTTCTAAGCAATCATAAGCCGGATAAATATAATTCTTCTATTATTATTAACAATTATTTAATTGCAACCTCACTAGACAGTGTTGTGCTATTTTCTATTTTAGACAGAGATACCCCAGTTGAATTATTTCGTCTTTGGGCTGATAGTCTAAATTTAGTGGAAAAATTTGGCAACTATTTATTATTATTTACTGGTTATCAACCTACAAAATCAACGTTGATTAAAATTGAAAACGATAGCTTGAAAACAGTAAAATCATTTGTTGGAGGATATCATTTTTGGTGGGGGGCAGGTTCCTTTTTATCAACATATGATTATGCAAATAACTATGCATATAGTTTCCCACACTTTTATAAAAAACTATCTGATTCAGTAGAAATTTATAAATATAACGAGGGGATAAATGAAATAAATAAAATTGGAAAAATTTTACCAATTAACGACTTTGAGAAAATAAACCTAATAGTTGCAAATGCAACAAATGTTTTTGTATACCAATACCGACCCCGTTATGAACCACCATTTGGGTTTATTTCAACAGAATATAAATACACTAAATTTGGGGATAGTTTAATAAACCCAGCTCATTTTGGTTCATTTTCTTGTGCTATCCCTGCTATTGAGTTTTGGGGAATAAACGCTCAATTTGGTCGTATTAAATATCCAGAGCAGGCAGTAATTAATCTGTATAATGTAAATAATAATTTGCAGTATAATTATAATATTTCACAAGAATTTCCTTCTAATTACCTTATGATTAAAAATTCTATATACAGAATAGGACAAAATGGGTTTTGGTATTTACACGATATAAATGCAAATAATTTAACATTTGTTGAATTTGTTTTGCTAGCGATACCGCAAACACCACTCCTTATTTATCCAATAAACAATCAACAGGTCTACCCGGACACAGTTACTCTACAATGGCACACTTCTTCCCCTAACATAACAAGCTACACTGTTAACGTCTCAAAAGATTCTTTATTTACCAATATGATAGATACAACTATTGCAGATACAACATTTACATTGGTTGATTTAGAACTGGACCAAAAATATTATTGGCGTGTAAGAGCAAAAAATATTTTAGGTTGGAGCAACTATAGTAATTCAGAATCATTTACCGCAACGACCACAGGGATTAAAGAAGAGATTAAGAACAAAATAAATTTTCTTTTAAACCAGAATTACCCCAATCCATTCAACCCATCAACAATTATAAGTTACAGCATTCCACAAAACTCTTTTGTAACATTAAAAGTGTATGATGTTCTGGGCAATGAAGTTTCAACTTTGGTAAATGAAACAAAATCGGCAGGCAGGTATGATGTAAGATTTGATGCCTCAGGATTGAGTAATGGAGTTTACTTCTATACAATTAAAGCTGATAATTTTAATTCCACTAAGAAGATGATATTCATGAAATAATGTACAATTAACAAAGTACAATGCACAATTAAGGCACGAGAGATCGTGCCTTTTTTAATGTAACCGGATCAATATGAAATTTTCATAACAAACATTTTTACAAAAAAGTTTCAAATAAAATTATTTTTTTTTAAGGAACTCCATTCCCCTTATATCTGTTAAGTTGTTAGTTCTTTACATCCAACAAACATAAATAACAAAAGGAGACATTATGAAGTACTTAAAAACTTTCTTTGTGGTTTTTTTGATTCTGGGCTTCAATTCATATTCACAGACTGCAAGAGTTCAGGTTATACACAATTCTGCTGATGTTTTAGCCGGCAGTGTTGATGTTTATGTTAATGGCGCTTTATCAATTCCGGATTTTGCTTTCAGATCAGCAACTCCGTTTATTGATCTTCCTGCAGGTGTTACGCTAAATATCGGTGTTGCACCCGGTAATAGTGTATCGGTTAATGATACTCTTAAGAACTTTCCTGTAGTTCTTGCTTCTGGAGAAAAATATGTTGTCTTCGCTAACGGTGTTTTAACTGGTGGTTATACTCCTAATCCCGATAGCAGAAATACAGACTTTACATTATTTGTAAAACCTATGGCAAGAGAAACAGGCACAACTAGTGATGTGGATTTGTTTGTACTGCATGGTTCAACAGATGCACCGACTGTTGATGTAAAAGTACGCCAGTTATCAAGCGCTACAATTGTTGATAACGCTGCTTACGGAGATATTACTCCTTATTTAACTGCACCTGCTCAGGACGTTACTTTAGATTTGTATCTTGGTAACGGAGTTAATTATGTTGCTTCATTCACTGCTCCTTTATCCGGTTTAGGTGGTGGCGCAGCTGCAGTTTTTGCTTCCGGATTTTTAGATCCAGCCGCTAACCAGAACGGTGCAGCTTTTGGATTATTTGCAGCTTTACCAAATGGAACTGTTTTGCAATTACCTTCAGCTACTGCTCCTAATGCAAGAGTGCAAGTTATACATAACTCAGCAGATGTATTAGCTGGCAGTGTTGATGTTTATATTAATGATGCGTTGGCTATTCCTGATTTTGCATTCAGAACCGCAACTCCGTTTATAGATCTTCCTGCAGGTGTAACTTTAAATATTGGTGTTGCCCCCGGCAACAGCTCTTCTGTAAATGATACTTTGGCAAATTTTCCGTTTATACTTTCTGCAGATGAAAAATATGTTGTGTTCGCAAATGGTGTTTTAACTAGCGGATATTTACCAAACCCTGATGGCAGAAACACTGACTTTACTTTATTTGTAAAACCCATGGCTCAAGAAATTGGCACAGGCTCGGGTGTTGATTTATTCGTATTGCATGGTTCTACTGATGCTCCAACTGTTGATGTAAAGGCAAGAGAAGTCGGTAACTTAGTATTAGTAAATGATGCGGCTTACAGCGACATTACACCATACTTTACAGTACCTGCCGGAAACTACACATTAGATTTATATCTGACTGATGGAACAACTCTAGTAGCCTCATTTATAGCTAACTTGGCAGGATTAGGCGGTGGCGCTGCATCTGTATTTGCTTCAGGGTTTCTTAATCCATCCGGAAACCAAAACGGGGCACCATTTGGTTTGTTTGCAGCCCTCCCAGATGGCTCCGTAATTGAGTTACCTTCAGGTGTTTTGCCGGTTGAGTTGAGCTCGTTTTCGATGAACGTTAATGGTACAGATGTTAATCTTAACTGGTCTACAGCTACCGAAACCAATAATAATGGATTTGAAGTTCAGAGAAAATCAGGAACCGAATTTGTAACTATTGGTTTTGTTAATGGCAATGGTACAACCACAGAGATTCAGAATTATTCTTTTACTGATTCTAAACTATCTGTTGGTAATTATTCATACAGACTAAAACAAATTGATTTCGATGGATCATTTGAATACTCTAATGTTATCAATGTGGATTTAACAGCTCCTACTGTTTTTGCTCTTGAGCAGAATTATCCAAATCCATTCAATCCATCAACAATGATAAGCTACAGCATTCCTCAGAGTTCTTTTGTAACATTAAAAGTTTATGATATCATTGGTAATGAAGTTGCTACACTTGTAAATCAAAATCAGGAAGCTGGTAAATACGATATTAGATTCAATGCTTCTAACTTAAGCAACGGTGTTTATATGTATTCGATTAAAACTGATAATTTTACTTCCACTAAGAAGATGTTGTTGATGAAATAATTATTAATTCATCATAAAATCCCCCTTGGAATTTTGGTGAAATATTTTTTCGTAGCTCAGGTTTCCAAAACCTGAGCTTTGTTTTATATAACGCATTATTTTAACTCTCAGGACTGGAGTCCTGTGCTACGTTAAAAATTAAGGCACGAGCAATCGTGCCTTTTTTAGTTTAAATCAATAGTCAACTTTTCTTAACTTTCGTTAACAATAAAATAATTAAGCAAAATATTTTTTATGAATCCATACAAGGGATTAAAAGGTCTTCCGCACGATATGTGGGCGTTGTTTTTTACCTCGCTCATCAACCGATCAGGAACAATGGTTATTCCTTTTCTTGCACTTTATCTTACAAAAAAAATTGGCGTTAGTCCAACAGAAGCAGGAACGGCTTTGCTTGTTTATGGAGCCGCTGCTTTTATTGCTGCGCCTTTAACGGGAAAACTTTCTGATAAACATGGTGCACTTAAAGTAATGAAGTTTGCTTTGTTTGGTTCAGGAGTTTTGTTCTTTGCTTTTTCATTTATAACAAATTACAACTGGATACTTGTTGCAACCTTCTTTCTTGCTGCAGTAAACGAATCATTTCGTCCGGCAAATCTTTCTTTGATTACAGAAATCGTTACACCGCCGCAACGCCGAATGGCTTTTGCATTAAACCGTCTTGCAATAAATGCAGGGATGAGTATTGGTCCGGTTATCGGCGGTTTTCTAACGCTCATCGATTATCATTATTTATTTTATGCAAATGCTGTTGCATCAATTGCTGCGGGAATTTATTTCAGTTCAGTAAAGTGGTCATCACTTGCAGGCACAGAAAAAATACAAACTGAAGAAAAAAATATTTCAAAAATAAAATTTGCTATTCTATCAGATAAAACTTTCTTGTTTTTTCTATTTGCAATAATTCCTGCAAATCTTGTTTTCTTCCAG
>Ga0154020_10006746_pt1 | contig 13446 bp, 11 predicted proteins | sample Klosneuvirus_201_FD_109709 | JGI IMG/M metagenome (GOLD analysis project Ga0154020, IMG submission 109709) | Active sludge microbial communities from wastewater, Klosterneuburg, Austria - Klosneuvirus_20160825_MG | ecosystem: Engineered > WWTP > Aerobic digester > Activated sludge | place... | reverse complement strand
TAGGCCTTAATGTCTTTAAACGTGATGTAAACAACAGGATATTGCCCAAAGTGCAGCATGCTTTCTGTGTCTTGTTCTATTTGTAATCCATCAAACAAAGCACGACGTGCGGCTTGTTCTTGTGCGGTTGGCATTTTTTCAAAAAAATAACGTAACATCGATAAATTAATGGTTTTACCAAACCGCCTGGGACGCGGAAGAAGAATGACTTGGGCGCTATCTTGTAATATTTTTCTAACCAACATCGATTTGTCGACATAAAATCTTTTTTCTTGTCTAAGTCCTTGAAAATCAGAATACCCCTTTGCAAGGACGACTGGCTTATCCGTTGTCATCCGCTCGTGCTAACATAAACAGGTGCTAAAGTGAATTAAAACCGCCCTGATTCACAGGCAAGTAGACCGTTTAATAAAACTTGAATGATCCACTTACCCAGCAGTTCCCAGCACTGTAATTTTTTAAAAAATGGGTTACCGTGTTTTATCATGTTCGAATTCTTGTTTTCTGCTTTTACATTAGGGCTTCTTGGCAGCATTCATTGCGTGAGCATGTGTGGCGCACTTTCTGTGCAAGCAGCCCTCCCAAAAAACACAAATCAAACAAATCCATACCAACCTTTGGTTGCTTGGCGAAAAATTGCGATTTATCAAACGCTACGATCACTCGGTTATGCAACCATGGGGGCTTTACTTGCAAGCATTGGTCAACACGCAGCGCTACGAATAAATTTATCTTCTCGTTGGGTGCTTATATGTGTAATTTTTTTATTACTTATCGCTCAATTATGGGCTATTTTAAAAAAATCATGTAAACGCCCATCCTTTATACCACGCATCAAACCGCGGCCTATCGCACAATTTTTTGCGCGCACACTTTCATTTATTCAAACGCGCACCAAGCAAAGCTTCATGCCAGCCCTATTGGGTCTTTTCACCCCCTTTATTCCGTGCGGATTATCGGCCAGTGCCTACGCTATTGCCATGAGCACATTTAACCCATTTCATGGGTTTTTAGTCATGTTAGTTTTTTCTATTGGTGGACTAGCCAGTTTAAGTATGGTTCAAATGAATGCTCATTTTATCTTAAAAAAAATAAATCCACGCGTGCTTATCTATGTGCGTGTAGCTATGATTTTAATCTCTTTTTTCTTTTTATTTAGACACCTTACACACGCAAACGACCTTCTTAATACCAAAAATTCAACGCCTTCTCCCACGCACACCCATTGCCATTAACGATAAAATTATTCATAATGGGCGACTATGCTTTATGCGCTTATTCCAGTCCTTGTTGGTGTTGCAATTGTTATTCAAAATGGACTTAATCTTAAATTTGGTAATCGCTACGACTTAGCGTCTGCTTTATTTTTAAATTGTATCATTACTGTGCTTATGGCATTTGTTTTGTTTATTATTGGTTATTTAAAGCCACAATGGATGCCTGCATTTTTAAGGCCACACACGCTCACGCCAACACTCTCTTGGTGGATGTTTATTCCTGGCCTTTGTGGATTTGTTATTATTTCTTCCATGCCCATTGCTTTTGAAAAAATGGGGGCGCTAAAATCCTTGGCGTTACTCATTGCTGTGCAACTCGCAGCAGGCATTGTTTGGGATTTTGCAATCAGCAGAATTCCTATCTCCATTTTTAGAATATTAGGCACCATGATTACATTACTAGGCGCTTTAATTGCCATGAAAGGTTAAAAAAGGTAATTTTATGACCACATTAGAAAAAGCATATAACCCAACCGAAATAGAAAAAAAATGGTACCCACTTTGGCAAAATAACAACGCATTTAAACCCACATTTAACGAACAAAAGCCTTACAGCATTATGATGCCGCCACCCAATGTAACTGGTGAACTACACATGGGGCATGCGCTATTTGCCACCTTGCAAGACATTTTAATTAGATGGAAACGCATGCAAGGATACAATACGCTTTGGCTACCAGGCACCGACCACGCCAGTATTTCCACACAAATGATGATCGAACGTGAGCTTAAAAAAGAAGGTAAAACCAGATACGACTTGGGGCGCGAACAATTTTTAGAACGCGCTTGGGCATGGAAAGACAAATATGGTTCACGTATTGAAACACAAATTAAAATCATGGGCGCTTCTTGTGATTGGAGCCGTAATAATTTTACCATGAGCCCCAAACTTAACCGTGCCGTAAAAACGGTATTTGTAAAATTGTATCAAGATGGGTTAATTTATCGGGACGAACGGCTTATTAACTGGTGCACGCGCTGTCAAACAGCACTTTCTGATTTAGAAGTTGTTCATCAAGAAGATAAAAACAGTTCTTTGTGGCACATTCGATATCCCGTAATTGGAGAACCGGGGCGATATTTAACAGTGGCCACCACACGCCCAGAAACCATGTTGGGCGATACTGCAGTGGCAGTCCATTCTTTGGACGAACGTTATTTAGATTTGCATGGCAAACACGTGCAAGTACCGCTTACAGGGCGTATTATTCCTATTATCTGTGATGATATTTTAGTAGATAAAAACTTTGGCTCTGGCGCGGTTAAAGTTACTCCCGCGCATGATTTTAACGATTTTATGGTGGGCAAAAGACATCAACTTAAGATTTTATCTATCTTAACAAGCCAAGGTCGCATGAATGTTTGCGACATTAATCCAGAATTTCATAACTTAGATAAAAATAAAGCCAGAGAACGCATTGTTTTAGCACTCACAGAACAGGGGTTTTTAGAAAAAACAGAACCACACACATTAAACGTAGGACGATGCGAACGTTGCAAAACTGTGGTGGAACCCTATTTATCGCCACAATGGTACGTGCATACCAAACCTTTGGCAGAGCCTGCTCTGGCTGCAGTTAAAAATGGCAGTGTTAAAATTATTCCGGAACATTGGCAAAAAACATACGATCATTTTATGAGCCATATAGAAGAGTGGTGTATTTCTCGTCAATTGTGGTGGGGACATCAGATTCCTGTATGGTATTGCCAACAATGTCACCCACAAATTAAACACCAAAGTGAACATGGTTATATCATTCCAATGGGTGTAACGCCCATTGTACCAAAAGATCCTAATACGGATCCAAAATCTTGCCCTAAGTGCGGCGCAGGGCAAGAGGCACTTATTCAAGATCCAGATGTACTAGATACTTGGTTTAGTTCTGCATTGTGGCCTTTTTCTACATTGGGATGGCCAGATAAAACCACGGATTTGGCCCAATTTTATCCTTCTCAAGTCCTAGAAACAGGCGCTGATATTTTATTCTTTTGGGTCGCCCGCATGATGATGATGGGCCTGTATGTGATGGGTAAGCCGCCTTTTGAAACTATTTATTTACATGCCATGGTGCGAGATGACAAAGGCGATAAAATGTCTAAAACCAAAGGCAATGTGGTCAATCCACTAGATCTTATCTATGGTGTAGATAAAACAAACATCGATAAATTGCCGGCCTCTATTAAACATTTATTTAAAGATGAATTACCTGCTTTTGGCGCAGATGCATTGCGCATGTCATTAAGTGCAAGCACCATTTCTGGGCGAGATATCAAACTTAACATGGAGCAAATGCAAACTTACCGCGCATTTTGCAATAAAATTTGGAATGCCACACGATTTGCGTTAATGCACTTAGAAGATTACATTCCACAAACACAAGTGGATGAATCTTTTTTATCGCCCTACGATCGCTACATTAAAACTTGTTTAGAAAATACCATTCAAGAAACCAACCAACATTTAACAAATTTTGCATTTAGCGAAGCCACCAAATGCTTGTACCATTTTATCTGGAATCAGTTATGTGATTGGTATATCGAATTTATTAAACCCACCCTAAAAGGCGAAACAGGCACCAAGCCACACAAAATAGCAACGCAGTTTACATTGGTGCAAGTATTAGAACAATCTCTGCGATTAATTCATCCTTTTATGCCTTTTATAAGCGAAGAATTGTGGCAACATTTACCACTCGCACACAGATCCAAGCCCTATTTAATGCAAAGTGATTACCCCCAATCAACGACACATCGAATAGATCAGGCTTTGATGAATCAAATTGCACAGCTTATTGATGTCATTACGGCGTTTCGCAATATCCGTGGGGAATCTCAATTATCGCCCAGCCAAAAACTGCCTGGATTTATTTACGCAGATCTTAACACACAAGCACAACTCATCCCGATTAAAAACGAAATTGAGCGTTTGGCTTCTATTTTACCACTCACATTTAAAACGCCAGAAGAAGACAAACCCAAACATTACGGCGCTGCTGTATGCGGACATATCGAAGCCATTATTTCTTTAGAAGGACTCATCAACAAAGAAGCAGAACAAGAACGATTACACGAAGAAATCGCTAAATTATCTACAGAGTGTGAACGCATTTTAGTTAAATTTAATAATCCATCGTTTGTGGAGCGTGCACCAGCAGCGGTCATAGAAAAAGACAAAACACGTATCGAAGAACTTAAAACACAAATTCAAAAACTCACCCTTAATCTCGATAAACTCAAATAATTCGGCAGCTATAGTATTTGGCCAAAAACTGCTGTTCATGCTTGGTTAACATGGTTTTATCGATCAAACGACCATCCAAAGGCGCAAATGTGAGTGGAACTACCTGCCAATAACGTTTTGTTTTATCCAAATATTTTACAGTGCACAAATTTTCGATTCGCACACCACCAAATTGAGGATCGTAATATCCAGGTTCAATAGAAAAGAGCATGCCTTCGCTTAAGCGTGTGTCTGAACGCACACTAATACGCGGTGGCGATTCATGTACAGAAATCCCTACACCATGCCCAGTACCATGCGCAAAGTCCAACCCTTGTTGCCACAAAGGTGCGCGCGTTAAAGTATCAAGAATATGTCCATTAGCATGCACAGGGAACACAGCAGACATTCCAGCAATGGCAGAACGCAGAACCGATGTAAATATTTTTTTTTGTAATTGATTCGCTACGCATTTGGCAGATCCTGCCAAAAAAGTACGTGTTAAATCAGTGGCGTAACCATCATAAAAAGCACCCGCATCGAGTAAAACTAGCTCTCCAGATTTAGCAAAACGGCGCGCACTGGGCGAACCATAATGAATTTGTGCCCCATTTTTTCCAAACGCGCAAATCGTTTTAAACGATAAACCACAAGCACCTGACTTAATGAACAAATGATAAACATAATCAGAAAAATCAACTTCTGATATTTTTTTACCGGCCCCTACCGATTGACACAAAAATTTTTGCGCCTGCATAAACACCGTGTCTGCCTGCTTAAGCGCTCGTTTATATAAACGTTGTTCAAAATTAGTTTTAATGGCTTTAACCGGTGCTATTGGACTTTTAATATCAATCCATTCAAACACACGATTCATACTTTGACTTTGCAATTGCCAAGCTTGTTGCATAGATAATGTTGTTTGTTTAGAATCAAAGCCAATAAAGCGAACAGACGCTGGTAATTGGGCCACCACATCTGCCAAACAGGCACACAACACAACACCACGTGATTTTAAATTACGCATTAAAGATTTTGACATAGACAAATTTTTACTTAAATAATCACTTACAAGATATATTTTATTGGCACACAATAAAGCACTGGCTCGAAAAGTGGATTGATAGGCAAAATCTTGTCCTCGCAAAGAAGTCACATACGCAATTTCATCCAAGGTTTGGCACCAATACGCATCTATGCCCTGTTTTTTTAATAACGATAACACATGGGTTGAGACATGCTGCGTCATCGTTAAAGAAGACACTTCTTGAACCAAATGCCAAACAGGATCTGGCAAAAAAGATAAATCGGCATAAAGTGATGCGGTTATTAAGTCTTTTGCCTGTAAAATAATCGACCGTTTTGCACACTTATCTGTAAGCGATTTAAATTGCATCGCCGTCATTTTTTCAATTTCACAAGCAAGAATCAAAGGTGTACGCGACCCTTCTGTTTGAATAAGATCCAACAAGCAATCTTCTAAGCGTTGCTCCATAGACACACACACAACCGAATAAACAGCGCTATCTACTTGGGTTTTTGCTTGCAACACATAACGTCCATCAACTAATACATAAGCCTGTTTTAAGCCAATCAACAAATCCCCCGTCGAGCCATCAAAGCCACTTAAAAACACGCGCAAAGACTCTTGGTTGGGCACATATTCATTTAAAAATTGATCCGTCGATCGAACCCATAGAAAATCAATTTGATGTTGTGTCATAAAGCGACGAACAATTTGCAAATATTCTTTAAAAGAATGTGTGATTTTAGTTTTAATTTGCTGCGACATGGTATCTCCACATGTTCAAAAGGTTTTGTGTTGCGCTTTTAAGTCACATTATTTACAATGCCTAAAACAATAAATCATATGAATGCTTATATTTATTTTCTACATTACTTTTTTGCTGTGTGTCTATCGCTTATCGGATTTACATCCCGTGTTTATGCAGACAAAACGGCAATGCCCGGCCTTGATATCAACGACACTATCGCGCACATTGGACAAGAGGGTTATTTTGTTGAATCGGTCTCTTTTCCAGACAGCGATATTGCTGGTGCACACGCAGCCAGTTTAATTGATGCGCCGGTTGACAGAGTGGCACAAGTGGTCAGGCAGGTCGAATATTTTAAAGATATTTTTCCTCAATTTGTAGAAAGTAAAATTTTGTCGCGCGTAGGTAAAACATCAGAGGCCAGACTTGAAATCGAAATTCTAGGTGGGCTTGGAAAGCTTTGGGTAGAAATGAGACAACGTGAGCGAACAGATCCTTTGGGGCTTATTTATTTTCAGCAACGAGGACTTGCACAAAGAGGTTCTTTTGATCGTTATCAATTTGATATTAGAATCACACCTCAAAATGGTGGTACGCAATCATTGTTCGAAGTCTGGTCCATGGTCATCCCCAACATTCCGCTTGTTCCGCAGTCTATTTTAGAACAAGAGAACAAAAAAGCAGCGCGCATTGTTTCACGTGTTGCCAGATTTAAAGCCATGAATATCGCTTATAAACCACAAGACTTATAAACATTAAAATCAAGTTTAAATCATGCTTAAAACAGCAGCCGATATCCATGAGTTTTTAAATGCGTTACCAGTATCAGAAAACTATTTGTGTAATTACCTTGAAGACCAAATTGCCACACAACAAAATTTTTATTGGCCAAATACTTATGCGCCTATGCCTTCTGCATTTTATCAAATTCTTATGGATAATCACTTTAGACGCAGTGGCCGTTTGTTTTATAGGCCACAATGTCAAGCATGCCAACAATGCATGCCACTGCGCATTGATTTAAATCATTTTGAATTAACGAGTTCTCAAAAACGCGTACTTAAAAAAAACAAACGGGTACGCACGCAATGGAATACACCGGCACTAACAGAAGAAAAACTAAATCTCTACATTAAGTATCAACAACATAGACATCAAAAATACGAATCTATAAACACGTTTAACCAAGACACAAAATCTGAAATAGAAGATAGTGATAAGAATTTTGCCCGCGAAGATTTATTTAATTTTTTATACGACAGTCCTACAAGCACACTAGAAACATGTTATTACATAGATACACAGCTTGTGGCGATTGGAATTTGTGACTTAACACCATCTTGTTTAAGCAGCGTTTATTTTTATTTTGACCCAGATTACCACCAACAAAGTTTAGGTGTTTTTTCTGCACTATGTGAAATGCAATACGCAAAAACAACCCTACACTTGCCTTATTATTATTTGGGTTACTACATCCCGCAGTGCAAAAAAATGTCATACAAAGCACTTTTTGGACCACATGAATTACTCATAGGAGACACATGGGTGCATCAACAAACACCACTTCATCTATAAAAAAATGGATTCTTGGCCATTTGGCTGGCATTATTCTATGGCTACTAAAAAAAACATTACATTATAAAATAACAACTAAAGTGCCACTCCCAGAACAAGAAGGGCCCTATTTGTTTGCCATTTTTCACGAACATCAACTTCAGTGTGTCATGTTTTCGCCTTTTAAAAAACTTGTCACCATGGCAAGTTTATCCAAGGACGGCAGCATTATTGCGCACGCACTTTCTTTTTTTAATATTGTTCCTGCACGTGGATCTTCTTCTCGTGCAGGGAAACAGGCTTTGCAATCACTTGTTAATCATGTTCTGCAAGGCTACTCTTGTGCAATTACAGTAGATGGTCCAAGAGGCCCAAGACACGAACCTAAATACGGTATTTTTTCGCTTGCACAAAAAACAAAACGCCCTATCGTACCTGCCGTGGCACTTGCTTCGCGCGCTTATTGTTTGAGCTCTTGGGACCAATTTAAAATTGCAAAACCGTTTAGCCATGGGCTACTGCTATTTGGAACGCCCATATACATAGAAGAAACTGCGGATTATAAAACATGCGCAAAGCAGCTCAAACAGGCACTGTATCAACTAGAAAAAGAAGCGCAATGTGTATTAAAACACACACAAAAAAACACAAACAATGATTGACCATGCACAGTTTAATTATGTAGTGACGCCATGTGAAAAAAAATAAAACGCAGCTGATAATCATTACGTTATTGATTCTTGTGGCACTTGCCTTGGGGCTTTTTAAATGGCTTAAAAAGCCAGCCGCTGTTCAATACGAAACCACTGTTGTGATGCGTGGTGACATCATGGCCAAAGTCACTGCGACGGGTGTACTGTCTTCTTTGGTGACCGTGCAGGTGGGCAGCCAGGTATCTGGGCGCATACAATCGATCGATGCCGATTTTAATACCGTGGTAAAAAAAGGCCAACGCATTGCCAAAATTGACCCCATGTTATTTAAAGCCAATGTAGAACAAGCCCAAGCTAACGCATTAGTTGCACAAGGAAACTTAAACAAAGCCAAGCTCCAACAAGCCGATGCAGATAGGCAGCTCAAACGTTCTTTGGCGTTATTTGAACAAAAACTTATTGCACAAGCCGAATTAGATACCGCACAAAGCAATGCAGACAGTGCACGCGCACAAGTAGACATTGCACACGCACAATGCGCACAAACACGCGCAGCGCTTCATCAAACACAACTTAATTTAGAATATACCACGATTATTTCACCCATTAATGGCATTGTTATTTCTAGAAACATAGATGTGGGGCAAACAGTGGCGGCATCTTTTCAATCACCCACTTTATTTACGATTGCAGAAGATCTTAAAAAAATGCAGGTGGATATTAGTATTTCTGAATCCGACATTGGCAAAATAAAAGTAGGCATTAAAGCAAGTTTTACGGTAGATGCTTACCCTGGCGAACGTTTTTCTGGCACCATTAAACAAATTAGAAATTTAGCACAAACATTGCAGAACGTGGTCACTTATAATGCCATTATAGAAGTAGACAACAAAGATTTAAAATTAAAACCAGGCATGACCGCCAATGTATCTATGATTTATGCGGAACAAAAACAGATACTCAAAGTAGCACAAGCCGCACTACGTTTTAAACCAAGTATCAGCTGGCTTAAAGAACTTGGACTGCTGAATCAAGAAGAAAGCGCATTAAAAACACCTAAAACCAAAAAAGACAACCAAGAATACAATCCACAAAAATGGATTTATCGATTAAATAACAATCAACGAGTAGAACGTTTAAAAATTACCACTGGTCTTTCGGATGGTACAATGACCGAAATTTTGTCTGACGATCTTAAAGAAGGCGATATTTTAATTACAGATATTAAAAATGATAACGACGATAAAGATAAAAACAAAACGCCGCCAAGAAACATGGGCCGATTATGACACAGCATGCGCTTGTCACATTAAAAAACATCAAAAAACATTACCCAAGCGGAGAAGACATAGTACCTATTTTAAAAGGCGTGTCTTTATGTATTGAACAAGGAGAATCAGTTGCCATTATGGGTGCTTCTGGTTCTGGAAAATCCACGCTCATGAATATTTTAGGCTGTTTGGATATTCCAAGTAGCGGCGAGTATTTTTTAAACAACAAATTAGTATCTAATTTATCACGTAACGAATTAGCAACCATTAGAAACAACGACATTGGATTTGTGTTTCAAAGCTTTCATTTGCTCACAAGAACCAGCGCTTTAGAAAACGTAGAACTGCCTTTAATTTATGCGGGGATCCCTAAAAAAGAACGACTTAAGCGCGCAGCCGCAGCACTTAAAACGGTATCATTAGAAAATCGTATGCATCATATGCCCAATCAATTATCAGGGGGCCAACAACAACGTGTGGCGATTGCGCGTGCCATAGTTAATCAACCACGTATTATTTTTGCAGACGAACCTACGGGCAATTTAGATTCTCGCACCAGCATTGAAATTATGAATGTATTTCAAACGCTTAATCAACAAGGGATCACATTGGTGTTTGTGACCCACGAATTAGACATTGCCCGTTATGCTCACCGTGTAATTATTTTAAAAGATGGCCAAATTGTTTCTGATGAACAACAAACGCCGCAACAAGCAAGGCATAGCACATGAATATTTTTGAAACATTAAGGCTTGCATTACGTTCTTTAAATCGGAACAAGATGCGTTCTTTTTTAACTTCTTTGGGCATTATTATTGGTGTTTCTGCCGTTATTTCCATGATAGCAATTGGAGAGGGCGCTAAGGCAAAAGTAGAACAAGCTTTTTCTGCCATGGGCAGCAATTTACTCATTGTTTTATCTGGTTCGTCTAGCATGGGCGGATTAAGAGGTGGATTTGGATCGATGCCCACCTTAACATTGGATGATGTTAAAGCCATTCAAACAGATGTTTCGAGCGTAGAACGTGCGGCACCCATTATGCAAAGCCGAGTGCAAATCAGCAGCGAAGAATCCAATTGGTCGAGCATGATAATAGGCACGTCGCTTGAATATTTTGAGATTAGAAATTGGCGGCCCCAAAGTGGCCAATTATTTACGCAATCTGATTTTGATGCATCTATGAAAATCATTTTATTGGGACAAACAGTTGCAAATAAATTATTTACATCTAATCAAGATCCAGTGGGCCAAATTGTGCGCATTAAAAACACCCCTTTTCAAGTCATTGGTGTGCTCGAAAAAAAAGGCCAATCGCCCATGGGACAAGACTATGACGATACCGTTATTATTCCCATGTCTACTTACCAAAGTAAAATTAGCCGGGGCCTGGGCCGTTATTTATCTGGTATTATCTACGTAGAAGCCACGTCTTTAAATGCCACCAAACAGGCCGAACAACAAATCACAGCCCTATTAAGAGAGAGACATCACTTAGCGGTTGGTTCTGACGATGATTTTTCAATTCGAAATTTATCAGAATTAGCAAGCTCGCAACAAGAAGGTACACAAACCATGACCACACTTTTAGCGAGTATCGCAGCCGTATCTTTATTGGTTGGTGGGATTGGCATTATGAATATTATGTTGGTCAGTGTAACAGAACGCACACGTGAAATTGGCTTGCGTATGGCTATAGGCGCTAAACCTTATCACATCTTGACTCAGTTTTTGATTGAATCTTCTACTTTATCTTTAATGGGTGGGCTGATTGGTATTCTAATGGGTGTTTCTTTGGCTTACATTTTATCAGAAAAACTAATGTGGCCCATGATTTTAAGAAACGACATCATGCTATTATCTGTTGTGTTAAGCTCTTTGGTGGGCATTATATTTGGCATTTACCCCGCCAAAAAAGCGGCTGCACTCAATCCGATTGAGGCCCTACGTTATGAATAATCAATATTTTAAAACAAGCCTGTGGATTTTTATCTTGCCTGCTACACTTTTTTATTATTCGTCTGCATTTGCCAAAGAGCCTTTATCTTTGGCGCGTGCGATTGAAATTGCAGAAAAAAACCACCCCGCCTTACTCCAAGCCCTCAACAACATAGAAGCCGCACATGCACGTGCCAATCAATCACGCGCAAGTTTATTGCCCAGTTTGCAATTATCTACTCAATACCAAAAGCAAACGGCCAATTTTGCGCCAAGACCAGGCAGTGTTCCATCTCAGTTACAAAGCAACAACGTAAGTAACAGTTTTAATACCTATGATTTTTTAAACTTAGGATTACAAGCCAATCTATTCACTTTGGATTCGGGCCAAAGTATTGTGCGTTTTTTGGCTGCACGTTCCACACAACAGGCCCAAATCGAAAACGAAAAAAATATTCGTTTGGATATTATTTATCAAGTAGAAATTGCCTATTTGGGATTACTTGCTCAACAAGCTTACGTGCAGGCCAATCAAGAGAATTTAAACAACTTGCAACGCCACGAAACACAGGTCAAAAAATACATCGATGTTGGGCTTAAAACAGAAATTGATTGGTTGCAGGTCAAAGCAGAAGCAGCAAGTGCCAAGCTTCAATTAATAACAGCTAAAAATGCAGAAGCCAACCAACGCACACAACTTCTTTTGTGTATGGGAATCTTAACAGAAGAAGATCAAGACCCAGGTTTTGAATTAACAGACACGCTTTCACAAATACTAAAAAAAACAAGTGTTATAAACACGCTGAGCTTTGTGCGCATGATTCAAAAAAGACCAGATTTAATAACATTAGACAACCAAATTACCGCACAAGCATATACCCAAAAGGCTGCGCTTTTGGCGCATTTTCCAACTCTAAACTTATCTACAGGGATTAGTTACGCGGGGCAAAACTTAAACGCCATGGCTTTTAATTGGAATATTCAAGTGGGTTTGTCTTGGAATATATTTCAAGGATTGCAGCATTATTCACAATACCAAGAGTCGCAAGCAACCTTACAACAACTTAAACGCCAACGCCAACAACTGATACAAAAAGCCCGTTTTGAAATAGAACAAGCAAGCCGTGCAACAAGCGCCGCAGAAGAAGAGATAAAAGCTGCAGAAGAAGCACAAACACACGCACAAAGGCGGTTGGTTTTGGCAGAATCACGCTACCAACAAGGGGTAGGCAATATGATAGAACTAAACGACGCCAGACAAGCTTTATTTAATACGGCATCGCAATTAATTAAGGCCCATTATAATTGGGTTTCGGCGCTGGCTTTACATTATAAAACACAAGGCGATTCACTGCCTTTAAAAAATTAAGTAAAAATCCATTCTTAAAAACAAGAATTAACACAAGTCTGTTTTTCAACTTCAAGAAGTTTGTAGTGTAAAAAAAATTCACAAAAAAATTAATTTGATTATAAATCAACAACTTCAAGAAGAATTATAAAATTGGCATGAATCATGAATACAAGGAAAACAAACCTTATCAAGGAGAATAACATGAAAAAATTAGTATTATTATCACTCGCTGTTGCTTCTTTCGCTTTCAATGCTTTTGCAAATGAAAAAGCAGCTGCACCTGCTGCTGAAAAACCAGCTGCAGCCGCACCTGCCGCAGAAGCTAAAAAAGAAGAAACAGCACCTGCTGCTGAAGCTAAAAAAGAACCTGCTAAAAAAGCAAAAAAAGGTAAAAAAGCTAAAGCAGAAG
>Ga0154020_10006745_pt1 | contig 13446 bp, 9 predicted proteins | sample Klosneuvirus_201_FD_109709 | JGI IMG/M metagenome (GOLD analysis project Ga0154020, IMG submission 109709) | Active sludge microbial communities from wastewater, Klosterneuburg, Austria - Klosneuvirus_20160825_MG | ecosystem: Engineered > WWTP > Aerobic digester > Activated sludge | place... | reverse complement strand
TGGATGCAGTGATGTCATCCCGAGCGTAGTCGAGGGACCTCGGAAGAAATGACGAAATGACGAAATGACTTTGTGACCATCGGAAGCAAACGTGCATTGGTATGGTGTGAGCAACAACGATCAGTTCCTCGAAGCCTACCGCGCCGTTCGGCGTGAGGTGGAGCGATTTGCGTTGTTCGTTGAACGGGATCGCGACAATGCTGCTGATCTGTTGCACAATGCACTCGTTTCTGCCTTGCGGGCATGGGGCAGGATAGGGGATGCCCCCTCACTAAAATCCTATCTCATATCCTCAATGCTGCGAATGCATCGTCGAGGAAAACGACATGCAGAGCGGTTCGAGATATCAGAGATGGATAGTCTGGTTGCTCCGGATGCACTGTCGCCGGAGGTTGCAGCAGACATGCGCATTGTTCGTGATGCGATCGCCATGCTACCTGATGCAGAGCGGATCCCATTCGTCCTGGCCGAGGTTGAAGGCTGGCCCTTGGCGGACATCGCAAAGGAGCTCAACATCGGACTATCTGCGGTGAAGATGCGAGTCAAACGCGGTCGAGACAAGCTCATTGCCTTGCTTCAGGAAAAACCAATGGTCACCGAGGAGACCCCCCATGTCTAATGAACGACTTAACTCTGCACTTCAATCCCTAAGCAACTCAGCCGTTAATCCCGAACTCATCTCAGACGAAATGATCACGGGGCTTCCCACACACCGATCAACCGTCACTTGGTGGTTGGCTGCACTCGGAGTAGTCGCAGTGATTGGTGTTGGGGTGTGGATGAACCGGGAAATGCACGATCACAATCAAGATGCAGTGCACACACTGCACTTGATGAGTGGTGCTGTTGGTCTGGGAGCTGACCAGCAACTTCCAGCTGCAGGTGTTACGACGTCCGACTCAGCTCGCTCTTTAAATGACGAAAGTCTTGATGCTCTTGATCCGAATTCTATCCTGGTACTCAATCTGAGTGATCAGGAGTTGGCAAAGTTGGGGATCAGTCGGAACAATGATACCGTCTATGTAACAATGCAATCGCTCGTTGTTGATGATACCTCGATTGCAAAGAAGCTCGGTTTGGAACCCGCCACGTTACGTGATTCGAGTGCGCTGTTTCATTGGCGTTGTTCAGCTACGCCAACGGGAGTAGATCATATTGTCCCAACGAGCTTCGACGGAACAAGGCTCGATCATCTGGTGCCCTTTTGGGTTCAATCGATTGACAGTAATAATCGCCTCGCGTATGTTAGGTACATTCAACAGGCGATTCTTGACAAGAGAACGAGGGATGAAGAGATAATGACAGAGATTCTTGAGCTCATGAACTCTGTATCTGTTGACTCGCTGGAATATGAAGCCCATGTACCCAACAACATTCTACCTCGCGATCGAAAGCCAATAATCGTCCAAGTCCACAATCGACAAGCTCGGCAGCGTGTGGCAATTCTGTATATGCCAACAAACAGGTTCATTGCAAGAATGCCGGCTAGGTTCCTCGATGCGATTCGTTTTTGCTACGATACATTTCAACCAAAAGTGCCCAAGCCCTATGTGCATCCGAAGGCAACGCCACGCCCTGAAGCAAACCTCATAAAGGTGGAGGGTGTGGTAGGTCAACCATTTGTGGAATTGACCGACGACCAACTTGTGAGATTTGGCATAGCGAGAGACTCCGTAACTGTGTTTCATCACTCGGCAGGCGCTACGCTCGACACAATGCTTACAAGCTACAGAAGATTCGAAACCATAAAAGATCATGCAAACTCATCTCCCTTCACGCAGTTTCACTATCGCAATGGAGTGATCTACCTTTCTAAAGACGGTGTAGAGAGAAGTACTGCTATTCAGCGTTGGTACCCAATCGCAACCCTCGCAACAGCAGAAGCTGAAGGCGTCAATGGTGTGTCCGCAGAGAAAACCCGCAGCACCTCAATAGCTTATCGAATTGTCTCTGGCACCAAGACGGGTTGGTATGCGGACTTCCCGCATGCTTCAGAGTTGGCTGAAAAAGTGGCGATTACTCTCGGCAACCGAGGGATTCCGTTGGACTCACTAGCATACTATTGGGTAGTGGAGAACGGAGTCAGTGTTCCGGTCACTCGTCTCCTTATCCCGATTCGGGTTTCGACTCCATGGGTTACGTCTATCCGTTTTGCAACGAGCCCACGAAGACTCACCCACGTATACTGGTACCTTCCAACGAAGGAAGTAACAGATTCGCTACCAGAGGAACTTGCAACATTTCTCAAGCCCGAATATGAGGCTGTCATGCGTTCGATTGAGGATAAGCTCTCCGCCGCCGAACTCTGCTCCCTCCTCGACAGACCATCGGCCTTCGGCCTTTGCTCAATCGGCGACACCACGCTTCGAATTGATGGCGTTGGCCCGATCCCTGCACGCGAATCGTTCACCGTCTTCCTGCAATGTTCCCTTGCTACAACAGCCACTGTCAAACTCATTAGTGATGATGGTCGTACCGTTATAGAGCGTTCGCAAATATCATTGGTGAAGGGGGCAAACCAGATCCCCATCCAACTAGCCGGACAGAACATTCCGCAAGGAGCATACACCGTTGTTGTTTCATGCGCAGAGGGTACGCGAACGTCGAGAGTGCTTCTAGCTACTCAGTAGGAATGTCTGAGAATCACGTCATCCGGTCTAGGTCCCTCGTCGCTACGCTCCTCGGGATGACGCTATCAGTGCAATGAGTTTGCAAAAGAAAGGCGAGCACCATCTAGGATGGTGCTCGCCTTTCTAGCAATAGATAATGAGCGGCGGCAGCGTCATCCCGAGGAGCGGAGTGACGAGGGACCTCGTTAGCGAACAGCGCCTTGTCCCTCGACCCTCCCTTCGGCAGGGCATGCTCCGCTCGGGATGACGTGCCTTTTCGCCCTTTCGCCCCTTCGCCCCTTCGCCTTGTCTCCCTACTCTGGACTATTCTCGCTTCTCAACGAGCTCATCTTCTCATTGATGAGGTCTTGTGAAGGGGCTTTGAATTCATCCATGAAGGGCGTGATGTCTGAGAACAGGCCCGACATCGTTTCGTTGTGGATGTACTTGGCCACTTCTTCCATGCTGCCGGTCTCGTTGAAGACGCGGAGCTGGCGGTCGGCACCGGAACCGTTCTCGAGGATGTGATAGACGTATTCGAGGTCCTTGCGAGATCCGAGGTCGTCAACCACATCGTCTACAAAGGCGAGGAGCTCAAGAATGAGTTCGCGAGCAGGCATCTCGCGCTGACGTCCGAAGTCGATGAGTTTTCCATCTAAGCCATATCGCACTGCTCGCCACTTGTTCTCCATGAGGAGACTTCTGCGATAGGAACGGAAGGAGAGGTTCTTTTCGTAGAGGGAGAAGAGTTTTGCTGCAATGGCCTGACACAACGCAGCTATGGCAATGGTTTCTTCTACGCGCATCGGGAGATCGCAAATACGAACTTCAAGTGTTGGGAAGTGTGGGTGCGGACGGATGTCCCACCAGATCTTCTTTGCGTTGTCGATGGAACCGGTCTGAATCAACAACTGCACATAACTCTCGTATTCTCTCCAGCTGGTAAACGAATCAGGGAGTGCGGTGCGTGGGAATCGTTCGAACACCTTTGAACGATAACTCTTGAGTCCGCTGTTCATCCCCATCCAGAAAGGAGAATTGCTGGAGATGGCAAGAACGTGCGGCATGAAGTAGCGCATCTCATTCATGAGCTGGATCTGCGTCTCACGATTGGCGATGCCAATGTGGATGTGCATGCCGAAGATCAGAAGCGACCTGGCTAGCATCTGCATGTCCTCTACCATCACCTTGTACCGCTCGTCAGGGTAGATCTCTTGGTCCTGCCAACGTGCGAACGGGTGCGTACTTGCAGCGCCGATACGGAGACCGTTCTGCTGCGCAAGATGCGCAACAATGGAGCGGATCTTCGTTACCTCAAACTTTGCTTCGGTGGTGTTGTTGCAGATACCCGTGCCGATCTCCAACATCGAGCCATGCATCTCGGGCTTGATGTGTTCATGGAGCAACACCCGCCCCTTACTCAGGAGCTCAAGATTCACATGGGATTTGAGGTCGTACGTGGTGGGGTCGAGCACCATGTACTCTTCTTCGATGCCAAGCGTAAAGCTCGGACGTTCGTAGGGATTGGCAGGATCGAAGTTGACTCCGCCGTCTTCAACAGCCATGCTAGCCTCGTGGTACGTGTGTTGCCAAGATAGGGAGACGGCCTCCGCAGTGCAACCTCTACGCCGCTGTTTCGTTGTAATATTGTCTATGGCAGAATTCAGCATCGAAGGCAATGGTCGCCTCGAAAAGACGGCGATCTACTATAACGGCGAACAGCTCGACGGGGTGAAGGAGATCTTCCTCAACCTCGATGAAAATGGAGCGTTTGACGCCATCATTATGTACATCGGCACGGACGAAAAGCCGTACACAAAGAACGTCTTTGTGGACTACCTTGAGAATGTCCGCACGGAACCGCCGGGATTCACCGATGAAGAGGCGCGAGCGTTGTCTCTGTTTACTGTGATCAGCGAAGGCGACCTAGCGCAGACCACCATTCTTCGGAATAACGAAGAACAATTTGGGGTGGTAAGCGTCTATGTGCACATCAAGGCGCCGAGTATCCCTCAAGGAGGGGGCTTACGGGCGTTTTTTGGCGGTCAAAAAGAGATCCCCGACCATCCTGAATTCAAGGCGGAGATCGTCTACCGCGAAGACAATGGTGATCTCACCACAGAAGGACTTTTCTAATGAAACCACGTCGTACCCTTGCCATCATTGCCCTTGTAGTGGCCATGTTCACGATGGTCTTGCCACTCGACTCCTTGGCCCAACGCCGAGGAGGTGGTTCCTTTGGCGGTAGCCGAGGTGGAGGCCGGAGTTTCTCCAGTCCCCGTGGCGGAGGATCGTTTGGCGGATCTCGCCGTTCAGCACCGTCCCGACCTTCCACTGCTCCACGTTCCGGAAGTGGCTCGTCAGGCCGATACGGCAATGCTCCTACACAGCGGAATTCCTTCGGCGGCTCTCGCATGGGGTCTTCAAGCGATTATACAAGTCGCTATGGTACACCGCGCGCAACCACACGTCAGGCCGTGCCCGGCGCAGCCGGTACTACGAATTACACGGTGAACCGCTACGGCGGAATGGGTGACGGATTCATGATGGGCTACATGATGGGCTCCATCCCATGGTACTGGAGCATGCCGTTCCATCCGGCCTATTATTACTCCCGTCCGTACACCGCAGTGAACCCAGACGGAACAACGGCCATCTATCCCGGTACCTTCCAGTGGGGAACATTGTTCTTCACACTCTTGCTGATAGGGGGCGTGTTGTTCATCCTCTATGTGTGGATGAAGAACCGCCGTCGCAAGCGCCTCGGCTTTGCATCGAGTTCATCGTCGTATGATGACGTTGATGATGCCGGAGCCAAATCGAGCTTCATGTGATCGAATGACAAAATGAAAAAAAAGCCCGAGGTGAGAACCTCGGGCTTTTTTCTTTTTTGCTAGCAGTATACAGTTATCTCGCGATAACGATCGGCAACGTACGAACACCAAGTCCGTGAATGAGAAGCAGGTGATACGTACCCGAGGCAAGCCCCCTAACATCAAGAGATGTGGTGCCCGGTTCCAGCTGTCCGCGATAGAGGATCGTGCCGTTTGAAGAGACCAACGTTGCTTGCATCGGGACGTATCCTCTGATCGATAGGTCATTGCTTGCCGGGTTGGGCCACACATTCACCGGACCGATAGCAGCCATATCCTCTTGTACGGAGGTAGAGGGTGATACCTGCGCAAACAGCGGAAGTTCGATAACGGACGGAGTGCCGTCTGATGTCACGCGAAGTTTCCCTGTGTAAAGTCCTGTATCAGAGGCTGTACAACGCATCGGCACACTAACACTGCCTCCCGCTGGAATCGTGGTCTTGGGTGTAGCAGTGATCGAAAAGGAGGGGGCTGGTGTTGATCCTTCATGGATGATCTCATACTGAGAAACGAGCACGTCACTGGTGCCAACATTGCGAATTGTTGCAGTGCGGTTACGCGATTGGCCTGGCTCCATGGTTCCAAAACCAACCTGCGATGAGGTGAACTCGGGAAGTTTAGAACCGTTCGGGCCTGAGTACCGATATTGGAGCAACGAGATGAACTCGCCGCTCAGGAATACCGACGGTCTATCCAGCATGATGGCCTTTGACATGAGTACCGTGCCAGCAGCCTGGCTCAGTACTGGCTGCCAGTCTGCACCGTTGTTGTCAGAACCAAACACCTCGCCATTCGATCCGATCAACAGATGGTGATCATTGCCGGCATCCACACGAACAGGCGTGATGCCAAGGGCGAGGTTCGCAGCGCCTTGTTTCCAGTTTGCACCACCATTCGATGTAGAAGCAACTCTGAAAGGGGCATCATTTGCAATGCCGGTACGATAAAGGACGATGCCGTTGGAGCTGTCTCTGAAGGCAACAGAAACAATGACGGAACCAGATGCGCCGATCGTTCCTTGTGACCACGTAGTTCCCTTGTTTAACGAAGAGATCACTCTTCCGGTCGATGTGCCAAACCACACAGCATCACCTCTGAAGTAGACGGCACCTCGATTGATGCGTTCACTGCCATTGGACAGTGGAGCCGTGCCAACGGCGGTCCACGTACCACCATTATTCGTCGTTTTCACGACGCCGAATTTCCCGCCGACCGGATTGCCGACTGCGAGGCCATTCTGAGCGTCAAACATGCGAATGCCCTCTACCGAGGCCATTGAAGCACTGACGTTGATGCCACTCCAAGAAGATCCGCTCGTTGTTGAGCGAGATATTGTTGGGACATTGCTTGATGAACCGCCGATAAAGACGGTACTCGTACTAACGGCTTCGAGTGCTGTGGCTACAAACGGAGTAGCTTGGTAGCCACCGCCACCGGACTGCGTGCCAATGAGGATAGCGCGTTGACCGTACAATGAGCCGGTTGCAAACAGCGTTCCATCTGATGTGTAATCAAACTGATCCCAACTTGAAGATGGGATCTGAACGAGAGCGGAGAAGTCGTTTGTTGTTGGAAGATCAACCGGGATCATCACTGGTTCGTAGTTGATGTACGATCCGCTGGTCATCGTCAAGCCAACCTCGATGTTGGACTGATACCAAGGATAAGATGGATCCAACTGTACGTCGAACGAGCCACTGACTTCGCCATTGCGTGCAATTGCACCGAGGGAGATCGACGCCGTGCCGAAGTACTTCACTCTTGGATCATTCAAGCGAGGAACAACAGTGACCGATGCTGCATCGGCCAAGACGTTCTTGATCGTGAAGTTCACCGTGGTGCGTGCATAGGAAGTGATCTTCCCGGATCCAGACCCACCAATGCTAAGTCCCTTCATCATTAGACCAGGCATACGCTCACCGCTTGTGAACGATGTGTTGACCTTCACCGCACGTTCAGCATTCACTCTGCCCCAATACATAGGGCGAGTGTCGATGGTTACACCAATGAGCGGATCAACTGTGCCACGGATCTGTGCAGCGATCATCTCCGGCGTCCAATCGGAATGCACGGCCTTCACAAGCGCAGCAACGCCAGATGTAAGGGGGCTAGAGAACGACGTACCGGTAAGGCCACGGTACTGATTATTCGGATAGGTGCTTAGGATGTTCTCTCCCGGAGCATACACATCCACATTCCGTCCATAGTTGGAGAAATTGGACACGCGATCTGATACAGAACAGGAACCAACAGCGAAGACCCCGTCAAGGCTGGCAGGCGATTGCAGATACGTCTCATTGTTGAGACCGTCATTGCCAGATGCTGCAACAACCAAGGATCCCTTTGCGGTTGCATAGTCAATAACGTCCTGTGCGCCGGGGTCGATACCCGAACCACCCCATGAACAATTGATGATATGCGCGCCGAGGTCTGCTGCATACGCAATGGCCGGATATCCCTGAAGGATGCCGCCAAAGTTGGCATTATCCGAACCACATTTGATAGGGATGATCTTACAATTGAAGCCGGGACTTGCAACGCCCTTAGCATTGTTTGTCACAGCACCCGAACAGCCCCCTACAACAGTACCGTGGGCAGTATTGTCCGTGATCGTTCCGTTAACGCGTGGGTCATTGTCTGGACGGACGATGCCATTTTGGGCATCAGCTACGGAGATGTTCCCTACAAAATCCCAACCTCGAACATCGTCGATGAATCCATTGGAGTCATCGTCAATGCCGTTGTTCGCGATCTCCTTAGGATTCATCCAGATGTTTCCGGAGAGATCTTCGTGCTGCCAGTCCGTTCCCGAGTCAATGATCGCGATGATAACCGTGGCAGCACCCTTCGTTACGTCCCAGGCCTTGTCCACCTTCATTGAGCCCATCCACGGCTGCTGGCTGTAGCGCGTGTCATTCGGGGCATAGAAGAGCTTGTGTGTATACATCGGGATGGCGTATTCTACCTCCGGGTCGTCCATAAGCCGTGCGCATGCATCGAACGGGTCTATGGCATCTGTGTAGCGAATGAGATACACGCGGTCGAGTCCGATCTCCCGCGCCAGATTTCCATCATTGACACGTGGATATGCCGAATTCACATCTGCCACATTGAGCACCTCAAGCGAACGGTTGACCGTACTGCCGGGGATCGTTGATTGACTTTTTGCAACGCCGTGTGCAGCCCGGGTCTTGACTACAACGATCCCGGGCACGTAGCTGCCGGGAGTTGTGCGTCGGATGACCGTGTTCGAAACGGACCGTTCAACACCGTTGGGCAAGGAGACCGGTGCACGCCGCACCACGTATGCGTCCTGTCCCGGCAAAAGCCCGGCTGAAAGGTTCACGGTTGTCGCTACAACAGCGATCAATAAAAGGAGTGCAATTCTCATGGCTCAATTTGATATGTCTGTGATCTCTGCAAGAGCATTTGGGTAACCTGCATGTTACTGAAAACCCCCGTTTTTCCTGAGGATGATTTCGGTCATTGCCAGAAACTCGCTTCGGCCGTAGTCTTGTTTGGATAGTGTGTCGCACCGTTATGATGAGGATCCGATGAAATTCACAAAAACCACCCGCTCGGAACGTAGAGAGCAGGGAAAGCTCCTGCGCGATACCTGCAGTAGGGTCGATCATGGGAAATGGAAGGCTAGAACAGCGAAACATGATGTGATTCACCTTCTTGAGGAGTCCAACCACGACCGAATCAAGGCGCTCATTCCTGTACGGTATGGGCGAATGGCTGAATCGCCACTTCATTTCTTTCGAGGAACTGCGATCATCCAGGCTCGCGACCTCTTTGATGCCCCAACCCCCGGCATCATTACTCAGGCCTGCGGCGACTGTCACCTCAGCAACTTCGGCGGTTTCGCCACTCCGGAACGCTCCCTTGCATTCGATATCAATGACTTCGACGAAACGTTCCCTGCACCGTGGGAATGGGACGTAAAGAGACTAGTGGCAAGCCTGGTTGTTGCGGCACGCTACCTAGATTTTGGGGATGCAACCGGACAGGAAGCGGTTCGCAAATGCGTGCGTGCGTACAGAGAACGAATTGACGAATACGCGAACAGTAAGGTCCTTGACACTTGGTATGCCCGCATTACGATCGAGGATATCCTCGCCACCGTGAAGGGCGACAAGGACATGACGACGCGTGTTGGCAAGAAAAGGGAGGAGGCGCGTTCCCGTACCTCTGAAAGCGTTTTTCCGAAACTCACGAAGATCATTGATGGAACGCCACAGATCATTGACGATCCGCCCCTTATCTACCACTTCCAAGACCAAATGGAGAACTTGGAGGAGATGAGAGAGAACATCATTAAGACCTATCGGGCCTCATTGGTCTCAGACCGTCGTGCTTTGTTCGACAGATATCAACCCGTGGATTCCGTGATCAAAGTCGTTGGGGTCGGGAGTGTTGGTACGCGTTGTTTGGTCACGCTTCTGCTGGCTGATAATGATGATCCACTTTTCCTCCAGATCAAGGAAGCGCGCCGCTCTGTCCTAGAAAAGCCACACGGGAAGAGCAAATACGCTCACCAAGGCGAGCGGATCGTGAATGGTCAGCGATTGATGCAGGCTGCCACAGATATCTTCATCGGATGGACCTCGGGTGGGAAGGGCAAGGACTATTATGTTCGCCAACTGCGCGACCAAAAGGTATCGGCAGAGCTAGAGACAATGAAGAAAAGGACCCTTGTAGCATATGCCGGACTCTGCGGCTGGGCCCTTGCTCGGGCGCATGCCAAGGGGGGAGATGCCGCAATGATCGCCGGGTATGTAGGGAAGAGTGAGCGCCTGGATGATGGGATGGTTTCGTATGCCTTGGCCTATGCCGACCAGGTTGAGCGTGACTATGCCTCGTTCAAGAAGGCCATCAGAACCGGCCGTCTCCGGACGGATTCAAGCGCGAGCATCGGCCAGCAGTTCAATCTTTGAGAAAAAAGTGAGGATCTTTGTAACCCTACCCCTGCATCAGGGTTTTTCCTCCCAAAGCACGGAAAGGCAGTTGCTAAGGGAATAATGGGCGACGATTAAACGTGCAGAAGGTTCCGGAGGTCGTAGGCCTCCAACAAACAGGGCAAAAAGAATTCTTATCATTTTTCAGTGGAGTGTACTATGAAAAAGCAGAATGTTTGGACGGCACTTGCCGTTACGGCGTTTGCGGCTCTCTCCTTCGGTCTTACGGCCTGTAGCGAGAATGGCGTAACACCAGAAGATCCAATGGGCATGACAGCAACATCAACATCGTTCGACCTCAACGCCTCTCCGGCCGAGATCAATGATGCTACGATGGAAGTGATGATGTCCGAGCGTCCTGACCCGAACAAGGGCAAGCCAGTTCGTAATCCTTTCCTTGACATGCTTCGTCGTCTCAACCTTACGGAAGAGCAACAAGCAGCTGTCAAGGAGCTTCAAGCCGCCCACCATGATTGTGTTTCAGCAGCACTTGCGGAACTCCGCGCAGCTGAAAAAGAGATCATCTCCGCAGCACGTGCAGAAGCCGAAGCGATCAAAGCTCAAGTCAAAGAAGGAACTCTGACGCGCGACGAAGCACGCACACAACTCCGTGCAATCAACCAACGTGTTCGTGAAGCCCTCAAGGCACTCCCTGGTCGCGAAGAAGCTCGTGCAGCAATGAAGAACTGCGATGAAGCCTTCATCGACGGTGTGAAGAAGATCCTCACAGAAGAGCAGCTTGTGAAGCTTGAGCGTCTACTTGCATCCCGCAAGGGTGGCGGCACTCCTCCTCCTCCTCCCCCTCCTCCGGGCGGCGGACGTGGTGATCGCGGTGACAGCACCGGTACAGGTACCGGCGGTGGTCGCGGCTGATCTCAAAAAGTCATAGAATCAACGATCAATGCCCGTCGTCACGTTTGTGGCGACGGGCATCGTCGTAGATTGCACGATGTTCTCGACGTTCCTGGCCAGTGTTGGCCGCATCACCATGGGTATCCTTGCCGAGATCGGGCAGATCGTTCTGCTTGTCCTCGGCATCATTCGATATATCCCACGCATCTTCAAAGACCGCGGACTCGTTCTTGAGCAGATGAAGATCGTGGGTTCCGATTCTCTGCCGCTGGTGATCCTGGTTGGGTCATTTACCGGAGCGATCGCCGCGCTCCAAGCAACGAACCTCTTTGCCAAGTTCAATCTCATCGGCATTGCGCGCCCGTTCATCGGGGGGTCCATCGCAACCGTGGTGTTCACAGAGCTCACTCCTGTTCTTACAGCACTTGTTATCGCAGGTCGAGTAGGGGGCGCTATCGCCGCACAGATCGGCACAATGAAGGTCTCTGAACAGATCGATGCTCTGGATATGATGGCCATTGATAAAGATCGCTATCTAGGCATGCCACGTGTAATGGCGGCCATTACGATGATGCCGGTCTTGGCCGTGTTCTCTAGTGCGGTTGCACTCTTTGGCGCCTTCGTGTTAACGAGTTTCTTGTTCGACTTCAGTGCCGCCACGTTCTTCGTTTCCGTGAAGAACTTCTTCAACATTGGAGAGGTTGTACGCGGACTCTTCAAGTCTCTCGTGTTCGGTGGGTTCACAGCGCTCATCGGCTGTCACGTTGGCTTCAGTACCGAGGGTGGTGCTGAAGGTGTTGGCAAGGCCACTGTACGTGCATTCACGATCTCCGCAGCCGGTATCCTCGTGATCGATGCACTGTTTGGCGTAGTGTTGTAATCACACAAGCCGTTCCATATGAGTGATGTTCACGGATATCGTGCCGGCCGAAGAACAGACACCGACCTTCTTCAGCGATTGAGTGCGAAGGAAGGGGCGACCCACACCAGTGATTCAGCGATCGTGTGGAGCGGTAGAGCCCCCTACAAACAGACCTTTCACGTATCGCTCACCGATGGTGTGCTGCGAATGTCGGTTGATGACTATGAACAGCGCAGACTATACTGGCGTCTTCTGAGTGACGAAGGGGGCATCGAGTTCGCATCAAGGATCGATCTGCTTGCTCGACGTACAGACACAGTGAACCTTGAGGCGTTGTCGTGTCAATGGTCACTGTTCACGAGCGTTAGCAAGGGAACTCTGTTCAACCAGATCCATCGTGTGCCATCGAATACGGTATTGAGGTTCGATGGGGAGTCCATCTCCTTTGATACGCACACTCCAACAGCACCGCCGGAAGACCCAACTTCGGTGTTGTTTGATGTCCTGCGAAGTTCTGATCGTTCCAATGTTGTCCTCGGCCTCAGCGGCGGGTTCGATAGCCGAACACTGATGGCCGCACTTCACGGTGCCGGAGTTGCATTCAGTGTGCATACGTACGGCACTGTTCACATGCCGGATGTGCAGCGTGCTCGTGATATGGGGCGGCTCGACGGAGTTCCGACTCGAGTAAGTGAGCTCGATACCGAACAGTGGGATCTCGATTCTATTCTCACGTCGATCAAAGACACCGCGTGGCAAACAGAAGGTACCTATCCCGGCATCCACGCGCTGGTGTTTGACAATGCAGAAGAACGTCTAGGTCTGGATGCCGTTCTCGTGGATGGCGCATACGGTGCGTTGTTGAGAGGGGGCTTTGGCAACGGACTTCTGGCAGGTAGCTTTTCTGCACTGAGCAACAGGAGAGCGGTTGAAGTTGCTGCGGCGATGCGCGTTCGCGATCTGGAGCTTTTACGCGGAGACATCCGGCGTGATGCTGACACGTTGATCCATGACGCGCTGCATGCAGCGTTGAATGCAATGCCCGATCTGCGGCGAGACAATGCTCGGAATTGGATCGATGAGTTTTTCGTTCGTTGGTATACCCGCGGTTTCGCAGCTTCACCTCAGGCAGTGTATGATGCGCGACTTGATTCTCTGATGCCGTTCCTCGACGCATCCGTTGTGCGTTCGGTGTTTGCCCAACCATCACACTTCCGCAGCAACGGGAGGTGGTTCAGACACATGATCTCATCGAACCGTCCTGCACTTCGTTCACTTCCGATGGTTGG
>Ga0154020_10006744_pt1 | contig 13449 bp, 12 predicted proteins | sample Klosneuvirus_201_FD_109709 | JGI IMG/M metagenome (GOLD analysis project Ga0154020, IMG submission 109709) | Active sludge microbial communities from wastewater, Klosterneuburg, Austria - Klosneuvirus_20160825_MG | ecosystem: Engineered > WWTP > Aerobic digester > Activated sludge | place... | reverse complement strand
TTTCACGCGGCCGGTCGTCCTCGGCCAGAGACTTCATGTTCAAATGGTTCTCAAGGGATTTCACTGCCCCTAAATTAAGAAATTGATTTTCATTCCCCTATTCCTTTTCCTAACTTCGTAAGCGCCTATGTCATTCTTTAAAAGGGAATCCCTGAGTATTTTCCAAACAAAGGAATTCCGCCTGTTTATTTATACCCGTTTTTTACTCACCCTGGCCATACAAATGCAGTTCAGCACCATTTACCTTCAGGTGTACTACGAATATTCCAAAAACGAATTGATGCTGGGTTTCATAGGTCTTTCCGAAGCCCTGCCCTTCATTGTCACTTCCTTGTTCAGCGGGCACATTGCCGATACACTCCCAAAACGCAGGATTCTTCTCCTGGGCATTTTCCTCCTGATTTTAGGTGCAGCTTTTTTGATTCTCAACGCCCTGCCTCAGGTTGGCCTTTTAAAATTCATGGGTTTGTATGCTTTGTTTTCCATAGTATTTGTGTTTGGCATCACCCGTTCTTTTCTAGCCTCAAGTTCCAATCCTTATTTAAGTCAGTTGATTCCCCGTGCGCAATACGCGAATGCTGCCACATGGAACAGCACCGCCTGGCATACTGCCTGCATTTTGGGTCCGGTGGCCTCGGGACTTATATACGCATACAGCACAAATTATAAAGCGGCCATTTGCCACGGTATAGAGTTGGTGTTGTTTGCAGGTGCTTTTGTTCAGTTATTCAGAATTAAAAACAAAGGTTTGCCCCAATTGAATACCGTGAGTGAGAGCATTTTTGTGAGCATGCGGGAAGGATTAAGTTTTGTTTACAAAAGCAAAATGATTCTGAGTGCCATCTCCCTGGATTTGTTTGCCGTTTTGTTTGGAGGTGCTGTGGCTTTGATACCGGCCTTTACTGATAAAATATTGCATCTAGGTCCTGAAGCTTACGGCTTGTTAAGAACAGCCCCTGCCATAGGTGCCGTAGTAATGGCTGGCATTATGGTGGTTTACCCTCCCGGCCGAAAGGCGGGTCGAGCTTTGCTTTGGTCGGTGATTGCCTTTGGTTTGTTTACCATGGGCTTTGCCCTGAGTCAAAATTACTGGATTGCCTTTACCATGCTATTTTTAACCGGCGCCTTCGACAATGTAAGCGTGGTGGTAAGGCACAGCATTTTACAATTGATGACGCCCGACAACATGCGTGGGCGTGTGAGCGCCATCAACAACATTTTTATTGGAAGCAGCAACGAGATTGGGGCCTTTGAGAGTGGTTTGGCCGCGAGAATTATGGGCCTTGTGCCATCGATTGTTTTTGGAGGTGCTATGACTATAGGGGTGGTGCTTGGTATTAATAAAATAAATCCCGGCCTGAGAAAACTTGATATCAGTAAACTGTGAATTACCTGAAGGAGGATGAATTAAAACAGTTACTTGACGAGGCTGTGGATACGTATAACCGCAGGGGATTTATTGAGAACGACCCCATACAAATCCCTCACCGCTTCAGCAAAAAGGAAGACATTGAGATTGCGGCTTTTTTTGCAGCCAGCCTGGCCTGGGGCAATCGAAAATCCATTATTCAAAATGCATCAAAACTTATGTTATGGATGGATGAAGCCCCACACGATTTTATACTTCATCACTCCTCAAAGGACCTAAACCCTTTCAAAAAATTTGTGCACCGTACGTTTAACGGGTTTGATTGTGTGTTTTTTATTTCTGCGCTGAAACACATTTACACTAAATATGGAGGATTGGAAGCGGCATTCACACCGCAAGATGGCAATATGGATCTGCAATTTAAAGACAGGCTTCACCAGTTCAGAGAACAGTTTCTTTCAGTAAAACACCTTCAACGCAGTGAAAAGCACCTTTCCGATCCCTTGAAAAATTCATCGAGTAAACGGCTGTGTATGTATTTGCGTTGGATGGTGAGGCAGGATAAACGAAAGGTGGATTTTGGTATTTGGAAAAGTTTCAAACCATCTGAATTGTATTTACCACTGGATGTTCACACCGGAAATGTGGGGAGGCATTTGGGCATGCTAAACCGGAATCAAAACGATTGGAAGGCCGTTGAGGAGATCACTCAGCAACTCAGGCGTTTTGACCCGAAGGACCCTGTGAAATACGATTTTGCTTTGTTTGGTTTGGGTGTAAGCGGAATATTGAAATAAAAAAGGGAGACCGAAGCCTCCCATGTTACTTCACGTTCAATTAATCTGTGGTTTTATCTCTTAAGGCATAAATCTTGGCAGAAATAGAACTCATGTCTTCGTCTGTCAATTCAGAAGGCTGACGATTGACAATGATCTCCTGATGAATTGGGTCCAAATCGTTTAGCAGCGTGGCAATCTCCTTATCCGATTTAAAATCACTAAGCAATTGTACCAGATTACCCAAATGCAAACGTTGCTCCCAAAGGTTGTTTCTTACTTTGGCTTTAAGATCAGGGTCCTGTAATTTTTCACCGGCTTTGCAGCTCAGATATAAACTTTCGAGCCAAGAGCCTGTAAACACTGTTGCGGCTGTTTGCACGCGCTGGTTATTGCGCAGGTAAACATCGCTTTTGATCAGGATCTCATCCCATACACTGAACAAACTATCTTTATTATCGATGTTAGACTCAAACCGTTTACCCACCATGCTATTAATGGAACTTTGCATGCCAAGGGCATCGCTGAGCATAATGATGGTTTTCATATAATTCAACACATCCTGTCCGGCATCACTCATCATGGCATAAGCCATGTCCATGTTGTAAATGCCCATATTGATTCCCTTCTTAAATTCCGTGGTATAGGTTTTTACTTTTTTGGTGTCATTTAGTATGCTATTATCGTAAGGAACGCCCAGCGCCACAATGTCGTGCATACGATTAGCAGGAGAAGGGATATTGGCAATAGCAAAATCAAACTTAAATTTGGTGGTATCGTTAAGCGCTGTGCTTTGCTCAATGCTGTCGGTGGCAACTGCTTCATGAGTATGTTCGTGTTCTGAATTACCGCAATTGCTTATTGAAAGTATGCCGGCTACTGAAAAAAGGTAAACAAGGTTTTTCATGATGAATTTTTGATAGCAGCAAATGTAAAAGAATTTTTGATTCAAATTTGCTTTCGCTCGGTGTTTCAATAAGATGCGTGTGTTAAGCCAATCTTATACTTAAGGACGTTTTGGCACTACCATACAGGTAAAACGGCAGGAACAGAGCAAGGTGTTTTTTTGATCTCTGATCGAAATATCCCAAACTTTTACTTTCCCTTCGGATTTTATGGGCAGGCATCGGGCTGTGACAATGCCCGAAGTGGCCGATTGCAGATGTGAGGCATTGATCTCCATCCCAACACCTATAAATAAATCGCGCTTGATACAACACCAGGTGGCCACAGACCCTATGGTTTCCGCTAAGGCTACAGAGGCTCCACCATGCAACAAGCCAAATGGTTGTTTGGTGCCTTTGTTCACCGGCATTGTTGCTTCAAGGTAATTCTCCCCAATGGCTGTAAATTCTATGCCCAAATGTTCCCCCATGCTGCCTTTGTTCAATGTATTAAGCATTTCGAGATTAATGTTGTCTTCCCAAATGGATTTCATAAACAAATTTGATTTTATACGGTTAAATGTATGTTATTAATCGCAAATTGCATGTCATGCTATTTTTAATCCCCGGTCTTAAAACGTTTTTTAAAGGAAAGTCACCAAAAAGCTTTAATTCGCTTTCAATCAAAACATTAAGTGGTAAAAGCATCTCTCTTAGTCAGTTTAAGGGAAAAAAGGTGTTGATTGTAAACAGCGCAAGTAAGTGTGGACTAACACCGCAATACAAAAATTTACAAAAGCTTCATGATTTGTATGCGGAGAGGGGTTTAGTAATTCTTACTTTCCCCTGTAACGATTTTGGAAATCAAGAACCGGATGAAGCGAAGACCATTTCGCAATTTTGTGAGGTCAATTTCGGACTCTCTTTTGAGCTGATGGAAAAACTTCATGTTAAAGGGCCTGAGCAACATCCCCTATACCATTGGCTTTGCAACAAAGAAGAGAACGGAGTATTCAACTCTAGGGTACTGTGGAATTTTCAAAAATACCTGGTGGATGAAAATGGGTTTTTGGTGGATGTTATTCCGCCCTGGAAAGACCCATTAGACAAGGGTATTACAAACTGGCTGGACTCAGGGTTACGACCTCAGGATTCGAAGTAATATACTTTTAACTGAACCTGGCCCTTTGCAAAATCAATCTTTCCGGTTTTTACCCTTTGAATATTAACTCCGGTGCGCTCCTTCAGGTCCTTGATCAATTCATGCTCCTTACCCGGTAGTATCAAATCAAGCTTTTCATAATTCACTGTCATCACCCCTTCTCTTTTGAAAAACACATTGGTCTCAAAAACATAAGTCACCACCAGAAGCAATGTGTTGGTTAATCCAATAAACAGGAATTCATAATAATCTGCAGTATTTTTAAGTTTAGTTACAGCCGAGATTAAACCTATGGCTATGACGAGAAAAAGATAGGTCATGTCCTTAATGCTCAGATCCTCGGTGCGGTACCTTAACATGCTGAATACAGCAAAGAGTCCGAATGCGGCACCCAGACTCATTTCAATGCGGTTCAGTAAAAAACAGATCAAAAAGATAATGAGGTTAAAAATAAAAAAGGTAAAAAAGAGGTCGTTGTGTTTATATTTTGGATAATACACGAAACGAAGCAATACAAGCACAGTTAAAAAATCTATAAACAGCCGCCAGCCAAACTTACTGAGTGTTTTCAGAAATTCATGGTTATCTGAAGTAACCATTGTTTCAATGCCGGTTTGTAAAATAGTCATCCCCAGGGTTTATTTATCACTCAAACGCTTTGCTTTTTGTTCTTAAGGAACAAGCCCACAGCCGCCAATGATTAGTCCTCTTTCCTCATTTTTAATGCTTATCCAGTTTGCTGGTATGCCTGCTGTAAATAAAGTAAATAAGGAGACCAAGAACCATCCATACAGCAGCAGAAAGAAGAGTAAACTTATCAAGCGCAATAATCATGAAAGAACACACCAGAATACCAAGAATGGGCACCAAGGGCACCAGAGGAGTTCTAAAAGGGCGTGGAATTTCAGGATTATTCCGTCGCATAACCCAAATGCCGGCGCATACAATCACAAATGCAAATAGGGTTCCAAAGGAGGTTAAATCGCCCGCTACACTGCCCGGCACAAAGGCGGCAAAAATACCCACAAATAAAAACAGGATCATGTTGGATTTGTATGGTGTTTTGAATTTAGGGTGCAAATGGGAAAACACATTTGGCAACAATCCATCTTTTGACATGGAAAAAAACACGCGTGACTGCCCCATGAGCATAACCAGTATCACAGAGGAAAATCCGGCGAGTATGGCAATGGTTACACTGGTAGCTAACCAACTGTAGCCCACCATGTATTTTTGAATAGCATATGACACTGAAGCTTCCTTACCTGCAGCTCCGTACTCGCTCCAGTGCGTTACACCTGTGAGCACATGTGAGAAAAGGATATACAAAATGGTACACACCACCAGAGAGCCCAGAATACCAATGGGCATGTCTCGCTTTGGATTTTTTGCTTCCTGAGCTGCCGTGGATACCGCATCAAATCCTATAAATGCAAAAAATACGATAGCCGCACCACCCAAAACACCTCCATAGCCCCAGGTAAAAATACCTTCATGGCCCGGTGTTCCCTGAGGAATCAGATATGGGGTGTGGTTTTCGGGTTTAATAAATTGCCAACCAATAACTATAAATACCAAAACAATGGCCACTTTAATAAATACAATGACCCCGTTAACTATGGCTGATTCCTGAGTGCCTTTAATGAGCAGAAGAGACAGCACCAGAAGGATTACCAGAGCAGGTAAATTCATTATCCCTTGAAAAGTGGTTACCATGGACTGCAACTGAGGCGCAAGAGCCAGATGTTGTTCATCCGATAGAACCAGAATCCCGTTTTTGGCGTTTTGCACCAAATCCGCAGGGAATGCAGCCAGTGCATCGCCTACAACTCTAAAACTTTTCTCAAATGGCGAATGGCACCATTCATAGGGTATAGCGCCGCCCAATAAATTATTCAGGTACTCACTCCAGGCAATGGATACAGTTGCTGCACCAAGGGCGTACTCCATAATTAGAGCCCAACCAATGATCCAGGCTACCAATTCACCTAATGTGGTGTAGGCATAGGTGTATGCACTTCCGGCAATTGGAATCATAGCTGCAAATTCCGCATAACACAGTCCGGCAAAGGCACAACCAATGGCTGCTACAACGAAGGACATGGTTACTCCAGAACCTGCGCAATCTGAAGCTGCTGCCGCGGTACGCACAAATAAGCCGGCACCAATAATGGCGCCAATCCCCAAAGCTACCAAGGACCACATGCCCAGCGTTTTTTTTAAGCCATGTTCTCCTGTAGTGGCATCGGAAAGTAACTTTCCCAGATCTTTTGTCCTGAATAGGTTCGACATCTTATTATGTGATTTTAATGCGCTCAAATTAACATAATTTAAAAAGAATATACAAAACTGAATGAAAAGTAAAAGAGACTAAACTTGATTTGTTAGTGAATATCCCGATATTTGTTTTGTTAAACCATTTAAGAAATATTTTTTTCTACTCGTTGCATCCGTATACACACTAAGTGTGTTGGGCATACCGGTGTATTTTCATTACTGCGGGGGAGAACTCGAAAAGGTTGATTTTGTTACCAAAGGCAGCAGTTGTTGCGATGATCAGGAATCTGATGTACCGGAAGAGAACGACGGGTGTTGCAAGGACGAGACACTTGTACTTCAGAGCGCAAAAGACGCTTTGGTGAAAAAAGATGAGCGGGTTGTAAAACAAACCTTAATTCTCCTTTGTGCGATAGTTCCTGACTTCAATAAACACGGACTTCTTCAGGGCAATGTTTCAAAAAACATTCTGGTTACCAACTCCTCTTTGCTTCAACAGCAAAAGCTCATTTCCACGTTTTTACTCAGAATTTAGGACAGGATTTCAAGCTTATTGAATCCTTATTTCTTTTATTAAAACCTAAATTCATTCATCATGAAATATTTCATTTTACTGGCCCTGTTCTTTGTATTACAAAGCATGAATGGCCAAACCACTGTTAAAACAGTTATTATTAATGTAAACGGGGCTTGCGACGATTGTAAGGAACGTATAGAAAACGCTGCTGACATCAAAGGCGTAAAACTTTGCAACTGGAGTCCTGATACTAAAAAAGCCGTTGTTACCTACGACGAAGCCAAAGTAAGTGTTGAACAAATTGAAAAAGCCATAGCCGCAAAAGGGTATGACACTGAACACTTCAAAGGAGAGGAAGCGGCCTACAAAAAACTACCGAAGTGCTGCCAATACAGAGGCAAAACAGACGGTCTCCATCACAACTAATTCATGAGATCAGTAAACTATTGGCTGTTGATGCTATGCTTCAGCAGCTCCACGGCGTTCACACAAGTGAGGGGCAAAGTGGCTGAGATCACCGATAAAGGCGACACACTTGGCATTCCGGGGGCTATCCTCAGTTGGAAAAGCTCTACCTTATCGGCCGTTACAGATGTGGATGGGCTATTTAGTATTACGCGTGATGGCGGAAACTCAAGTCTTTTGGTAAGCGCCATGAGTTTTGACAAAAAAGAGATTGCGGTTAATGAAAACGATGCGTTTGTGCTGATTTTACTCACCAGCAACGCAACGCTCAACGAAGTGGAGGTGGTGCATTACACCACAGGCACCGAAATTTCTTACCTCAAACCCATTAAAACCGAGATTCTCAACGAGCGTTCTTTAATGAAAGCGGCCTGTTGTAACCTCTCTGAAAGTTTTGAAACCAATCCCAGCATCGATGTGAACTTTACAGATGCAGTAACGGGTACAAAACAAATCCAGATGTTAGGTTTATCCGGACAATACGCGCAGATCACAAAGGAAAACATGCCTTACATGCGCGGACTTGCGAACAACTATGGGCTTGGGTTTATTCCCGGAACCTGGATACAATCGATACAATTAAGTAAGGGTGTAGGTTCGGTGATTAACGGGTATGAAAGTTTTACAGGGCAGATCAATACGGAATTGCAAAGTCCGGAGAAAAGCGACCGTTTGCATTTTAATACCTATGTGAATGAAAATGCCCGTAACGAGTACAACCTGAATCTCAGGCAAAAACTGAGCCCTTCGCTTTCTACAGCGCTGCTTTCACATGTGAGTTTTAATCCACTTGTTCAGGACTTGAACAATGACGGTTTTGCAGATATTCCAACAGGCAAACAGTACAATTTCATGAACAAGTACAGCCTTCAATTGCCTGAAACCGGTTTTGAGGCTCAGTTTGGAGGCTCTTATTTGAAAGACAGTCGTAACGGGGGGCAATTTGAAGGATTAAAAGGTGTAAACACCGACTCCATGCCTTTGTACAAGATCTATATTGAAAATGAAAAATGGGAAGTGTTCAGTAAAACGGGATACATTTTTAAAAACCGTCCCGCTACCAGCATAGGTCTGCAGCTTTCATATCTTGAACATGATCAAAGCGGACAGTATGGAAACCGGATTTACAAAGGCAAAGAAAATACGTTTTATGCAAATGGAATTTTCGAAACTTATCTAGGTTCAACCATGAACAACCTGCGCAGTGGCTTGAGTTATATGGATGACCTTGTGGATGAGCGATTGGACAGCACGGCATTTAAACGGCATGAAAAAGTGGCGGGATGGTTTGGAGAATTTGCTCACAACCGTGGTGAAAAATTTAATCTTGTGGCAGGGCTGAGGCTTGACTATCACAATTATTATGGTGTATTTTTTACTCCACGTATGCACATGCGGTATGCCTTTACTCCGAACTCTATTTTCAGAATTTCTGCAGGAAGGGCATTGCGCACAGCCTCCTTGTTTACAGATAATGCCAGCTTGCTGGCCACATCCAGAGCATGGAAAATTGAAGGGTCTGACAACAGCATGCCTTATGGTCTTGCTCCTGAAATTGCCTGGAATTACGGCATGAACTTTACCCAACGCTTCAAGATCAATTACCGCGAAGCTTATGTTACTGTTGACGTGTACCGCACTGATTTTTCGCAGCAGGTGATCGTAGATGTAGACCAAAATCCTCAGGAAGTGCACTTCTACAACCTGAACGGCCCCTCCTACTCCAACACCATGCAGTTTGAATTTAATTTCGAACCGCGTAAGCGCCTCAACATAAAAACTGCCTACCGTTTTGTAGACACCCGCTCCAAATTCTCACAGGAGGTCCTGCAAAAAAGTCTGGTGGCCAAACACAGGGCTTTTATCAATTTTAGTTATGAGACCAGAAGGAAAAACTGGTTGTTTGATTTTACCACCCAATACAATGGCAGCAAACGTTTACCAAGCACTGAGTCCAGCCCTGCAGAATACAAAAGGGAAAAAATCTCCCCTGAGTTTTTTAATCTTCTGGGACAGATCACTTACCTGAAAAAGTTTGAGAAACAAGAATTGCATGTCTATCTTGGAGTTGAAAACCTGCTCAACTACAAACAAAACAATCCTATCGTTTCAGCTGATAAACCGTTCGGAGCCTATTTCGACGCCAGTATGGTTTGGGGGCCCATCTACGGCCGTATGCTCTACGCAGGCTTACGCTTTAAGATAAAGTAAATGGTTTATTTATTTAGTGAATACATTAAAACAAGGAGCAAGGGAGCAAAAAAACTGGCGATGTAAAATAACAAAACCAGAATTTTTTTTAGCCCTTTAAGATCGAACCTAAGATCAACTTTTAATACAGCGCTGATGTGTTGCATAAGTAGCGGCTCAAAGGCGCTGTATTCTAGTTTTCCGGGTACAAGGCCCGCATACTTCCGTGGAAACGAAAACAGAAGGCAATCCCTGATGAGCCAATAGTTTTTATCAGGCAAGTTTTCGTAATCGGTGTAATAATTAATCCTTTCCTGAGTCAGGTAATCTCGGATTTTTTGGTGTTTGTTTTCATTGTACAACTCAATGCCAATTAAAACAGGAATAATAATTAGCAATGGGCTCATCAGCACTACACAAAGTACAAGCAAAACAATTATGGAAATAATACTGAATACCAGACGAATCACGTGATTGTCTTTAAAGAAAAGAGTTTCAATCAGGCGACCTCCATCTAATGGGTACACCGGTAAGCTATTGAGCAAGTTAATAACAAGGAATGTATTCGCGAGCATTTGTACGGTGGAATTATCCCAATCACGGTTTAGCCAATACAGCACAGTGCCAATGATAATGCCGGGAACGGGGCCTCCCAATATAATTAAACTGAGTTGCCATTGCGACACCTGCTGTTTTTTACCCGAGGTAAAGGCCCCTAAAAGTGGGACAATAAATATCTTTACGTTTTTGTAATTGAACAAACGCATAAAGAGAAAATGCCCCATCTCGTGAATGATAATGACAAGCAGAATGGCTGCTATATAGGCCAGGTTTTGATCAAAAATAAAATAGAACAAAAGGGCATACACAAACAAACCAATCAAAGAACGGGTGAGTGCATTCTGACTTTTTTCGATCAGTACCGGTTTCGGGGGATAGGTAAGGCCCGAAGCAGAAGGATCAGGTTGAAATGTATTTTCAGAATTCTCACTCATGCTGACTGACGTTTGTTGAACACATGAAACAAAAAATAAATGCAGGACGCAAATAATATAAATGCTCCCGTTTGGTGTAAAGCACCCAAAAACACAGGCACTTGATAAATCAAAGTAAATACTCCCAATATAAATTGTATGGTAACGGTATAGATAAGTAGCGTAACCGAAAAATGTTGGCTTGAGTTTAATTTTAATCTTTCTGATTTCCACCAGATGTAGCACACACTCAACACTACAGCTATGGCTAACATACGGTGAACAAACTGTATACCACTGGGATTTTCAAATAGGTTTTGAAATAGGGTTTCCTTCATGTACACCTGCTCGGGCATCCAATATTCACCCATTTTCGGCCAGGTGTTAAAAATATGACCCGGGCGGAATTTAGCTGCATCGTGTTCAACGAAACCAGCCGTGAAGGCACCATAAATAATTTGTAGTGTCACCACAAACAACAGCACTAAGGCTGAGAGTTTTAATTTACGGGCCTCACCCTGTTCATGTGAATCAGTTGAAAAAATAAGCTTCAGTGCAAACCAAAATGTGAAGGCAAATAAGGTAAAGGCACTTATCAGGTGTGTGGCCAACCTGTAGTGACTCACGGCCGGTTGTTTTTGCAAACCACTGTATACCATCCACCACCCTATAACGGCCTGCATGGCCCCAAGAAAAAACAACCCTGTCAAGGGCAACCACATATTTTTTCTGATTTTCCTTTTCACTAAAAAATAAAGGAAGCCAAACAAAAACACATACATCATGAGTCGACCAATCATGCGGTGGATGTATTCCCAAAGAAAAATAGGCTTAAATTCTTCCAGAGTCATGGTGTAATTAATTTTTTGGAATTCAGGGCTTTTCTGGTAACTCAAAAATCGTTGCATCCACATGTCATCATTAAGTGGTGGAACTGAACCCATAAAACTCCAATCGGTAATGGAAAGTCCTGAGTGGGTTAAGCGGGTTAATCCGCCCACCACAACCATAATGTAGATCAAAACACATCCACTAAGTAACCAGTAAATAAGTGCTTTGTAAGGTGACTGAGAAATTAATTTCATGAATTCGTGCGCAAATTTAACCTGAATTTGTTTACCAAAGCAGGGTGCTCTGGAATTCCTTTATTTTTGATAGGCTCCTGCTGTAATGCTGCCCGAAGAAATCGAGGCGCTTCTTGAATTTCCTTTTATATCAAGGAGAAACATTCCGGCATCGGCAATGGCTTTTGCGTTTGTAAATCCTTTTATGCGGTTTTCATCGGTTTTTGTTTCAAAATTGTACCCTGCAATATCTTCGTAATCCAATGGACCATCGCCCTTTTTTACGTCCAAATAACGGCTGGCATCACCCAGGTCAGCATTGCTGCGTATCCAGCATGAACTGAAAATAGGATTCGCTGTATAGGTTGCTGCATTTTTTACATCCACGGTTAGCTCGTTAGTTAATTTACCATCAATTATGCAGTTCCCGAAATAACAGGAATCCAAAGGTAATACCGTTTGTTCATAATAATTGTTCACTCTCACTGTACTGAGCTCCCTGGTCTTATCCTTATTCCAAAAATTTGAAAAGGTACAGTGCAAAAAAGTGTACTTACCTCCAAGGGCCAGATTAACACTATACTCCTGGCAATTGCTAATCACATTGTTTCCGCCATAAATATTAAATGCAACCGCATAGAGGCCCCAAAGACTCATGTTTTGTATCCTGGTGTTGGTGATTTTTAAGCGGCGCGGATTGATACTATTGCTGAAATCAGATGCAAACAACTCGGCCTGAATCCCAATGTATCCGTTTTTGATGATGGCATAATCAATGACGTTATTCAGGCTGCCCTCATTGATCCAAATTCTATCCCATTGACCGGGCTCATCTGCATAATCCGCTTCTCTTCGCGCTCCTTGTATGAGTACTTCATTTCCTTTTTGACCCAGAATTTGCATTTCACCTTTTCTGAACACCCAAATTCCTGCTTTATAATTCATGTAAATGCGGGTTCCGGCTTTTATGATAAGTGTTTGGGCCGAATCGGCTACGAGATAACCATAAATGACGTGAGGTTTATCATTGGGCCAGATCACCACCGTTCCTGTTTCAGCAGGCCCAACAGTTGAATATGGAAAATAACTGCCATCCTTGAATTTAATGGCATCCGTAGGATAATGGTAATAGGCATCCTGGCCCCAGGCCTCAAGTGGAAGTTCCTGGGTGTTGCCGTTTACTGTAAAAATCAGTTTGTCAGTTATGATTAATGGTGAATTTTGATTTGTTGGGTTAACATTCACCTGTATAAAAATATACATGCTGTCGTTTGCAGCCAGCTCAATGTCCTTAAAGCTGCTGCCCGGACTTCCATCAACGTTAATAATAAAGGCTGATTGTGTACCACCCTGGAGGACAATGGATGAAATGTTAATTTTTTGGTCGTTTTTATTCCGAACACGAATGTTTTTGGTTGATGAACCAATAGAAGTAAAAACTGTATCAAACAATACCGAATCTTGAGAAAATTCGAGTTTTGCGGAAGGGTCGCTAATGAACTTATCCTTTTTGCAGGAACTGCTTATTACAAACACCAGCAGTATTACGCCAAGAAACTTCAGACTCTGAACCATATGCGAACACAAATATAAACGTATAAATCCGGTTTCTATTGTGAATTCATAAACTCAAATCTGTTTTGTATTACCCCAACAAAAAACCCCCGCTGATTGGGCGGGGGTTTAATTTTATTCAGTGTTGTTTTATCAGTTCTGTATGATAATTTTCTGATGCAGTGTTCCGTTTTGGGTTTTGTCGCTGATGATGTAA
>Ga0154020_10006743_pt1 | contig 13451 bp, 26 predicted proteins | sample Klosneuvirus_201_FD_109709 | JGI IMG/M metagenome (GOLD analysis project Ga0154020, IMG submission 109709) | Active sludge microbial communities from wastewater, Klosterneuburg, Austria - Klosneuvirus_20160825_MG | ecosystem: Engineered > WWTP > Aerobic digester > Activated sludge | place... | reverse complement strand
CCTCCCCCGTCCCCCCTCCGCCGTCCCCGGGCGCCCTGCCCCTCCCCCCCGCGCCCGGCAACCCCCCCCCCCCCCCCCCCCCCCCCCCCCCCCCCCGGGGTTTGGTGTCCCCTTTTTTTTTTTTTTTTTTTTTTTTTTAATATATACATAGGGCGATTAACAGGAAGGAGGGGGAAGCCCTACACCCAGATTCGGACGTTCGGGGTAATACGGGGTAATACGGGGGAAATCGGACTTGACACAGCGCCCCATTTATGCCATACTCCCAACTGTGTCTAACCACCAAAAGGAACCTTCCACATGTCACTAGCAAAATCCTCCGCCGACTACCCCCGCGAGCTTGTCGACTTCGCCCTAGGGCTTGCTGACGTCGGGCCGGGCTGGCGAGCCGCGATGCGCATGGTCGACTCTCGCGCAGCGCAACACTGGCGCATGCTTTTCTACGGCTTCCGCAAGGCGTGCGAACGAGACAACCCCAAGCTGGCCGAATGGATGCGGCCGATTAGCGTCGCTATCCGCGGCACCACCATCGAACTGTCGCACCGCGACGGCATGCCTCTAATGGACAACATGCACGAACTGTTCTCCGCGCTGCCGGCGCAGCTGGCGTTGCCGGAGCCAGCGCCAGCGCCCAAGCGCGAGTCGCACGACGACACCATCATGCGCCTGTTAGGACTCGGCGGCAAGGCGCCCGCAAGTGACGACACGCCCCCGGATAACGGGGCGATTGCGCCAAGCGAAAAGGCCCCATAAATATTTCATTAATCGCCCCCTTTCCGCTTGACACGTTCCCCCTTTTATGGTAGCATACAAAATGGGCGATGCGGCCTTGCCCAATTTAGGCCGACACAGTTAGGAGACTTCCCACATGCCACCTCGCTTACTCTACGACTTAGCCCACGGCAACAAGCCCGTCGCAATCGGCGACGAAGCCATTACCTTTCGCAACGAACGCGTCCGCGTGACCGAAATCAGCAACCCACACAAGGCGAACAGCACCGGGCGAGTCGAGGTCGAATACGGCGACAAGCAACGCTCGCGCGTCTACCCCGCAGTCATCTACGCCTACTGGGACTGGAGCCGCTAACATGAACGAACGCCTTATCCGCGACATCCTCGCCGGCCTGGGACTCACAGTGGTTCGCAAAGAACCCCGGGCGAAGCCCACCGGCGACCGCACGCCCCGCATCAAGCACTCCGCGATCCTGCAACTCGCGCCGGGCGAAGTCCCGGTCGCCCGGATCGCCACCTACCACTCGCAGCGTTGCTCCTGTTGCGGCGAGACGGAAACGTACTTCGCCGGCACGTACATCCGCACGAGCTACTCCCGCTGGCACGCCGAACGCTTCGTCCTCGCCTCAATGCCGCACGCCGACGTCGCGCACCTCCCACTCGAAATCAGTGAAAGCGGCGACCCCGTCTCGATCCCCGCGTGCTTCCGCTGTGCGGCCACGGCGCTGATCGTCGACCGTGCGCTCGCCGACGCCCAACACACCACCCCGACGCCGGGCCAACTCCCGCTGTTCAGTTAAGGAGCCGATAACCATGAGACCATTACACCAAATCGCCCGTTCGGCCCTGGACAACCTCCGGGCGAGCTACTCCGACAAACCGAAGCCCCCGGCCTTCAGCATCCACGCGCATCAATATCTTATCGGTCTCCTGTCGATGCAAAGCTGCGCCGACAACTACGGCCTAGAATACGGCGACATGATGGTCGCCCGGACGCTGAGTGCCCTCGCGTCCTGGCGTGGCCCGTTCGCCAGGGCAATCAAGGTCGAACTTCTGGAACACCTCGACGCGTACAACACTCTCGGCCCAGCGTATTTTTCCCTGAAGACCCAGAGTGAGCCTGAGCGAAGCGAAGGCGAATGCCTCACCAGTCTGCGGTCCGGAGACCACCAACCATGACTCGCACCGAGACCACCACTCTCGCCGCCGCCATTCTCGCACTCAACGTCGTGGCGTGGCAATATATGCTCGACGACCTCCGGCGCACCCCACGCACCCTACGCTGCGTGCTAGTCGAGGTCGACCCCTTCGGCGGTCGGCGATACCACACCATCACCACCATCACCCCCGGCCAACTCGACCAGAGCACCGGGGCAATCGTTTGCAACTTTCGCTAAGGGGCCACACATGATACCTATGCCGCAACGCATCGCCACCATCATTACCCAACACGCCGGAGTCTGTCTCGCCCAGACGCAGAGCGACTTCTACCTCGTCGGCCTCGACTACTCCCCCGGCCACCTCCTCGTGCGTTGGGAGCCGACCACCGACTTCTTCGCGTCAAAGTCGATCGACGACGCGCGCAAGAAATACCTCGAATACACCGGCTTGACTGCCCGGTCGGGTGACTGCTCGATTCCCAACTCCGGCCGCGCGGCGGGGAACGCATCATGAACTACCTGCGTTGCTACGGCTGCGGCACTGTGCTCAATCCCGATGACTGGATCTACGGCGGCCCCCGCGTCTGCGATGGTTGCTACTGCCGCGACCTCGCCAACGAAAGCGTCCAAGATGCGTATGAGCAGACGGATAAGACCGCGCCGCTAGGTGATGTAGGAGAGGTGGAATGAAACGCATCGTTTGGCTGATCCCGCTATTCTTCGCCGTTCCAGTCATTATCGGCCTGCTCGACTTCTACGTGATGTTCATCACCGGCAAGGGCTTTATCAACAACTGCGGAATCGAGGCCGTTGCGTTCAGACTACTGCTGCTCATCTTCAGCGGATTCCTCGCCATTATAAGTGGTGCCTTTGCCATAACTGGCGGAGAGGGGCCGAAATGACCATGCTACTCCGCCTGATGCTGCACCTGTACCGCTACTGGCACACCATCGACCTGCACGCAGCGATGCAAGTCGGCAACTGGACGATGGCGACCGACTGCCGCAACCGGATCGCGGAGTGCGATGCGGAACTTGACCGGCTGGAGTTGAAATGACGCCAGAACAACACCTTGACGACATTGAAATGATCATGGGCGGACGCAACGGCCCGTCGATTCAACTGCGAGCACAAATTTCTGATTTGCAAAAGCAACTCGCCGCCGCAAAAGAGGATGCTGACGGGCTTATCTCAAACGCGATAACTCTCGAACTCGGAGAAGGGTGGACGGTCGTGCAACTGAAAGGCCGACTGCTGCGCAAGGTGTACCCGGACGGGGTGGAGGTTATTTCGCTCGACGGAATCGACGTTGTCGAACTGCACCCGGTGCGGTTTGAGCGAGTAACTGAAGGCGGGTCGATCAAGATCAAGGCGGTGCAGAGCTACAGGATACTGCGCCCTAACGTGCAAGTTGAGGGAGCCGAAGGCTGCTTGCAGCCGCAGGCTCCCGCTCGAACGCAGGGTTCGGCGTGATGGCTAATTGGGGAGACATCTTTCGAAAGCATGTGCGGGCCGGAGAAGACCACGGCGCGGCGGCTTTCGCGGCTGACGAGTGGGAGAAGCGAATGCAACGGAAAAAGAAATGCAACTGGACGCAAGACGGATATGGCGAAGATGCATGGGACACTGGCTGCGGCAATCGCTTCATGCTCGAAGAAGGCACTCCATCCGACAATCACATGGAGTTCTGTTGTTTCTGCGGCCACCCGATTGACGAGTTGCCGGGCGAGGAGATGCTGGGATGAACGACCTTACCACCACGAACAACATTCTGCGCCGCGCCGAAGAAGAGCGCCCTTCAATGTGCTGCATGATTTGCGGCCTGAGGGCATACGCCCGTGACCCGGAAATGGTCAAGTATGGGAAAAGCCACTACGACTGCGAGAGCGGCGGTCACAGTTTTTACCCAAACGCGGTGCAGCAGTGTGCTCTCTAACGTTTAGCTTGAGGGGCTGGCGCAGGGTTTATCGCGCCAGTCCGCTCGAAGCGCGGGTTAGCCCCGCAGAAAGGTAACAAATGAAACTGCGATTTTATGTCGACCTCTGGCCAGGCATAGACCCATTGAGATACGGACTGAGCGCAACCACGCAACCGTGCGCGAAAACTGATGGATGGAGAAGGCTGGCGTTTGACGTGGCAATACCAGATAACTTGCTGTATGAGATCGACGCCGTTTCTCCGGAGGTGGGCAGGGTGGAAGTAGTCGAAGACCATGAGGGCTAACAAGCTAGATCACCGGCTGGACGCAAGCGACGCTTGCGGACAGTCCCGCTCGAAGCGCCAGTTGGGCGCGGAAAGGATAAGGATGGAAACCGGATTCGCAGCAGGATACAGCAGGAAGGTTGAAAAGGCGGCTGATGCGGTCTACGCCGCCAAAAAACGGCTGTTGATGGTGCTGAAAGCGGAGTACCCGATGGATCAACAAGTGCGAGTTGTGCACTACCGGGGAGAAGTTTTTGGAGTGGTCGTCGGGTGGGATTACGACGGCTCAAGGGTTTTAGTGCGTAACCACAAAAGCGGGAAAGTGAATAAATGGTGGTCGCGGCATGTGGAACTGACGTGATGCCCAACGTTTAGCTTGAGGGGCTGGATGCAAGCGCAGCTTGAAGACAGTCCCTCTCAAAGCGCGGGTTAGGCCAACAGCCGTCCCGCACAGACTGACTTTTGGAGGGAACGTGAACAGAAAACAACGCGAAAAGAACCGCCGTACATCCACCGCCCTTGCGAGAGTGGTACGCGCCAAAGTGCTGGAGCAACACACTTGCGAGAACTGCGGCGAGAAGGGCGGACATTGGGTTAGTACGCGAGGGATGTCGCTTGTGGCGCTAATAACCGGCCAGGACGACAGCGAGGGATTTTGGACATGCCCGAAACTGTACGGCGAAGATGGGCGGCGCATTGCGGCCTAACGCTTGACATAACCGGAGCAAGCAGCTTTATCGCTTGCGTCCGTGTTGATGGATGGGTTAGCCATTTTGACTAAAGGAGTGTTTGGCATGAGTTGCGATATTTGCGGCAGAGGTTCGTGTACGCCGTGCTTTCATTCTGGCGACGAGCAGCGGCGCTTTGAGAAAGTAATCGAAGCATTTGACAAGGCGCGAGAGCTTCGGCAAGCAGTGCGCGAAGAACTTGACGATGAAGCCAGGGCAAAAGATGAAGCCGAGGAACAAGATGGCTAACGCTGGCGTAACCGGCGCTGAGCTTGCGAAGCGTCCGCGTTGACGCAAATGTTAGGCAGGAAGGGCGATATGAATACGATAAAGAAAGAATACCCGGCGCCAATAACGAATGACGTGCTAGGCCACCTGAGAGAAGAGGATGTTGACGTTCTGCTGGCACAGGTGGAGGCACTGAAATGACCAAGCTTGGCCGTCGGCCTCACGACATCGCGCCACATCAGTGGAAGATCACGATTCCTAGCGACCTTGCTGCGGAAGTGGAACTGCTTCTATTCGACCCCCTAACGGGCAAGCCGCAATACGGCGGCCGAGCGAAACTGCTCGAAGTCCTGCTTCGCGAATGGGTAGCAAGAAGGCGCAAAGAACACTTGACAAGTGCTGGGCAATCGGATATTATCGGGGCAGATGGGGATATTAGCGTCCCCACCACCCCACAACTCGGAGACCCACAGTCATGACCCCCGACCAAATCATCGACCTGCGTCAGCGCATCTTGCGAAAGGAACCGGTCTCGAACGACGAACTCCGCGCCGCGCTCGACGCCCTGCGGGGCAAGCGCATGGCCAACGCTGAAGCCAGTGTCGCCCGAGCCGAACGCACCAGTGCGAAGGCGAACTCGAAGGCCGAACTGTTGAGCATCGTCGCCGGCGCACTCGCCGGGGCGAAGAAGCCGAGTGCCTGAGCGACCATGCCGCTGCCCGACGGCCTCTACCGTGTTGTAACCCCGTACCTGTGTGCCGGGTTCGTTATGCAAGGTGGGAGGCCAGTCGCAATTGCCCCAATTCTCTGCAAACGCTTTAGTTACTTCACTTCCATAGCCACCCGGATAGGAGATTAAATCGTGCCCGATATTGACTTTAGCCACCCCCGCAGCTTCCCGCATGTTTGGGACAACACCATGCGAGCCGAGTTCGTCAGCTGCCCACGCGCGTTCTTCCACCGCTTCATGCTCGGGATCGACAGCGCCACGCCCAGCGTCCACCTGCACGCCGGGGCAAGTTTCGCCCGAGGTCTCGAGGTCGCGCGGAAGCAGTTCTACGACGCCGGCGAGCCGGCGGACGTCGCGGCCGCTCGTGGTCTCGCTGCCCTCTACACCGCCTACGGCGACTTCGACCCTGGCGACAGCGCAAAGTCGGCCGACGGCATCGCCGGCGCCCTCGAATATTACTTCTCCGTCTTCCCCCTCGACACCGACCGGGCGAAGCCAGTGCGCACGGCCTCGGGCCACGGCATCGAGTTCAACTTCGTGTTGCCGATTCCCGAGGTCTGCCACCCGGAAACGGGCGAACCGATACTGTATTCCGGCCGGTTCGACATGCTGTGCGACTGGAACGGCGGCCTCTACGTCGAGGACGACAAGACCACCGGGTCGCTCGGGGCAAGCTGGTCGAAGCAGTGGGAACTCCGGTCGCAGTTCACCGGCTACTGCTGGGGAGCCCGTCAGTTCGGCTACGACGTACGCGGCGCCCTCATTCGCGGCATTGCCATTCTCAAGCGTGGCTACAACCACGCCGAAGCGGTCGTCTATCGGCCGCAGTGGATGGTCGACGCGTGGCATGCCCAACTCATTCGCGACCTGCGCCGGGCGATCGACTGCTGGCGTGAAGGCTACTGGGACGCCAACTTCGCCGACTCCTGCGCCAGCTACGGCTCCTGCTCGTATCTTCCGCTGTGCACCACCGACTCCCCGGAGTCCTGGGCCAACGGTTCGGGCCGCTATACCGTGCGCTTCTGGGACCCCACGAATCCGTGGGCCGAGGGTACGGACGTGCCGAAATAATGGGGCAATGGCGTTTCCCTAAACTGCCCCATGCTCGCCCACTGGACGCTGCCCAACCTCCGGCTCACCTGCCGTGTCGCGCCTGAACTCACCCATGCGATTGCTCACCCGCCCAACAGCTACGCCTTCTGCTGTACGCACTGCGGCGAAGTCTGGGCGCGACGCACGGTGGTCGACGACTCCGGCGCAATCCAGCCGTGGTTTTTCTGGACAGTGCCCTGCGAGGCGTGCCCCGGCGGGTTGCTCGTCCCCGGTTCCATACTCCTCTGGCGGGACGAGGAGTACTTCCGCAATCTCCCCAACGAACTGTTAGTTAGGGAATTTCTTCTCCACACAAAGGACCTTGCCCATGCGTGCCCTGTTTCCAATTCGTGACCCGATCACCAGCATCGAACTCTCGATGGTCGACCTGCAAACCGTCGACGTCGTGCTGCACATCAACCTCCGTGAACAGCCGCCCCTGCGAATGACCTTCGCCGAAGCGCGGGAGTTCCTCACCGCTTGCGTCGCCGATTCCGTGCCCGTCGTCGACTTCTCGAATACCGGCCTAGCCGAGTGGTTCGACAGCTATGCGAAGCCGCAACTGATCGACGGCCAGGGCAACGTCATCGAGAGAAAGGACTTAGCGTGAAATTCACACAACTGATTAGCGCAATGGTAGCGGGGCTGTTGACGTCCCCCCCACAATGGCGTCGTAGAGGCTTGGCAAAGAGCCAGGCTGCCCAGTCTCAGAGGCTCGACAAAGTCGAATTCGAACGCCTGAATCCCGGCGTATCGCACGACATGCGTCGCTACCAGCGGAGATACTCATGACCGCTACCGCCACCGTCAGCCAGCTCGCCCCCAAGTCGCGGCCGTTCCCAGGCCTGAACGTTTTGCTCGAAGGCCCCAGCGGCACCGGCAAGACCTACTCGCTCCACACCGTGGTCGACTGGGCTGCTGCACACTCCATGCGCGTGTGCACCCTGTTCACAGAATCCGGCCTCGAGACGCTGATCGGCTACTACGCCGAGCGCGGGGTTCCGGTGCCCCCGAACCTCTACTGGCACCTGATCGACTCCACCCCGCTGCCCATGTCGTCTCTGATCGACGCAGCCGACAAGGTCGGTCGACTCAGCTACGAGGCAGTTACGAAACTCACCGACCCGGCGCGGGGGCAGAACAACACCTACGCAGAAATCCTCCGCGCTTGCGACAACTTCGTCGACCAGCGCACGGGCGAGAACCTCGGCAGCGTGTCGAAGTGGGACTCCAATACTGTCTTCGCCATCGACGGCCTGACGGAGCTTTCCGTCGCCGCAATGAAAATGGTCATCGGCAACAAGCCCACAGCCGCTCCGCCCGACTACGGTGTCTCGCAAAACAACCTCATGAACTTCTTGCGCCTGCTAACCAACGGCTGCGCGTGCCATTTCATTCTCCTCGCCCACGTTGGCCGCGACAAGGACGAAATCTCCGGCGGCGTGAAGCTCATGACGAAAACCATTGGGTCGGCAATCTCGGGCGACATCCCGCCGATGTTCAGCGACGTGATCCTGACCGTCCGCGAGGCCGACAAGTGGTACTGGGACACCGCCAACATGATGGCCGACACCAAGACGCGCAATCTGCCAATTGCCAGCAAGATCGACCCCGACTTCGGCCCGATCTTCGATAAGTGGTTGGCCCGGAAGCAAGCGATCGAGGGGACGAATTCGACCTCAGGGGCCGTGCAGCCCCCTGTTGCTTAGCACCTTTAGCTGCGCTTTTTCTACAAGGAGTATCTTAGCATGCAATTCGACGCAGACGTTTTCATGAACACCGCCGTTAGCGGAGCCAACGCCACCCGCGTGGAACAAGCCGATCCCGGCGAGTACCCCGCAGTGGTCGACTCCATCGAGTTCGACACCTTCGAGGGCAAGAGCGAGAAGTCGCTCGGCAAGACCTTCTACAAGCTGCGCGTCAAGTGGTCGCTGGACGACGCCGGCGTGAAGGAACAGCTGGGCCGCGACAAGGTCACCGTCTCCCAGGACATGTTCCTCGACATGACCGACGGCGGGGCGCTCGACATGGGCAAGGGGAAGAACGTTTCCCTCGGCCGGTTGCGCGAAGCCGTGGGCCAGAACGACCCCTCGCGTCCGTGGGCACCCAACATGCTCATTGGCACGGTGGCCAAGGTGAAGGTCGAACACGAAGTCGTCAAGGGCGAGGTCTACGCCAGGGTAACCGGCACGACCAAGCTCTGAGCAGGGCAGCACGGGTACCGTGCACGGACTGACAGACTCCGGGGGCGTGCCCCACGTCTGTCCGACGTCCCAGGCGTTGTAAGTATCTGGGTACGATGCGGCGTAGGGGGGAGCGTAGCTCTCCCGCACTTCCGGGTGGGATGCCCGGCCCAATTCTAACCAACCGTGGAGGACGCCTCGTGCGCTATGTCCCAATCGACCAAATCATCGTCTCGACCGACCGGCAACGCCGCTCGTTCGACCCCGCCGCCATTACGACCCTCGCCAATAGCATTGCAAGTCGAGGTCTGCTCCACCCCCTCACTGTTCGGAATGCTTCGACTGAGCTTGTCGCTGGTGAAAGGCGCCTGCGTGCCATCGCCGAGCTTGCTGGAAAAGGAGTGCAAATCACTTGCGGCGGACTTGCTGTGCCGAGTGGATGCGTGCCTGTCCTTGCCCTCGGCGACCTCGACGCCCTCGCGCTCGAAGAAACCGAACTCGAAGAAAACATCATCCGAGCCGACCTCTCGTGGCAAGAGCGAGCCAACGCGGAAGCGCGTCTCCACGCACTACGTTCGAAGCAAGCTGCGGAAGTAGGAGAGAAGCAGACGCTCCGCGCCACGGCGTCCGAGCTTCACAACGTTCCCCACAACCTCGCCACTGGCGACAAGATCGAGAACCTGCGTGAGAGCATCCTGCTCAACGACTTCATGAACGACCCTGACGTCGCCAGCGCCGGGTCGCGTAAAGAGGCGCTCAATATCGTCAAGCGAAAGGTCGCTGCCGAGTTCCGCAGCGCCCTGGCAGAACGCTACGACAACACAGTCAGCGACAACGTCGCCCTGCTCGGCGACGCCAGAACGCTGCTTGCCGGGTTGCACGAACCCGACGGCTTCGACCTGATTATCACCGACCCGCCGTACGGTATCGAAGCGCACAAGATGACGTGCCTCAGCGGGAGCGAAGCCGGGACGCAGCACGCGTACGACGACACGCTGGAGAACGCTCGCGGCGTGTGGTACTCCATACTCACCGAAGGCTTTCGCCTGTGCAAGCCTGACGCCGTACTCTATATGTTCTGCGACTTTCGGCATTGGGATGCGTTGGTAACGCTTGCCAGCGAAGCTGGCTGGACTCCGTGGCCCACGCCACTCATTTGGCACAAGCCGTCGGGCGGGATGCTGGGCGACGTGCAACACGGACCTCGAAAGAGCTACGAAACTATCATGCTTGCCCATAAGGGTGACATGCGCACTACGGGCTGCTATCTCGACGTGATCACGATGAACCCATCGGGCAGCGATCTCCACGCCGCCGCGAAGCCGCCGGCCCTCTATGTCGAGTTGCTCAAACGCTATGCCCTTCCGGGTATGCGCGTGCTCGACCCATGCATGGGTTCCGGGCCGGTGTTCCCGGCGGCGAACGTCCTGCACCTCGTCGCCACCGGAATCGAAGTCATCGAGCAACACTTCCAAACTGCGCTGTCGCGCATATCTGATAAGGAGTAGTTTCCATGAAACGCTATGCTGTTGCCTACGCTAACCCCGACGGAGAGTGCGTTATTGAAATCGTCGAGGCGGAAGACGCTGTCGCCGCACTGTCGAAGCACTCGCAAATCGACGACGAGTTTCTGACCGGCTTGCGCGAATACTGCGAAGAAAACTTCGACCTTCCAGACGAGGACGACGAGGGGGAATTCGACGGGCGAGACGTCGTAATCTCCCCCACCATCGCCGACGCCCAGCAGTTCGCGTGGGATAACGGATACATGGTTGCCGTCGTGGAGGTCAAACGGTGAACACGTCCATCTTCGACCTCCAACGCGAGTTCATGCTCGCCTGTTCGCAGCAGATCAGTCCGCGTCCTGGCCTCAACGACGAGACGCGTATGTGGGAGAAACTGATTTGGGAAGAGGTCAACGAACTCGACCTCGCCGCACGCAAGTTCCACCAGAGCTACTCCGCCGACCATCTGGCTGACATTCTCCACGAGGCGACGGATTTGCTCTACGTCACCGCCGGGCTGCTGAACAACCTGGGCGTCGGGCACCTCGCGCTTGAGGCCTTCCGGCGAGTGCACGCGGCTAACATGCGAAAGGTCGATCCGCGTACGGGCAAGGTCGTCCGGCGCGACGACGGAAAGATTCTCAAGCCCGAAGGTTGGCAGCCTGTGAAGCTGCTAACGCTCGTTCTCGACAACAAGGAGAAGTGAAATGGACTACTCAAATACAGCAAAGCCGTCAAAAGTACTCTCAAACGCAATTGGGCTTGGTGAAAGCCCAGCGAGCGAGACACGCCCACCGAACGTCTCGACGCAGTTGAGAGTGTTGCAAAACTCCATTGCACTGCTCGAAGAAACTGCCGACATGCTGCGCGAACGGCTGCAACCGGTGCTTCGGCAAGAACCGGAGCCGGCTCTCTGTGCTGATCTCGGAAGCGAACCGACAACTCCAATCAGCGTCGAACTCCAACACCTTTCGCGTCGGGTTAGTGCAGTGTCCGCCGACTTCCGCGACCAGCTCAACCGCTGCGAGCTGTGAACTGCCCACTCTGCGGCGCCGACACCCACGTCCGCGAGACGCGCGAACCCCTCATGCGGACGTGGGTGTTGCGGCGCCGCGAATGTCTTAACGGCCACCGCTTCACCACCCGCGAGACGCACTTCCCGCGTATCGTTGCCGAACAGATGAAACGAAAAGGAGGGCTTCACGGTGTCCGTACCAACCAAGCTTAACATCGGCTGCGGTCGCACGCCGATACCCGACGCCGTTAATCTCGACTGCGCCGACCTGTCCGGCGTTGACTGCCTGTTCGACCTGAACCGGTGCGTCCAGGGCGACCGCTTGCCCTTCGACGACGACACCTTCGAGTCCATGCTCATGCACCACGTGCTCGAACACCTGCCGCAGCCCCTGCCGGTGATGCAGGAACTCTGGCGCGTGGCGAAGCCAGGCTGCCGCCTGCTCGTCGCCGTTCCCTACGGCTCGTCGGACAACGCTTTCGAAGACCCGACACACGTGCGGCAGTACTTCCTCGACTCCTGGGGGTACTTCTCTCAAGCTGCGTACGGCGGTGCGGACTACGGCTACCGGGGCGACTGGGCAGTGCGGGAACGTACGCTCCGGTTGAAGCCTCACTGGAACCCGGCGCAGATTGCCGCTAGCCCCGACGGCATGGACGCCCTGCTCGAAATCGTCATGACGCACCGAAACACCGTCGACGAAATGCTGTGCGTACTCGAGGCAGTCAAGCCGGCGCGAGAGCCAGGCACCTTTCGCGAGGAAGCCCCGATTCTGTTCGAACTGCCAAAGGAGCGGTAACTGTATGCCGATTCGCGTCCCGGCCTCCGGGCCAACGCCAGCGCGCGTGTTAATCGTCGGCGAAGCGCCTGGCAGCGACGAAGAGCGCCACGGCACGCCGTTCATCGGCGTTAGCGGCATGGAGCTTGACCGGATGCTGCACGACGCCGGGTTTATCCGTGCCGAGTGTCGCGTTACGAACGTCGTGCCCTTCCGACCGCCCGGCAATGATATTGAACTTTGGTTAACGGAGAGCAAGAAAGATGCAGCCGAGCGACGACTCACCGGCTTCCGAAACGGCCAGTACTTCAACGAACTCATTCGACAGGGTCTCACCGAACTCGCCCACGAGATTAGGTCCACTCAACCGACCGTCATTATCGCCCTTGGTGCTACTGCTCTTTGGGCTCTTACTGGGAACCGGGGCATTACTGACTGGCGCGGGAGTGTTCTACCTAACAGCCTCGTTCCTGGTGGGCCTAAGGTAGTCCCGACGTACCACCCGGCGTTGATTCTTCGCCAGTGGGACTGGCGAGCCGTCGCTGTCCACGACCTGCGCCGCGCTCTCCGCGAAAGCGAGTATGCGGAAATCAGGGTGCCCCCGTATCAATTTTCCGTGAGGCCCAGTTATGAAACGTGTATGGAAACCATTGCTACGCTCCACGCCAAAGCCGATCGTGCAGTCCTTCCGCTCTCAGTCGATATTGAGACACGGGCTGGGTTTATCGCATGTACCGGGATCGCGTGGTCTCGTCTGGACGCACTATGTATTCCGCAGATGTGCGTCGAGACCCCCGACGGCTATTTCCCACGCGATCAGGAATTTGCGATTACAACCGCCACCCGCGAGCTCCTGACCCACCCCAACGTCCGCGTCATCGGGCAGAACTTCCTCTACGACGCTCAGTACTTTGGCCACCACTACGGCTACGTGCCGCGTCTCGTCGACGACACGATGTTCATGCAACACGTTTCCTTCGCCGGGATGCCGAAGGCGCTCGACTTCCTGTCGTCGATGTACTGTGACTTCCACCAGTTTTGGAAGAACGAGGGCAAGGAGTGGAACCCCCGCACCATGCCGGAAGACCAGCTGTGGGT
>Ga0154020_10006740_pt1 | contig 13452 bp, 14 predicted proteins | sample Klosneuvirus_201_FD_109709 | JGI IMG/M metagenome (GOLD analysis project Ga0154020, IMG submission 109709) | Active sludge microbial communities from wastewater, Klosterneuburg, Austria - Klosneuvirus_20160825_MG | ecosystem: Engineered > WWTP > Aerobic digester > Activated sludge | place... | reverse complement strand
CGCCTTGGAGGCAGCCCCACACGTCAGTCGACGTCGTCGACGAGCACCTCGGCGGCGCTCCCCTGCCGCACGAGCTTGCCCTTGTCGATCACCACCACGTGATCCGCCATCGTCCGCGCCTCGGACAGCGAGTGAGTCACGTGGACGAGCGGCACTTGGAGCTCCGCCACGAACTCGCGCACGAGCGTCACGAGCTGGGAGCGGAGCTCGCGATCGAGCGCGCTGAACGGCTCGTCGAGCAACAGCAGCTTCGGGCGCCGCGCGATCGCGCGCGCGAGTGCCACGCGCTGCGCTTCGCCGCCGGAGAACGTGCGCGGGCGTCGGTGCGCGAGGTGCTTGACGCCGACGTGCGCGAGTAGCTCGAGCGCCTTGGGCGTGCGTGCCTCGCGCGGGATGTCGTGCATGCCGTACTCGACGTTCTGGCGTGCGGTCATGTGCGGGAACAGCGCGAGGTTCTGGAACATGTACGAGAGGCGACGGTGGTGAACCGGGACCTCGATGTTCTTCTCGCGATCGAGCCACGTCGTATCGCCGAGGACGATCTTGCCGACCGTGGGCGAGACGAGGCCGGCGAGCACGGCGAGGATCGTCGACTTGCCGGCACCGGACGGGCCCATGATGCAGGTGATGCCGGGCTTGCACACGAGCTCGACATCGATGGTGAGCTCGCCGCGTGGGAGGCGCATCGACGCGACGAGGTCGGTCATCAGACGTGCGTTCCCGAGAATCGCTTCGCGACGCGATTGGCGATGTAGAGGAGCGAGACGCCGACGATGGTGGTGACGATCGCCATGTTGCGCGCGTCGATCTCGCGGCCGCCGTACAGTGCGTTCATCACGTGGATCGACGCGGTCTCGGTGCCATCGATCATCTGGCCGGCGACCATCTGGGTGATGCCGTAGTCCCCGAGGGCGCGCGCGAACGCGAGCATCGCACCGGCGAGGATCGCGGGCGTGGCGAGCGGGAGGACCACGGTGACGAGCACGCGTGCCGGTGAGGCACCGAGCGTGCGCGCGGCGTTCTCGAGGTTCGGGTCGACGGCCTCGAGGCCGATGCGTGCGGAGCGAACGACGAGCGGCAGCGAGCCCACGGCGGCGGCGATGACCGCGCCGGTGAACGAGAACACGATCGTGCCACCGGTGATGCTGTGCCACGCGCGGCCGATGACGCTGTCCGAGCCGAGCGCGACGAGCAGGTAGTAGCCGAGCACCGTCGGCGGCAGCACGAGCGGCGCGCACACGAGCGCGTAAAAGAAGTCGCGTGCGGGCATGCGCTTCCAGTCGAGGAGGAGCGCGAGGCCCGTGCCCGCGACGAGCGAGAGCACCATGGACAGGCCGGCCACCTCGAGCGAGAGAAGCAACGGTGCCCACTCCATGCGCGGCCAGCGTACTTCTATTCGGGGATGCGAACCACGAACACGGCCCCGAGGTCGCCGCGTTGCTCGACGTGGATCGTGCCGCCGTGCGCTTCGGCGGCGAGCTTGCAGAAGTAGAGGCCGAGGCCGCGGTTCGCACGCGCGGCGGCGCGGCGCGCCTCGACCTGAAAGTAGCGACCGAAGATGCGCTCGCGCTCGGACTCGGGCACGGGCGGGCCGCTGTTGCCGATCGCGATCTCGACGCCCTGGCCGTCGCGCCGCACGCGGACCGCGACGCGACCACCGCGGGGTGCGTAGCGTGCGGAGTTATCGATCAGGTTCTCGACGATGCGCGAGAACAGATCGCGATCGAGGCGCACGACCATGTCCGGATCGACATCGACCTCGACGGTCAGATCGCGCACCTCGAACTGCGCACGGTTGCCGGCGCGCGCTCGCTCGATCAGCTCGATGATCCGGAACGGCGCGAGCTGCGCGCGGAGGATGCCGTCCTCGAGCTCGTCGACGTCGAGGATCGTGGCGACGAGGCCGAGCGCTTTGTTGACGAGCGTCATCGCGTCGTCGAGGTAGAGCAGCGTCTGCTCCTTGGCCGGCTTGTCGCCCGTGACCTCCTCGCGGATGAGGTTCAGGTAGCCGTGGATCGCGGATAGGGGCGAGCGCAGATCGTGGACGACGAGCGCGGCGAGAACCCGCTTCTTCTCGCGGAGCTCGCGGTGTGGATCCTCGGGCGGATCGGATTCCTGACGCGTACGAGCCGTCATCGTCAGCCCTTGACCTGGTTACGCCCGCCTTCTTTGGCCGCGAACAGATGCGTGTCCGCTTGCTTGATGAACTCGAGCGCGTCTTCGATCTCGCCGCGCAACGCAGCCACGCCGATCGAGACTGTCACCGGAATCACCGCGTCCTCGAACTTGAACTCGGCCGCCTCGACGAGCTTGCGGATCTTCTCGGCGAACTGCATCGCGTTGTAGTGATCGATCTCGGGCAACACGATCGCGAACTCCTCGCCGCCGTAGCGCGCGAGGACGTCTTCGCGCCGGATGCGAGTCTTGATCACCGAGGCGAGATGCTTGAGCACGTGGTCACCTGCGAGGTGGCCGAAGCTGTCGTTGACGCCTTTGAAGCGATCGATGTCGAACATGATGAGGGACAGGTCGCGGCGGTACCGCAGCGCACGCCCGATCTCGCGCTCGAGCGTCTCGACGAAGTAGCGGCGGTTGAACACCTGCGTGAGTCCGTCGACCGTGGTGAGGCGATAAATCTCCTCGTGGTAGGCGTTCTCGATGTTGTTGCCGCTGAGGAACTTGAAGATGCAGCGACCGACCTTGATGAAGTCGCCGTCGCGCAACACGTACTCGTCGATCATCTCGTCGTTGACGTAGGTGCCGTTGGTCGACCCCATGTCCCGGAGCATGATCGCGTTGCCGGTGTTGATGATCTTGCAGTGGTTGCGGGAGACCGCTTCCTGATCGATCTGGATGTCGGCCTTCGACGAGCGGCCGATGATGATCTGCGGCCGGTTCAGGTTGAACTTCTTGCCGAGCTCGAGGCCGTAGATCACGACCAGGCAGGCCTCTTTGGCCACCGGTCGATCGCTGATCTTGGAGATCGCGGTGACGACGGTCTTGTTCCGGCCGGTATCGCTCACCGAGAAACGATCGTAACAGAAACCGCGGGTTTATGCCGTTTCGGGCTCGTTCTCTTCATCACTGATCCTCGGCGCACTCGAGGCGATCGTCTGCTGCACGCTTGCACAGCAGGGCGTCCGTGAGCTGGTAGCCACCGCGAACGAACCGATACGACTGCAGGAGCAACCTACCCCCTTGTAGGTTCCAGTAGCCGCGTACATCGCGCATGTTGTCTTCGCCTTTGTCGGCGAGTGGTTCGAGCGCGGCGCCGGCGAACGTACCGACGTAGCGCGAGCACTCCGAGCTCCCCTCGCGGGGCGAGCGAAACACGTTCCAGTAGCAGTTGCCGTCGGACGTACACATGCCGCGATCGACCACGATGTTCTCGACGATGCTGTCGCCGTCGAGATCGCGATCCGCGCGATCGACCTTCGGGCTTCCGCCCATCACGCCGTCGCGTCCGGGCTCGCCGCACTGGCCGACCTGCACCGATGGCGTCGGGATGACACGCGTGCTCGTTCGCTTGGTGCTGCCACCACACCCGATCAGATCGAGGACGAGGACGAGTACGAGTACGAGTACGAGCTTAGAGGACATACGTCGGGTCGGGGCCGGGCGCGTTCGCCATCTCCGCCGCGAGTTGTTCGTAGCCCGGCCGGCCGAGCGCTGCAAAGGCGAGACGCTTCGCTTCTTCGACGCCCGGCTGATCGAAGGGATCGACTCCGTACAAGGGACCCGCGAGTGCGGTCGCGGCTTCGAGCAGCATGAGCAGCTCGCCGACCGCTTCGCTCGATACCTGCGCGAGCCGGAGCTGCCCGACGGGACGCTTGCGCTTCACGAGCGACGACGTCGTACCGACGAGCTCGGCATCGAGGAGCTCGCCCATGCCGTGGCCCGCGAGGTACGCGTACTCGGCCTGGCTCTTCGTCAGCGCACCGTCGGGGATCTGGATCTCCGTGCCGCGCTTCTTCGCAGACAGCATCAGGTACGTCTTGTCATCGCCGCCCTCCGCATAGAGCTGGAGCTGGCTGTGCTGATCGGTCGCGCCGCGCGCCGCGACGGGCGTGGGCCCCTGCCCGTTCTTGCCCAGGCTCTCGGCCCACAGCTGGCGGAACCAATCGGCGATATCGAACAGCCCGTCGACGTACGACATCATCACGTGGATCGGCCGGCCGCGCACGACGTGGTGATGGTGCAACAGCGACGCGAGGAGCAGCGCCGGATTCTTGCCGAGCTCCGGCACGAGCGCGCGATCGCGCATGCGCGCAGCGCCGTCGAGGAGCCCCGTGATGTCGAGACCCGCGAGCGCTGCGGGGAGCAAGCCGACCGGCGACAGCACGCTGAACCGTCCACCCACCGACGGTGGAACGTCGAACGCGGTGTAGCCGCGCTCGATCGCCGTGGCGCGTAGCGCCCCCTTGTTCGGATCCGTCGTCGCGACGAGGCGGCGCTTCGCACCGTCGGCGCCGAGCTGCTTCTCGAGCCGCTCGGCGACCACGAGAAACTGCGCGGCGGTCTCGGCCGTCCCGCCGGACTTGGTGACCACGTTCCACAGCGTGCGATCGAGCGGCAGTCGCTCGAGCAACCCCGCGAACGTGACCGGATCGATGTTGTCGGGGAAGAACAAACGGCGCGGCATGCCGTTGCCGCGCGCGACGAGCTGATCGTAGGGACGCGCGAGCGCGGAGTACAAGGCGCGCGGACCGAGGCTCGATCCGCCGATGCCGAGCACGACGACCGTGTCGATCATCGGATCGACACCCCGCGCGAACTCCATACACGACCGCGCGCTCGCGCGATCCTCGGGTAGATCGAGGAAGCCGATCTCGCCGTTGGCACGCCGGCCTTGCGTGATCTCGAGAGCGCGCCGTGCGGGCTCGGCCATCGCGGCAATCGCCTGTGCGTCGGGCCCTGCGGCCCCGATTCCAGATGCGGTCAACGCGGTGGCGTCGAACGTGAGCTGGTTCATGCGCCGGACCCTACCCCGAACTGACGAAACATTCTTGTGCCCGCGCGGAGATGCGGCTATGTCCAGGGAGGTGGTCCGCGCAGCCAAGAGCCGGAAAGGCATCGTGCTCCTCGCGGGAGCGATGGTGGTCGCGGGCAGCGCAGCGCTGTTCGCGGGCGACGATCACAACCCGCCCGCCGCCGAGATCGGTGGCGACGAGCTCCACGCGGATCGCGCAGAGTCCAAGGCGACACCCGAGGAGATCGCGACGTTCGAAGGCCTCGCCGATTCGCGACCGAAAGCGCTGCCGCTTCCGACGACGAACGGCGAGCGCCCCAAGGCCGCCACACCCGCCGCCGCCGCTCCGCTCGGCTCGCTGATCGATCTCGACCACATCAAGAAGAACGGCGATGTCTACGAAGCGCCGCTCGCCGATGGTCGCATCGCCACCCTGACCCTCGATCCCGATCTGCAGCCGCTCGCCGAGAAGCTGCTCGAGCAAGCGCGTGCTCCGAAGGGCGCGATCGTCGTGATGTCGACGGATGGCCGCATCCTCGCGCTCGCGGGTCGCCGCAGCGACGAGGACAAGGGATCCAAAGAAGGCAGCTTCGATTGGCGCCTCGCGACGGACGTGTGGGCACCCGCGGCGAGCGTGTTCAAGCTCGTCACCGCGAGCGCGCTCGTCACCGCCGGCGTCGACAGCAACGACAAGGTCTGCTTCCACGGCGGTATTCGCTCGGTGATGGAGTCGAACCTCGTCGATTCCAAGCAGGACAATCGCTGCGAGACGCTCGCGTTCGGCGTCGCGCATTCGAACAACGCGATCCTCGGCAAGCTCGCGTTCCAGAAGCTGACGCCCGACTCCCTCGAGCAGATGGCGCGCAACTTGGGCTTCGCCGGTGCGCTCCCCGGCAAAGAGCTGCGCGGAAACGCCGGCTCGATCGCGATTCCACCCGTGCGCGATCTCGCGTTCGCGAAGACCGCGGCGGGGTTCGCGAACACCGAGCTGTCCGTCGCGGGTGGCGCCGTCCTCGCGTCGACGTTCGCGACCGGTGGCGAGCAGCCGATGCCTCGGTTGATCGCCGCGATCGATGGCACGCCCGTCCCGGCCCCCGCGCGCCGTCGCGTGCTGCCCGCCGCCGCGGCGAATCAGGTCGCACGCATGATGGTCGGCACGTGCGAGAACGGCAGCGCCGCCAAGACGTTCCGCAACGATCCATCGCCGTGGAAGGTCGCGGGCAAGACCGGCACCCTCACGCGCGAGCAGCCGTTCTACATGGAGCACTCCTGGTTCGTGGGCTTCGCCCCGGTCGACAAGCCGTCGATCGTCGTCAGCGTCGTCCTCGGCAACCCCGAGAACTGGCACCTACGCGGCCACGAAGCGGCACGCCGGTTGATCGATCGGGCACTTCGCCCCCACAAGAACGCGAAGAGTTGAGCCGATCACGGCAATTGGCAGCCCATCGGTAGCGATGTGGTGATCTGGAGACGGGGGCAAACTCTGGCCGTTGCTGGTAGAATGTCCGTCTCGAACGGTCGCCGTCACGACGTTCGTCTTTTGGAGGGTACTGATGACTAGGCTCACTTCGATCGCGTTCGCGACCGGCGTGCTCTTGCTGAGCGCGCCCGCATTTGCACAGCAAGCAGAGCTCGCTGCCAAGCTCAACGATGAGGGCAAGGACCTCATGTACGACGGCAAGTTCGCCGAGGCGAGCGCCAAGTTCCAACAGGCGGTCGCTCGCGTCCCGGAGCCCAAGTACTTCTTCAACCTCTGCACCTCGCTCTATCAAGAGGGCAAGTTCAGCGACGCGATGACCGCGTGCGGTGGCGTCGGGAAGAACAACCCGTCGGCCGAGCTCGACGGCAAAGCCAAGAAGATGATCGAGCGCATCGAGACCGAAGCGAAGGCGCAGAACATCACGCTCGTCGCGACCGGCGGTGGCGGTGGCGATCCGAACACGCCGCCCCCCGATCCGAACGACCCGAACCCGAACCCGAACCCGAATCCCAACCCGAACCCGAACGTTCCGCCGAACTCGGGTCCGGTCTATCAGCAGGCGTACGGTCGCCCGCCCGCGCAGAACCTCGTCAAGGGCACCTCGAGCGACAACAAGTACACCTGGACGCTCGGTCTCGATCTGTTCGCAGGTGGCGGCGCTATCGGCGCGATGGACTTCTACGGCAACACGAATCAGGGCATTCGCATCAAGGGCGACTACCTGCTTCGTCCCGAGCAGCGCATCGGCGCGCAGGGCTACTGGAGCTACACCCACTTCCAGCAGGGTGATGATCAGGTCGGCGCGTACGACCTCGACATCATGGATCTCGGCGTCGCGATCTTTAAGGACTTCTGCGTCGCCGAGCGTCTGTGTCTGCGTCCGCTCGGCGGCATCTCGCTCGCGTTCATGTCTCCGGCGAACGAGACCGATCTCGCCACGGGCGATCAGCTGTTCAACTACACGGCCCTCGGCTTCCGACTCGAGCTCGGCGCGTTCTACGCGTTCGGCACGCGCATGGAGCACGTGCTCGGCGTGTCGGTTGGTGGCCACGGCTACTCGGCCGTGTTCTCCGAGTCGCCGTCGGATCCGATCTACACGTCGGAGAACGTCGGTCTCGACAAGGGTGGCGGCGCCGGCTACTTCGCGATCGGGTACACGTATCGTTTCAACACGCCACTCGGAAGCTCGCCGTTCGTCACGCTCCAGTGAGCTGATCGGCGATCCGGTTTCCGGTACGTCCCCGTCGACGAACCGCCCTGTTAAGCCGGGCGGTTTTTTTGCGCCGCGCGGCGTCACGTTTGTGCGGATCGGGTATCGTGCCGCCATGAACGCAAAGTTGGTGCTCCCCAACGGCAAGGAAGCGTCGCTTCCCGTGATCGTCGGCTCGGAAGACGAGCATGCGGTCGACATCAAGGCCCTTCGCGCTGATACCGGCTACATCACGCTCGACACCGGGTTCATGAACACCGGCTCGACGACGAGCGCGATCACGTACCTCGATGGCGAGCAAGGCATCCTGCGTTACCGCGGATACTCGATCGAGGAGCTCGCCGAAAAGAGCGACTTCGTCGAGACCAGCTATCTCCTCATCAACGGCAAGCTGCCCACCAAAGACGAGCGCCAGGTGTTCTCCACCGCGCTTACCCGGCACTCCCTGATCCACGAAGACATGCATCAGTTCTTCGCGGGCTATCCGCCGACCAGCCACCCGATGGCGGTGCTCTCGGCGATGGTGACGTCGATGTCCGCGTACTACCCGGACAGCCTCGATCGCAACAGCGCGATCGATCTGCACATCACGCGGCTCCTCTCGAAGGTCCGCACGATCGCGGCGTTCGCCTACAAGAAGTCCATCGGCCAGCCGCTGATGTACCCGAAGAACTCGCTCAAGTACTGCGCGAACTTCCTCCACATGATGTTCGCGGTTCCGTCGGAGGACTACGACGTCAGCCCGGTCCTCGAGAAGGCCGTCAACCAGCTGCTCATCCTCCACGCCGATCACGAGCAGAACTGCTCGACCTCGACGGTGCGCATGGTCGGCAGCTCGGGCGCGAACCTCTACGCGTCGATCGCCGCCGGCATCCTCGCGCTGTGGGGACCGCTCCACGGCGGTGCGAACCAAGCCGTCATCGAGATGCTCGAGGACATCCGCACGTCGGGCATCGACGGCAAGAAGTTCATCGAGGACGTGAAGAACAAGAAGGACAACCGTCGCCTCATGGGCTTCGGTCACCGCGTCTACAAGAACTTCGATCCTCGCGCAAAGATCCTCAAGAAGATGTGCGACGAGGTCCTCACCCACCTCGGCGTGAAGGATCCGCTGCTCGACATCGCGAAGTCGATGGAAGAGATCGCGCTCAAGGACGACTACTTCATCTCGAAGAAGCTCTACCCGAACGTCGACTTCTACTCGGGCATCATCTATCGCGCGCTCGGCATCCCCACGAACATGTTCACCGTCATGTTCGCGCTCGGTCGCCTGCCCGGCTGGATCGCGCACTGGAAGGAGATGGTCGAGGACAAGGACACGAAGATCGGCCGTCCTCGCCAGATCTACACGGGCGAGAAGCACCGCAAGTACGTCGCGATCGACGAGCGCTAGGCGCTTCGTTCGTGTCGCTCACGCCGATGGCAATCGCCGTCGGCGTTTTCGGTTTTCGGCGTGTGGTGCATCGCGGTTGGCGGGTCGTGCGATTTGCGGTGGGGCATACACACCGGCATGCGCTTCCACCTCGTGTTTGCCCTCCTCCTCGTTGGCGCCTGCGATCGCTCGCACGCAACCACTGCCTGTCCCGTGGAGCTGGAGAACGACTTCGATGGGATGGTCGAGCGCGGCGCGGGGAGCGTCGAGCTGCTCGTCGCCCAGATGGAGATCCAGACCATCACGGACTGCGAGGGTATTCGCCTCACACTCGACAGCGTGGCCGGGAGAATCATGACGTGGAAAGACTCCACGGACTGGACACGCCGAAGCGTCCGCTACGAGCCCGTGTCACCGGAGTGCAGCAAGTCCCTGAACCATCGCTTCCGTGACCGTGCGCTCGTGTTCGACGCAAAGTACGGCTGGCGAATCGACCGGTGGATCAAGAACATCCCGCAACGCTGCCGCAAACACCCGGGCGTGCAGAAGGTCCTCGAGCAGACGAATCACGAGCTCGAGAAGCTTCGCGTCGGCATCGGAGCCTGACGCTTGCGTATGACTACTTCGTGCAGCTCGTCGGGAGAACCTTCTGTCGGAACTGGCCCTCCCAGTTTCCCGGAGACTCGTACTGGCAGACCCAGATGTCGTTGCCCTTGCACTGCACCATGCCGCAGCCGACCTGCGTCGTGTCGAGCCACACGACCTGCGTGAAGTGACCCGTCTCCATCGAGAAGCCCGTGGGCTTCGAGAAGCTGTAGAGCTTGACCTCGTCGTACCACATGCGCACGACCTCCTCCGGAGGCACCGCGCCCGTGGTTCCGGCAGCGAGGTTCTCGCCGTGCTTGCCGCCGCTGTGGCCGAACATGCAGCCCTTCGCTTCGAGCGTGTCGGCCCACTTCTGTGCATCGGCGGCGAGCTGCGGGGACCACGCGAGCGGCTGCGCGCAGTGCTTCGCACGATAGCGATTGTGCTCGGTGATGAACGTTTCGGCTGCCGGCGACAGCTTGCCCGCCGTGGGACGCGGCGCGGGTTTGGGCGTCGACATGTCCGTCGGTGGCGCCGCGGGCTGCTCCGGATACGGATCCTCGGGCGGCTGCACTGGCGTCGGATCTGTCTGCGGATCCATCTGACCGCCCGGCGGTCCCGACGACGCGGCAGGCTGCGGCGGCGGCGCTTGCGTGGATGCGGGATAGATCGGGCCGCAGGCAGCCACGAGAACGATCGCGAGTGATTTCATTCAAGCCTCGTCGAGACGTGCCACGAAGAGCAGCATGCCATGCATCGCCACGACGTGCTCGTGATGTGCATCGCCTTGCGGCACCCGGCTCCTTGCAACTCCGCGCGCGCGGCGGCAGATTCGCGTGGGTGATAACGATGCGACCGACGGTAGCGGAGCCGACCTCGACGGCATTCACGGATGGCATTCGCGTGCGCGTGCAATCGCACTACCTCGCGGATCAGTCGTCGCCGCGTGATGACCGCTACGTGTTCGCGTACACGATCACGATCTCGAACGAAGGCGTGCGCACGGCGCAGCTGCGCACGCGCCACTGGATCATCACGGATGGTCGCGGCACGGTCGAAGAAGTGCGTGGCGACGGCGTCGTCGGCGAGCAGCCGCGGCTCGCGCCCGGTCAGACATTCCAGTACACGTCCGGCTGCGTGTTGCCGACCCCGATCGGGACGATGCACGGCACCTATCGCATGTGGCGCGACGACGGCAGCTACTTCGACGCGCAGATCGCAGCCTTCTCGCTGGCGTCCCCCACCTCCTCGCGTACCGACTACGAAGCCAACTGATTCGGCCGCTTGGCCGGTTGGCCCAGATCTCTTGCGGTGGGCCGATGTAGGCCGCGAGGGTGCCCAAACAAAGCTCAAAGCCTTGGCGTACCCTAGGCGTCTATACGGCTAGCAGTGACGTCTCGTCCGATGACAAGAGCTGAGCGGGAAGCAGCGACCGCGAACGCATTGGTGGATGCCGCGAAGGGCGGCGACCAGCGCGCGTTCGAAGCGCTCGTGATCCGCTATCGCAAGCGCATCTTCGCGCTGGCGCTTCACATCATCGGATCGTCCAGCGAAGCCGACGACATCACGCAGGACGTCTTCCTCAAAGCGTATCGCGCGCTGTCCGAGTTCGAGGGGCGCAGCGAGTTCTTCACGTGGGTCTATCGCATGACCGTGAATCGCTCGCTCAACGCGCGTCGTGATCGAGCACGCCGCGGCGAAGACGGTGACGACCCTCGTCTCGAGCTCGCCGTCGCCGTCGATGCGCGCTCGAACCCGAGCCGCATCCACGAGCTGCGCCAGACCTACTCGCGCCTGCTCCGCGCGCTCGATGCGTTGCCCGCCGACATGCGCACCACGGTCATTCTCGTCTCGCTGCAAGGCCTCGCACACGGCGAAGCCGCCGTCGTGCAGAACGTGAGTGAAGGAACGATCGCGTGGCGCATGCACGAAGCGCGACGCCGGCTGAACGAAGCGATGGCCCCCGAGAGGCTCACGCGAAAGCGCGGCGAGCTGTCCGCGGATCTCGCGCGTGTCCTCGGCGAGCACGGACTGTTCGTGCCCGTGATGACCAAGGGCCGCGCGTAGTCACGCATCAGTCGGCCCAGTGATCGACGGCCGTCGAGCTCGATTCCGGGATCCTCTGCCGCACTGGTTCGTCTCCATTCGAAGCACGGGGGCTGGAACGAGTCCCTTCGTGACGTCATGCATCTTCGCGCGACGAATCGGCATCGTTCCGGCTTTTTCCTGACGACCGGAGAGTCGCAGGATCCCGCCGGCGTACACTGTGCCGGGATGGACCTCTTCAAGGTGATCGAGGGATGGAAGAGGCATCACGTCGCCGATGGCTTGGTGCTGGTCGCGCCGAGCGGCACGAGTGCGGGCGTGATCCAGATTCGAGAGCGCCAGCGACCGCTTCGGCGGCTCAAGCATGCGCTCGACGAAGCCATCGCGCGCCTCAAGCCAGAGCTGCGAAAGAACGCGAAGCTCGGTGTCGCCGAGCGCTTTCTCACGAATAGCGGTGAGTACGTCGCGCTCGGCTCCGTGCAGGCGAAGAGCGGAACGGAGTCGTTCGAGCACGTGCTCGCGATGGTGATCGTCGACGATTGGTACGTCGCGATCGATGGCAACGTCGCAGATCCCGAGCTCGTGCCGACGATGCGCGAAGCGGTGCGGTTGATCGCCACGAACTACTACACGGGCGTCGCCGAGTTGCGCCAGCGCCAGTATCTGTTCACGCCGCCGCTAGGGTGGTCACCGGTCGCGGGTCCCCGCGTCACTCGGTTCTACAGCCCGAACTACGCGTACTCGCCGTCGGTGATTCAGATGTTCCACGCGCGGCCGGCGAAGCCGACGGCTGCCGAGACGCAGGATCGATTACTGATGATCGATACGACGACGATCCAGGACAGAGATCCTCCGCTTCCACCGAAGACGTTCACGACTCGCTACGGCCTGTTCGGCGAGATGGTCACGCAGACCGGACGCGACGTCGACGGACGTCAGATCGAGAGCTACCGCAGCACTCTCATCGACAATCGGTTCGTGTACCTGTCGAAGCTCGACACGGTCCACGACGAGTCGAGCACCGCGCTCGCGGAGTACACGAAAGTGCTCGAAGACGTGCGGCCCGTTCCGGTCTCACCAAACGATCGCCTCGGCGCGGTCATTCATTGGTCGGACTAGGCGGCTCGGGCGGCGGCGGCAACGCATCGAGCATGTCGAGCCCGGTCCAGATCTGATCGAGCGAGGTGACGACATCGGTGAAGTCCGCGCGCGACTGGACGACGCAGCGTCGGAGCTCGGCGGCGAATCCATCGATCGCGGCAGCGGAGAGCGATCGGGCGGTGACGACCACGGCGTGTTGGGCGATCCGGACAATGGCGTGGATCCGTCGCTCGACGGGACCGACCTTGCCGAGCTCGTCGGACACCACGAACGTGAACGGCCAGCCCTCAGCGGTCGTGAGATCCTCGACGGAGATCATCTTCACGCCTGCGGCCGGCAAGCCTCCGAACACGATGCGATCGCCCCACGTGAGCGGGTTGAACGGCACGGGTTGCGGTGGATCGACGAGAAAGCGCAGACCGGGAACGACCTCGACGCGCAGACCGATCGGCAGTTGCTGCGCCGTCCACTCGGGACGCAACGGAAGCACCAGCCGCATGAGTGCAGTAAACGCTGGGGGGCATTTGCGAGTCAACGCGAAGCCGCAACGACAGCGCCGCTCGCGTTCGATCAGCGGCGCGCCGACGGCCAAGTTCGTCGACGATCTCGCGCGATTTCTCGGCGCGCTCCATGCGATGACGGACCTGCCGATGGTGGTCGATCCCACGCCCGGCGCGATCGTGTCGCGG
>Ga0154020_10006739_pt1 | contig 13455 bp, 9 predicted proteins | sample Klosneuvirus_201_FD_109709 | JGI IMG/M metagenome (GOLD analysis project Ga0154020, IMG submission 109709) | Active sludge microbial communities from wastewater, Klosterneuburg, Austria - Klosneuvirus_20160825_MG | ecosystem: Engineered > WWTP > Aerobic digester > Activated sludge | place... | reverse complement strand
GGTCGACGGTGAGCCGGCGCTCCATCAGGTTGAACGCCAGTTCCTCGATGCCCGGCACGGCGCCGAGGCGCTTGCGGATCAGCGCCTCCTCCGTCGGGCAGTCCATGTTGGCGATGATGAATGTCGATTGCTTCATGATGTTCTTGAGTTGGTAACCGGGCGGATCGGGGGGCGCGGCGCGGAAGCAGCCGCGCCCCGCCGGCTCACTTCGGCTGCGGCCACATCCAGTGCTGATGCTGCATCATGTGGTCCATCATCATCTGCTGCATCGGCATGTACCGTTCCATCATGTACTGGCGCTGGCGGAGTTGCTCGGGCGTCATGCGCCGGTAGTCCCCCCACATCGGGCCGCCCATCATGTGCCCTCCCATGCCCATCATCGGGCCGCCCATGCCCATCATGGGACCGCCAGCGCAGCAGCCCATCATGCCCGGCCCCCACATGCCCTGCATCAGCTGCATGTTGTTCTGCATCGTGCCCCAGTGCTCCTGCAGCAGTTTCTGCCGTGCCTGCGGATCCTGCGTCTGGCGCAGCCTGTCCATCTGCTCCTGCATCTTCTTCATGTTCTCCTGCGCCTGCGCCATCTGCCTGTCGAACTCGGCGGTGTCGGGTGCGGCCTGCTTTGCTTTGCCGCCCGGGGCGGGTGGCGCGTCGGCGGCCAGAAGAAGCGGCGCCGGCATCGCCAGCGCCGCAATCATTCCCATCGTAAGCAGTCGTTTCATTTTCGCGCTCCTTTCAAGGTGTCCGGTGTTCTGCCAACCGTGGCAGCCATGGCATTGGAAACCCTGTAGCCGCTTCATGGTCAAGGGGTATCATGCGAATCGGAAAAGGAGGCGTTATGCGCATCGGGGAACTCGGACAGGCAACGGGCGTGGATATCGAGACCATCCGCTACTACGAGAAGCTGGGGCTGCTGCCGGCGCCGGCCCGCGCCGCCAACGGCTACCGGGCCTATGGTGCCGCGCACCTCGAGCGGCTGGCCTTCGTCCGGCACTGCCGGGCGCTCGACATGCCGCTGGCCGAGATCAGGCGGCTGCTCGATTTCGTCGCCCATCCGGATGCCGACTGCGGCGACATCAACCGGCTGATCGACGATCAACTCGCGCGGACGCGGGCGCGGCTCAAGTCGATGCGCGCGCTGGAGAAGCAGTTGATTGCATTGCGGGCGCGCTGCGAGACAGGGCATGTCGCCGCCGAGTGCGGCATCCTGCATGAACTTGTCGCTGCCGCGCATGGAGAGGCGTGCGCGTGTCATTCTGCGGCGGACAAGGTACGGGGTGTTGTGATTGAGAAGGTAGGTAAGCGGTGATCGGCAGGCGTCTTGCGATTTACGAGCCCCCTGCTCTAACCAACTGAGCTAAGGGCCCTTTTGTAAATCATCATGCTACGCGCCATCGCCCCGCGCTTTCGTGACTTTGCGTGACTGAACGTGACCGAATTGTACCCGTCGTGACGGGAGTCGGTCACGATTTGGTCACGCAATCATTGAGCGTAAGCTTGCTGCTGACATGCATATAGGGTAACGATGGTCCTCACTTGAACAGATTTCGTCATGTCATTTTTTGCCTGGGGGCGGGGACGGGGGCGTAGCGGGTTTCTGATAAGTTGGACGCGGATTGACGTTCGCTTGCTCACGCCGCTGGGGAGGTTGCGTCGGAATATTTGATGCAGGAGTCTTCGGTGTTTTGGTTGTCATGAGGTGATCTCCGGTTTCTTGATGAATTCGATCCATTTAACATCGCGCACGTCCACCAACAGCCCTTCCACGCCGTAAAGCTCCATATCCTTGCCATCATCAAGGATCCATGATGGGGTGATGATGAAAAAGTGACCTTTATCAGGATCGGAGGGCCATACCTCCGGCCATCCAAATAGCCTCCGCTCGTCTTTGAGATGGAGGACGACATATGACGGAAAGTTTGTCAGCGTCCCACACCACTCAGAGGGATGGGAGCTTCGTTTCGATAGGCCACGAGTTCTAATGAACTTGTGAAAGCCATCTGTGTTGACCGAATATGCGAACAAAAGCCCCAGTGCCACTGCAGTGAGAAGGGAGGCAACAAGATCTGCTTCTGAATCCCATTGACGGAAGTTTTTCCACTGGCCAATGTACTCAAGGGCAGACTGTTCCAGGAACACAAACACCCGAACAACCAATGAGAAGATAAGCGCCTGGACAATCCGCTCGAACTGCGAAGGCTTCGGAAGCGAGGTGAGACCAAAATAGACCCACGCCACCAGAAAGCCCGGCAGGAGGTATTGGAGAATCGCTATGACGTCTTTGGAGATTTCTGGCATCGCGACAGGGTCAGCGTGCGTTGATATTGCCCCTCGACTAGTTGGCCATCTTGGGACTGCGCAAATGCAAAGGCCGGGGCCATTGCTGACCCCGGCCTTGTTACTACTTACCGCGTTTCGGCGGTTGCGGCTTGGGCGCCGGCTTGCGCTCAGTCACCGTGGTGCTGGGATGCGTCTTCGCGTACTGCTGCTTGACGTACTGTCCGGTGATAGCGCTGCGTGCGCTGCCGCCATTGCCACTCTTCGTAGCCATAGCGTACCTCTTCAGGCAAGTTGCTGAGAGCACGTCGCCAGCAGCTCGTTTCTTCCGTTGACGCCGGTTACAACTGGGGTATCATCGGATCGGCTATATGGCGGCTGCTTTCTGCGCCGCTTTTTCTACCCCCGGGGCTCTGCGCCTCGGGGGCACTTCTCTCAGCAGACTTATGCCCAATGTGCATAGGTCTGCCGCCAAGCATAGCGCCAAGTTATCCACAAAGGAAGGGGTTTTTATAACTTTTCTTTCGTTACAAAACAATTAGTTACGCAATTTGCTTGTGTAAACAGCAGGATGGGTTACTAGATATAGTACGTCGCGAACATGCAAGATTGGTTCTGGCGCAGTAACGCGCCACTCCAGGCTCATCTCCTGAGCCAGCCGACTGCAAATAATGTGCTTCCTGCCCGAGAGGAGGCATGAAATGTCTGCACTGCACCTGAATGATAACTTCCTGAAGCATTGTCCTGGTGCCCGCGCCGTCACGGCGGGGAAGGGCGGCTGGCGCCGGTTCTTTGTTGCCGGCATGGCCGCCGTCCTGGCGGGACTGACTTTCCTGGGCGGGATTGCGGTGCTCATGCGTTACGAGACGGTCATGCCAGAGGGCGGCGCCATGCTTATGGGCGAACTCTGCATCGTCCTCGACCGCTGGCCCATAAAGGCGAAGCCCTGCACCGAAGAAGCCATCGCCCGCCGCAGGAGCAAGCGCCCGGATCCGCAACCTGCCGAGGCGCCCGGGCAGGAGGATACGCTCTGGCAGAGGGTTATCGGACTCGTCGTGGAATTCATGGATGCACATTGGCTGCCAGCGATGACAGGCCGGGCTTGACTCTTTCGCGAGGGCGGGCACCACTCATGCAGACGGAATCCCGGCCCCTCCCGTTTAAACGCGCAATCGGCGACAATGTAGCCGGGCCAGACGATCAGCTTCGTAACTGGTTGTTTTGTCTGTGACCGATAGAACAAACCGGCGGTCTTCAAGCCGCCGAGGAGAGGTAAATGCTTGCGGAAGAGCTCAAAGCAAACATCACCGTTCAAGGCCCGCTTTTTCCGGAGCCGGTTCAGGTCATTGTCGCGGTGCCGATGGGGGCCTCCGTGAAGCTGATCGGAAAGGGCACCCAGTCCAATTCGGTTTATGAGCCGATCCTGACATCCGAACAACTCGCCCTTCTCACGGCGTCGCCGGCGCATGAACCCTTCGATGGCGATGCGGGCAAGTTCCGCCTCGGTATCGAGGCGATGCGCCTGGGGCTCGCCTATGAATACGACCCCTACTTCTCGTTGTCCATTGCCCGCGTCGATCCTCTGCCGCACCAGTTGGAAGCGGTCTACGAATACTTCATGAAGCTGCCGCGCATCCGGTTCCTCCTCGCGGACGATCCTGGCGCCGGCAAGACCATCATGGCCGGCCTGTTGATCAAGGAATTGAAGATTCGCGGGTTGGTCAAGCGCGTCCTCATCATCACACCCGCCAGCCTGACCTTCCAATGGCAGCGCGAATTGAAGGACAAGTTCCGCGAGAATTTCGAGATCATCCGCAGTGACGTGCTGCGCGCCAACTACGGCTCGAATCCGTGGCAGGAGAAAGATCAGGTCATTACTTCGGTGTCGTGGGTCTCACGTGTCGAAGACGCCAAGGAATCCTTGTTACGCAGCCAATGGGACCTGATCATTGTCGACGAGGCGCACAAGATGAGCGCCTACAGCACCGAGAAGAAGACCCTTGCCTATCAACTCGGCGAGTCGCTGGCCGGCATGACCGACCACTATTTGCTGATGACCGCGACGCCGCACAAGGGCGATCCGAAAAACTTTTGCCTGTTCCTCAATCTCCTGGACCGCGATGTGTACGGCGACATCAGCAGTCTGGAAGACGCGATGGATCGTCACGAGGCGCCGTTCTACCTGCGTCGGGTGAAAGAAGCGCTGGTTACTTTCCCCGAACCCGAAACCGGACACGTCAAGGCGCTCTTCACTCGGCGCAATGTCACCACCACCGAATTCCAGATTTCCGAGGAAGAGCTGGATTTCTACGACCGCCTCACCCGCTACGTCGAAGATCAGTCGATCAAGGCTGCTGCCGACGATTCGGCTCGCGGTCGGGCGTTGGCTTTTACCATGGCGATGCTGCAACGTCGCTTTGCATCCAGCCTCTATGCGGTGCGGCGCAGCCTTGAACGCATGCGCGATAAGCGTGAGCGGATTTTGAAGGACCCGGAAGGCTATCGCCAGGAGCAGTTGAACAAACGCCTGCCCGAAGACTTTGAAGACCTGACCGACGAAGAGCAGCAGGACATCATTTCCGAACTCGAGGATGTCGTTGCCGATATCGACCCCATCGCGCTGCGCGAAGAAATCTCGGAACTGTCCAAGCTCATCAGCCACGCCCGCGAACTGGAAATACGCGAGGTCGAAACCAAGCTCGTCGCCTTGAAGGAGTTGCTGACCACGCAAGGCGTCTTCGCCGACCCGAAAATGAAGCTGCTCGTATTCACCGAGCACAAGGACACTCTGGATTATCTTGCGGGTGACGGCCGCGATGGACGTCCAGCAGGCAAGCTGCGCGAATGGGGCCTCAGCCTCACCCAGATTCATGGCGGCATGAAAATCGGCGACCGCGACAGCCCCGGCACGCGCATCTTCGCCGAACGGGATTTCCGCGAGTCAGCCCAGGTGCTGGTTGCCACCGAAGCCGCCGGCGAGGGCATCAACCTTCAGTTCTGCTGGCTGATGATCAACTACGATATCCCGTGGAACCCTGTGCGGCTGGAACAGCGTATGGGCCGCATCCATCGCTATGGCCAGGAAAAGGACTGCCTGATTTTCAACTTCGTTTCCACCAACACGCGCGAAGGCCGCGTTCTGCACAAGCTTTTCGAGCGCATCGAAGCGATTCAGGACGATCTCGACCCGAAACGCACGGGCAAGATATTCAACGTTCTTGGCGACGTATTCCCGGCCAATCAACTGGAAAAAATGCTGCGCGACATGTACTCGCACAACCAGATGACCGAGGAACTGATCAAACAGCGCATCGTCGAGCAGGTCGACCTGCGCCGATTCGAAGGCATCACCAAATCCACCCTCGAAGGCCTGGCCAAGAAGGAGTTGAATCTCTCCGCAATCGTCGGCAAATCGGCCGAAGCGAAGGAACGTCGGCTGGTTCCCGAAGTGATCGAAGATTTTTTCCTTAATTCCGCGCCGATGACCGGCCTTTCCCCCAAGCCTGTAAAGGCAGGTTCCAAGGCCTACAAGCTGGGCCGCATTCCACGCAATCTCTGGCCCACGGGCGAGCGTTTGGAGCCCCGCTTCGGCAAGCTGGGTCGCGAGTACGGAAATATCGTTTTCGACAAGGAGTTGCTCAGGCAGGACGCCACGCTGGAATGGGTCACCCCCGGACACCCGCTGTTTGAAGTCGTGCGCGAAGATGTCCTGGCGCGGGTGACGGAGCACCTGAAGCGCGGTGCCGTGTTCTATGACCTGCAAAGAAAAGTGCCCTTTCGCCTTGACGTGTTCGGAGCCGCCATCCGCGATGGCCGTGGCAACGTTCTCAGCAAGCGCCTGTTCGTGGTTCAAACCGACATGGATGGGCAGTTCACCATCAGGCAACCGACGATCTTTCTCGACCTTACGCCCGCGGAGGCGCCGCTGCCGGTGCCGGACGACGCCGCACTGCCGAATCGGAACCAGGTCGAGGTTGTCCTGCTTGAGCGGGCGCTGAATCCGCTGCTGGAGGAATCCCGCAGCGAGCGCGGACGCGAGGTATCCGTTATCTCGCGGCATATCGAGCTGAGCCTCAACGCCATCATCAACCGCGAAAACCTGCTGCTAGCCGATCTGATTTCGCAAAAAGAAGCGGGTTCCGGAGAACAGGGCCTGGAGGGCCGCATCAAGATTTCGGAAGACAAGTTGCTGGAACTGGATCACCGCTTGCAGGGCCGTCGCCGCGAGCTGGATCAGGAAATACAGTGTTCCGTGAGCGACATCAAGCACATCGGCCGCGCCTGGGTACTGCCGCACCCTGAGCGCGAGGCGCCTGGAATCGCGCCGATGGTAAGCGACCCGGAGATCGAACGCATCGCCGTCCAGGCCGTGATCGCCCACGAAGAGGCCGAGGGGCGGGTGGTGGAAAGCGTGGAAAGCGACAACCGCGGTTTCGACCTGATCTCTCGCCGGCCGCATCCCGAAGACCCCAAGACCGCCATCGACGTGCGCTTCATCGAGGTCAAGGGCCGCTCCCACGTTGGCGAAATCGCACTGACATCAAACGAATATCGCACCGCGCAGCGCATGAAGAACGACTATTGGCTTTATGTCGTGTTCCACTGCGCTACTCCCAATCCGTCCATCAACATCCTGCGCAATCCGGCAACCCTGGAATGGCAGCCTGTCGTCAAGGTCGAGCATTACCGCCTGCACGCGAACTCGATCAAGAGCCCGGTCGAACTGCGCCAGGAGCGGGCGAATTACAAAGTGGAGCCAAAAGACTCATGAGCCGTCTTAACCTGGATTGGTACAACCTCGAACAGAAACCCGGCAAGGACTTGTGTCTCAAGATTCCGCTCTGCGATGTCTATAGCCGAATCGTCGACCGCGCCCTCCCCGACCTCGACCATATCGGCTGGCGGGAGGACACCAAGGGAACCTGCTACACCTACTTCAAATCCATCGCAGCCGAGGAACAGGAGCAACTGACTGCGTTTCTCGATTTGCTGAAGCAATTGCTCTGCATAACGCGGACCAAAGTCCTGGAACAGCATTTCAAGGACGAACTGACCGAGGCCTACGCCCTTGATTTCAACTTCGAGCAGGACAAGCATCCTCTGGAATACACCCAGGCGGGCAAGGCTGAGCACGCAGCCAAGGAAGAGCAGAACCCGAAGGCGATAGAGGGTCTCGCCAAATGTCTCGCCAAGGTGATCGAACTGCATCCAACCCTGAACCGGGCCGACTTCATTGCGGCCGTTCCATCGCGCCCGTCCAAAGCATTTCACCTGCCCGTCGAGCTGGTGAAGCAGATCGGTGGACTGCTGAATCGCAACACTGGCCTCAATGTGACGAAGATCGAACACGAGAAACTCAAGACTCTTGCGGTCGAAGACAAGGTCAAGGCCTTGATGAATGCCTTTACCCTGCACGAGCCGGTCGCGGGCAAGACAATAGTCCTGGTCGACGACCTCTATCAGTCGGGCGTAACACTGTGGTCCTTGGCGCGGTTTTTGAAGCAAAATGGCGCACTGGCTGTTTATGGGCTGGCCTGTGTCAAGTCCTGGAGCGATAGCGACAACGTATGAGTTCCTCTCCTCCCCTATCCATCGAGCGTTTGGCGTTCCGGTTGCAACAATTGCCGGGCGTCGGCGCTGCAAAGCTGCGGAAAATTCTCGCCGGCATCCGCGTGCGCGGCCAGTCTGCGGAGGATTTTGTCGCGCTCGACGAACAGGCCTTGATTGCGAGCCATGGTTTGAGCCGCGTGGCGGCGAAGCAGCTCGCCTGCCCTTCGCCCACCGAAGACGACATCTGGGGAAAGCTTGCCGCGCAAGGCGTCAAGTTGCTGGTGCAAGGCTGGGACGGATACCCGGAGCGCCTGACCGCGATGCTCGGCGATACGGCGCCGCCCATCCTCTACGTCCGCGGCGCGACCGAACTGCTTGCCGCACCGGGCGTCGGTTTCTGCGGTTCGCGCAAAGCCTCGGAAAGGGGACTCGGCGTTGCCGGCGAATGTGCCCGTCTGCTTTCGGCCGACCACATCAACATTGTCAGCGGCTATGCCCACGGCGTCGACCTGGCCGCGCATTGCGCCGCGCTGGAAGTCGGGGGGACCACCACCGTGGTGCTGGCCGAGGGCATCCTGCATTTTCGCGTCAAGGAGCAGGTGCGGCATTGGATTCGCGATGAGGATTTCAGCAATCTCGTCGTGGTGTCCGAATTTCCGCCCAACCTGCCCTGGAAGGCGCACAACGCCATGATCCGCAACCGGACCATCTGCGGGCTTGCGAATGCGCTGGTCGTCATCGAGTCCGGGCTCGAGGGCGGCACATTCGAGGCGGCCAAGACCGCGCTTGCCTTGAAGGAACCGCTTTTCTGCGTCGAATATGCCAATCCGGCGGAGTCTGCAGCCGGCAATTCATGGCTTCTCGAACATGGCGGCATTCGCCTGCGGCGCGGACGTTCCGGACAGCCCAATCTGGCCGGCATCTTCGAAGCCATCTGCCATCAGCCAACGGCGCAAGCACGTGTTGGGCATCAGCAGGACGACCTGCTCCAACACTCACGCGCACACTAAGCACGAATGCCTGCATACCCCAAACGCCTCATCGAAGTCGATCTGCCGATCAAACGCATCTCCGCCCATTCGCGGCGCGAGAAAAGCATCCGCCACGGGCACATCTCCACCCTGCATATCTGGTGGGCGCGACGACCCTTGGCGGCCTGTCGCGCGGTGATCTGTGCGGCGCTGTGGCCCGATCCGGTCGATGCACTTTGTCCCGAGCCTTTCCGAAAGACGGCGCGCACGGCGATGCTTGAGTGGACTTCGCACGAGCGGCAAATCTTCCTGTCCGCGGACAGCCGGCCGCGCTTCGAGGCCGCGCGCAAGAAACCGGCGCATTTCGACGATTCGATGGAACTGCGCGGCGCGCTGTTGGATTTCATCGCCGACTTTTCCAACTGGGACAACTCGACGGTCAAGGAATATCTAGCCACCAGCCGCGCATTGACGCAGGCGGCGCACGAGGCACTGGGGGGCCATGCGGGCACAAGGCCGCTCGTCGTGGACCCATTTGCTGGTGGCGGATCGATTCCGCTCGAAGCCCTTCGCGTCGGCGCGGATGCTTTTGCCAGCGATCTGAATCCCATCCCTGTCCTGCTCAATAGGGTTGTCTTGGAATACAACCCAAAGTACGGTCAACGCCTGCTAGACGAAGTTCGCAATTGGAGTGAATGGATTAAGCGCGAAGCCGAGAAGGAACTGGCCGAGTTCTATCCCAAGGACTCAGGCGGCGCGGTGCCCATCGCCTATCTCTGGGCGCGAACGATTCGGTGCGAAGGTCCCGGCTGCGGCGCGGAAGTACCCATGATTCGGAATATGCAAATCACTCGCAAAGCTAAGCTTTGGCACTTTGCGTTCTCGGAGACAGACTCAAAGACAATTTCGGTATCGATTGGAAGTGGCAAGCATGCAGTGCATCGTCCGACCGTCGCTGGCGGGAGCGTCACGTGTCCCCGCAAGGGCTGTGGCTACACCACCTCTGCAAAAGCAGTTCGTTTACAGCTCACTGCAAAACAAGGGGGAGCGAACGATGCAACGTTGCTTGCGGTCTATGTGGATGATAGTGGCAAGAGACTCTTTCGCGATCCCACAGAGTCGGACATCCAGGCGAACGCTTTGGCGCGAGCTGCAGTGCGCATCGAAGAGCTACCTCAAGACCCAATCAACCCTATTCGGCCATACAAGAACACCCGTGGCCTGAGTGCCGTCACACGTATTGGGATTGCCAGATTCTGTGATTTATACACCCCAAGACAAGCACTGGTAATAAGGGCATTTCAACGAATTCTTCTTCGATTGCCGCAATTTACTGATGATGCAGATTTTCGCAATGCGGTACTCGCGATCCTCAACTGCGCAATCGGCCGGTTCATCTTTCAGAACTGTTCACTATCTCGATGGAATGCGGCGCGCTCCACGATAGAGGGCGCATTCGGAAAGCAGGCGCTGCAGGTTGTCTGGGATTTCGCTGAGTCAAACCCTCTGTCAGACGGACCTGCGAATTGGAACGGCGCCATAGAATGGATCATCAAGGTATTGGAAGCCAATGCATTTCTCCCTCATTCGGGGACGATATTACGAGGACGCGCACAAGATCGGCTGCTGCCTGACGATTCCGCAGACGCATTGATAACTGATCCTCCATACTTCGCTGCAATACCCTACGGTGATCTTTCCAATGTTTTTCTGGTTTGGGAGCGAGAGTTCTTTCGCGTGGTGTTTCCAGATTTGTTTGATCCGGGTCTTGTGAAGCAAGGAGACGAGATCATCGTCACCAATGCCAACCTCGATCCTCATGGAAATCCGAAGACCCCTGAGTATTACCAGCGCGGGATGGTTAGAGCGTTGGAGGCCGCGCGCGCCGCTGTAAAGCCAGATGGAATCGGGGTAGTTGTGTTCGCTGAGAGCAGCACGACTTCGTGGGAGGTGATGTTGGGCGCTGTGATCGAAGCAGGCTGGCTGATCAGCGGCTCTTGGCCAATCGATACAGAATTACAAAATCGGACTCAAGCGGCCGATTCAGCCTCTCTTCAATCGTCCATTCACATTGTTTGCCGCCCCCGCGAAAACCCCGATGGCTCGGTGCGTGGGGACGACATTGGCGACTGGCGCGACGTGTTGGCGGCGTTGCCCTCCCGGATTCATGAATGGATGCCTCGCCTTGCGGAGGAAGGCGTGGTGGGCGCCGACGCGATCTTCGCCTGCCTCGGGCCTGCACTGGAAATCTTTTCCCGCTATTCACATGTCGAGAAGTCCAGCGGCGAAACCGTCGCGCTCAAGGAGTATTTGGAATACGTTTGGGCTGCCGTTGCCAAAGAGGCGCTGGCGCAGGTGTTCAAGGACGCCGATACCGCCGCGTTTGAGCCCGATGCACGGCTTACCGCGATGTGGCTCTGGACGCTCAATGCGGGGGCGGCCAGCGGCGCAGAAGTGGCAGACGAGGGCGAAGAATCCGATGACGATGATGACGCCAAGGGCAAAGCCAGCAAAGCGAAGAAAGGCGGCTTTGTTCTCGAATACGATGCAGCGCGCAAGATTGCCCAGGGATTGGGCGCGAGCCTCGATGACATGAAAAACATTGTCGAGGTCGCCGGCGAGACCGCCCGCCTGCTGCCCGTTGCGGAGCGCACCCAATACCTGTTCGGCAAGGAACAGGCCCAGGCGCCGAGTGGCGGTCGCAAAAAGAAACAGGATACCCAGATGGACTTTTTCGGCGAATTGACGAAAGTCGGCGCTGACGAGACGGCATGGGGCGAAAAGACCGTGAAGCGTGTCGGCGAGACCACGCTCGACCGCGTCCATCAAGGCATGATCCTGTTCGCCACCGGGCGCGGCGAGGCCTTGAAGCGCTTCCTCGTGGACGACGGCGCCGGCAACGATCAGCGCTTCTGGCGGCTGGCGCAGGCGCTGTCGGCGCTCTATCCCGTCAGCGCCACTGAAAAGCGCTGGGTGGATGGCGTGCTGGCACGGAAGAAGGGTCTGGGCTTGTGAAGTGGGGAGTGCGCTGGTCTAGTGGATTCCAGCACCAAAGCGATGAACTGTTATAGAGAGCAACGATGAAACTGAAACCCTGGTACGACGTGGTGAAACCCCGGGAAGACTTGCGCGAGGGAAGGCCGCTCGACGCTTCGGAATTCGCAGTCCATCTGGACAAGGTGCGCCTCGGCAACGCGCCCGACGACTACAAGATTCCGCAGCGTTTTTTCGACCGAACCTACCTCACCGCGCACTTGACGGGCATGGCGGCGGAGGTTGTGCGCCGACTCTCGGGCATAACGACCGAGACCAGCGCGGTGTTCAACATGACCACCCAGTTCGGCGGCGGCAAGACCCACGCGCTGACCATGCTCTTTCACCTCGCCAAGAATGGCTCGGCGGCCAACGGCTGGCGCGGCGTGTCGACGATACTGGAGCGTGCGGGCATCAAGACTTTGCCTGACAACTGCGCGATTGCGATCTTCGTCGGCACGGAATTCGATTCGGTGACCGGACGCGGTGGCGACGACGGTACGCCCCGCCGCCAGACGCCCTGGGGCGAAATCGCGTGGCAGCTCGGCGGCGCGGAAGCCTTTGCCCATGTGGCGAAACACGATGCCGATTTTCAGGAGCCCAAGGGCGACGTCATCGAGAAGATGTTGCCGCATGACAGGCCATGCCTGATATTGATGGACGAGGTACTGAGCTTTTTCAGTTCCTATCGCAAGACCGGCTACGGAACCGCGCTGTACAACTTCATGCAGTCGCTTTCGGAAACGGTGCGCGGGCGCGAGAACGTGGTATTCGTCGCCTCGGTGCCCAAGTCCGACTATTCCTATACGCAAGACGATACCGCCGACGAGCAGCGGCTCAAGCACTTGCTGAACCGGGTCAGCAAGTCGGTCATCCTGTCCAGTGAATCGGATGCCTCGGAAATCATCCGGCGCCGCCTGTTCGAATGGGACGAGCGCGCCTTCACGCCGGATGGCCGTGTGATCCTCAACAAGGATGCGGAAGACGCCTGCCGCGCTTACGCAGATTGGGTGCAGGAGCATCGCCAGCAGTTGCCCAGCTTGATCAATCCGGATCTGGCGCGGGAAGAATTCCGCGCGACCTATCCGTTCCACCCGATGGTGATTTCCGTGTTCGAGCGGAAGTGGCGCAGCTTGCCGCGCTTTCAGCAGACGCGGGGCATTTTGCGCCTGCTGGCGCTGTGGGTGTCGAGCGCCTATCAGGCCGGATACAAGGGGGCGCAGCGCGACCCAATGATCACGCTGGGCACAGCGCCTCTGGACGATCCGATGTTCCGCGCTGCCATGTTCGAGCAACTCGGCCAGACCCTGCTCGAAGCGGCGGTGACCACGGACATCGCCGGCAAGAAGGATGCGCATGCGGTTCGACTGGATGCCGAGGCCATCAACGGCATCAAGAAGGCGCGACTCCATCGCAAGGTTGCCACCACGATCTTCTTCGAATCCAACGGCGGGCAGGTCGGCTCGGAAGCGCAGGAGGCCAGCATCCCGGAAATCCGCCTGGCGGTGGGCGAGCCTGAAAGCGACATCGGCAACATCGAGACCGTGCTGGAGGCGCTGACCGATAGCTGCTATTACCTCAACGTCGAGAAGACGCGCTACAAGTTCAGCCTGAAGGAGAACCT
>Ga0154020_10006738_pt1 | contig 13457 bp, 10 predicted proteins | sample Klosneuvirus_201_FD_109709 | JGI IMG/M metagenome (GOLD analysis project Ga0154020, IMG submission 109709) | Active sludge microbial communities from wastewater, Klosterneuburg, Austria - Klosneuvirus_20160825_MG | ecosystem: Engineered > WWTP > Aerobic digester > Activated sludge | place... | reverse complement strand
TTCGCAGGCCGATGGTCATCAAAATAAATAGGCGCATGCTTCTGTATTAATTCACCCTTCCATTTAACAATCCGAATTTGTTCGTTCTTACCCTCTACCATATCACGCACATTTTCATTCTGAAACTTCATACGATTCGAATTGAACAAGTCCAGTTTTTCTGGTGTATCCGTCATTTCTTTAATCATGTCATCTCGTTCTTTAATAGCGTTCTGTTCGCGGATATCATAATATCTTCGCAGCACTTGAAGAAAGGTGTCCGTTTTATGATATACAACAGAATCAAACTTTCCGATTTGTAATTTATCAAGATATGGAAACCGATCTTCCCCTACCCTTAATAGCTCGTGTTGTAATTCGGAATGTAGTAAATCCAACGATTGTTTAACCGGATTGATTTCTGATTTGTCGCGCCAGCGATTTCGGTTGTTTATCACCACAGAAAGTTCGGACTCCAATGCTGGTAGGTAATAAATTTTTTTATACTTCGCTAAAGCCTCTTTTTGGTCAAGTGGATAAAATTGTCGCTCAAACGGGTTGTCTTTAAATTGCGTAACCATAAAAGCTTCGAAAGCCCATCGCGAAGCCATCATCTCCCCCATGATGGGAATCCCTTTTGGAGAACTTACCTTGGGATTAAACTTATCAAAAGGAATTACTACCCCGCTTAATAAAAGCTGTGGGATAATAAGAATGGGAATCAGAATATAAATGGTAACCGCTGAATCAAACGCGGAAGAAATATTTAATCCTAACACATTAGCATAACATGAACAAGAAAATAAAATCAACCAATAACGAATCTCGGTTATTGGGATTTCTAAAATCCAATTACCAATTAAAATAAAGCTTAGCGTTTGAATGGCCGATAAACTAAAAAGTATAGTTAATTTAGAGATAAGGTAACTGCTGCTACTTAAATTCAAATACCGCTCACGCTTCAAAATCTTGCGATCGCGAAATATTTCTTCCGCACTGATGATTAAACCAATAAAGAGCGCCACCACCACGCTCATGAAGAAATACACAGGTATATTGCTGTTGTGATAAAAAGTGTATTGGGGGTTATCTACACCAACAAAAGCATAATACTTCACAAAGTAAGCAATGAAGAAAGCCAATACGGGTGCCAATAAAAGATTAACAACCATGTATTGTTTATTCGCCCACTTCGACAAAACATCGCGGATAGTAAAAATCCACAATTGTTTAAACCAGTTAGGTATCTTTTGAACTATCGGTAACGGGTCATTGACTTCAACTACCTTCGATATCTTAATTTTTTGCTTAAAGTATTGATACCACTGGCCGGGTGAAATTTTTCGAGTATGGGTAAATCGACCGTACTCGTTAACGACCCGGGTTTCAATGATGTTAAAAATCTGTTCAGGGTTTATGTTACCACATTCCGGGCATGCCCCCGGAGTTTTATTGGCGGCATTAATGATATCCTGAAAATAGTTAACCGATTCCACCGGGTTACCATAGTAAATTTGGAAGCCGCCCACATCCAGGATGATAAGTGTATCGAACATCTTAAAAATATCGGAGGACGGTTGATGGATGACCACAAAAATCATTTTTCCACGAAGGGATAATTCTTTCAACAGGTCCATGATGTTCTCCGAATCGCGCGATGAAAGTCCTGAAGTAGGTTCATCTACAAAAAGTACTGTTGGTTCACGAAGCAATTCCAAACCGATATTTAAACGCTTACGCTGGCCACCACTAATTGTTTTTTGTAACGGAGAGCCTACTTTTAAATTTCGAATCTCAGAAAGCCCTAAATTGAGTAACACTTTTTCAACCAGTTCCGCTATTTGTTCTTTCGAATAATGACCAAAACATAATCGTGCAGAATAATAGAGGTTTTCAAAAACGGTAAGGTCTTCAATTAACAAATCATCTTGTGGAATGAATCCAACAATACCTTCCACCAAATGAGCTTGCCTATGTATATCAATGCCATTAATTAGAATTCGCCCGCTGGATGGTAACTCTGAACCATTTAATACACTGAGTAATGTAGATTTACCAGAACCACTAGCACCCATAAGGCCAATTAACTTTCCACCCGTCTCAGCAATATTTATGTTTTGCAAACCAGCCTTGCCACTTTTGAAATGATAAAAAATATGCTCGGCAACAAATGAAATATCCGTTTCGCTTTCTTCCAATAAAAATTTGCCTACTATATCTGAATAATAAATAGGGTCAATCTTTGGACCGCGAATCGCACTGCCTGTGGCAAACACATCTATCTTCCGGCTCTTTAGTGGAATGCTATTAAGATAAAGTGGGGTTATCCCCAGGTATTTAATCAAGTAGGTTTCAATATCCTGAAGTCGCAGAATCGCAATAAGGCCAGTGAGATCGCGTGCGGTAATCCGGGGACCCGGAAAATCTTTTCCTCCAGAACCTTCATCAATGACCAAAATATTTTTTGTGGCCAACTCCTCAATGTCCTGCCCTATCACAAACATGGTGATGGCCTTTACATCCTTTTTTGGAATTTTAAGGGCCTCACCAATATAATAGATCAGATTACTTTGACGCTCCGAAAGCTCCCCATCCGCATAACATAATTCAATAATCTTAACTGATAGAATTGCCTTTTGCTGCATGGTCAACGCCTGATTTACCTTTTTGGCGATTTGAATAATCTGCGACCAATCGTCAACAAATTCCAAGGTAGCTTCGTCAACGTTTAGACTAGGTTCTACCAGTCGCTTATTCGCTTTGCAGAAATCATCAAACAGGGTAAGGTAATAGCGAGTGGCCTCCTGATTTAAATGAAGGGAAAGAAACTCGTTAATATTAGACCGTTCATCTTCGGTTATTCTTTCTTTTGCAACGATGGCAAAAAGTTGAACGATGGCTTTTAGTAACTCTTCACTCATAGGCCGAACAAAGCTGGTCTAGACTCTGAAAAAATCATTGAATTCAGCATGTAAAATAGATAAAAAAAAGATGGTATAGCTAAATAATTAAGGCCCTTCTTAATTACACGCAATTCCTTTTTATTTGTTGTCTAAACACCAATTCATGAAAAAGGTATTCTCTTTTCTAGGACCCTCATGGATTTTTGTTCGTGAAAGACGGCTGAAAAACCCCATGCCCAGGAAGTAAGGGATATCAGAATTGTCAAACCTTCCTACCTGTGAGGAGCTCCCAAATTTATTGTAGAAAAAGATATTGCCTTCCTAAAAAAGTATGTGCAATTGCAGGATTATTCCGCAAGACAAGTTGGAAGATATTTTTCTTATACCCTCCTGCATTTAGAAATACGATCCACTTATTGAAGATTCTATTTAAACCGCAAAGAAGATTAGCTTGTAAAATTAGAAAAGATGATGAAGAAAGAGATTGCCTTTCTTTCGATGGAGTATCAATCCCGGAGAGCAAACTCGGTCCCAAACAACTACTTAATAAAAAGGACACTCCTCACCACGCATTAAGGTAACAGGCTAAAGTTATCCAAAGCGTTTTGTAACTAAGTCACCCAGAATCATTAGCCCTTCGCGGAGATATTCATCTTTTAAATTTTGAAGATCATCCACAGGTAATCCTTCTTTGGCAGTGACCTTGGTGTCTAATTTTTCTTGTGCTTCTTTTTTATCTTCGACTGCCATTTCAGCCCTTCTTTTGCTTTCGTTTAACGAAACCTTTGTTTGAGACAAGTTCATTTTGAGATCATTTGTCTCCTCTATATATTTTTTAAGACTTATATCAGACTTGGTTCGTTCCAAATAAGATTTACTTAATTCGGTTACTACTTGATTGTTCACTAAATCAGTCTTTTGAAAAGGTACTGCTTTGATCACATCCCAGGGCAACGCACTGGGGTAAGAACTTTCACCGTATTGTTCTACCTTCAATGCAGAAGGCAAATTTATATCAGGCACAACACCTTTATGCTGCGTGCTACTTCCTGTTACCCGATAAAATTTTTGAGAGGTTAGTTTAAGTTCCCCCACCGGGTCTTTTTCATTAATAAAACGATTCAAATCTAATACGGTTTGGACGGTACCTTTTCCGAAAGTTGACTCACCAACTATCACCCCGCGTTGATAATCCTGAATGGCACCTGCAAAAATCTCCGATGCCGAAGCACTGAAACGATTCGTTAACACAACCAGAGGGCCTGAATAAAAAATCTCTTTGTCATCATCGGGCAAAACTTCTACTTTACTTGCAGAATTTTTTACTTGAACTACAGGTCCATCTTTAATAAAAAGCCCAGTTAAATCAACAGCCTCAGGGAGTGATCCACCGCCATTGTTCCTTAAATCCATAACAATCCCATCCACATTTTCCGCCTTTAATTCACCAATCAGTTTTTTTACATCTCGGGTTGTGCTTCTATAGTTTGGATCTCCTTTTTGATAAGCCTCATAGTCCATATAAAAACTGGGTAATGAAATAACGCCTAATTTTACTGATCGTCCTTGCATCGAGTAATTGATAACTTCCTTTTTGGCAGCCTGATCTTCCAATTTAATTTTATCACGTACCAATAGGACTTCTTGGGAAGGTCCATTTACACCCGTTTTTGCAGGGAGTAATTGAAGTCGCACGGTCGTTCCTTTAGGTCCTTTAATCAACTTAACTACATCATCTAGCCTCCAACCTACAACATCGACCATCTCACCCTCTTTGCCCTGGCCTACGCCAATAATCAAATCATTAACATTCACTTTTCCTGATTTTTGAGCATCACCACCGGGAAGGATCTTTACAACTTTTGTGTAGTCATTCTCCGCTTGTAATTGAGCGCCAATCCCCTCTAAGGACAAACTCATTTGCTGCTTAAACAGATCAGATTGTTTTGGTGATAGATAATTGGTGTGCGGATCATAGGATTCCGTAATGGCATTCATGTAGATATTAAAAACATCATCAGCATTAAACTGCGAAAATGATTTGCTGAATCTTTGATATCGGGTTTTAAGAGCCTGAGTAATTTCTTCTGGCTTTTTACCGGCCAACTTCAGACTTAATGCCTGACTCTTTATTATTTTTCTCCAAACTTCGTTTAATTCGTCTTTCGTAGCTGCCCAACTCTCTTTACCTCTATCCGTTTGATAGTACTCATCAACAGTAAAATCGAAATCCTTTTGAATCAGATTATTCATTACATAATCCATTCGTTCCGAGTACCGCTTGGCAAATACCTCGTAGATTTCAAAAGCAGGATTCACATTCTCATTACGGGTAAGATCGTCAATTGAATATTTGAACCGGGCAAAAGATTTTACATCACTAGCTAAAAAATAGGATTTGCTATTGTCTAACTCATCAACATACCGATCCAGAATAGCAGCCGACAACGAATCATTCAATCTGAGTTTGCGATAGTGGTTATTATCAAGGATGTAGGAGATAACCCGAGCCTCTTTACCAAAAACGGCTTTGGGTTGTAACTTCAGACTATCCTGTGTACTTCCCGATGCCGTAATTCCAGCAAATACCAACAATAAGCCAACAACACTATTTTTTATCATGAATAGGAATTTTTTGATTCAACGGGATACTATGCAAACAGGATGCCTAATCAGGCTACTTTATCAAAATCAAATTCATTAAGGAATTTCTGTGCCTCTTCTACCGATTGAAATTCGAATGTTTTCTTTCCACCCGTACTGGAGTGTACATCGATCTTAATCAATTCAACTTTTTTGGAACTCTTCTTGAACTTAGGCTTTATGTGTTTATAATCCTCTGATTCTCTTTTACTCACGCTAAATTGGGTAGCCCGTACATTTTTGCAATAGGCACACTGATAATGTTTTAAGAGTTCCTTGGGTGTTCCATCTTCATTGGTTTCAATAATCTCTTCGCGATTCACACGCATGGTATAAAACCCGCAATTGTGGCATTGAAGTGAGATAAGATGCCCTAGGTACTTCTCGATTTTAACTTCAGAAGTCTTTTCATCTACCCAAACATCGTAATCAATGGAAAATACGTTTTCCTCGGCCTGCATACCTTCGTTAAGATGAACGTCCTCTTCGTCTTCGCTAAGTAACTTCATTTTGTTACCCGTGCCGGAAGTTCTGGGCGTATAGCGTAATCTGCGCAGCTTAACATTTAAGCGGGTTGGATAATAATAATCCAGCACCAACTGAGCGATATATATTACCAGAGTTGCCCCTGCCAATGAGAAAAATAAACGTACAAAAAAGGATACACTCAAGCCAGCAATTTCATCCATGCCGTATAAGTTAATGGCCAGAGCTGCTGCTATTCCAAAACAAATAAATACCAATTTAAACCATTTAATCTCATTGGCATTTATAAAGTCATACTTATCCTTTAAGGTTTTAACAAGGGCCACTTTAAATTGATAGATCAAATAAACGATGATCCCTATAGCGACTAATGATATAGCACCAACAAGCATGAACGAGTGCCATGCTTCAACAAATGCTTTTGATTCTTCCAGACTCATAATAACAAATAAATTTAGCGTTCAAAGGTAATACTTTAAGGATAAACCAAGTGGGTATCTGCCCTTACAATAAGCAAGACTAAAATCGATATCGGTTACCCCACTTGCATTGATTCTTGAACGAATTAATAGGCAGATAAATATATCAATCACACTAAATATGCCTCAATTAGGCTAAAAATCAAGAATTAAAATATTTTGTGTAAAATTGCACTATATTATTTGCTTTATATTGTAATAATGTATTATCATTGTGTAATAATACACAATAATATGAGCGAATTTGAAAAGAAAACACTCGAAATGGATCTAAAGAATTTCACAAACAGGAATTTTGAAAAGCCAAGTGATTGTCGAAACCTTGACCAGATCCGATTCTATGTCAGCGAGTTATGCTCGAAGATTGAAGAATATGAGCACCGCTTCAATTATGTGCCAGCATGGGCATACACTTTATTGGCCCAATACAACATGGTGCAAAACAGTATGCTCCATAAGGATTTCAGAAACGCCTATGCGTAAGGAATTTGTATGAAATACATCCCCTCTCCTATTCCCATCCAGTATGAGTACATGTATTCTGCTACTTCGAATAAGTCAGGGCGCATGCAATATCACAAGATTCGACCCGGGGTGAGTAAACTTAGAATAAGTAGAACAGAGTTTATAAAAGCCTATAACGAAATCCCAATATTAGCTTTGCATCCGGTGCCATTGCGTGGCCAGGATGCTGTGTTTCAATTGGAGTTTTATGTTTAGGCCTTGCTCAAAATCCCATCCAGATTGGCGGGTGAGTAATTAATCGATTTGATTGTTTTATTATCGGAAGTTCGATATACCAGCCATTTATTTCCTTCCTTTTTGAAATGGCATTCCGTCCCATCCTTTTGCTTGTAATAGTCAATTGTTTGCATTGCCTCCTCTTCCGAGTTACACGCTTTACTCATATTAGAACGCTGCACTTCTTCAAATAATGCTTTGAATTTACCACCCAGTCCAAATTCCAGAATCGCACCAGAAAGTACGTATTGAAGATCGCAGAGCGCATCGGCTACACCAACCAGGTCATTTTCCAAAATAGCAACCTCCATTTCTTTCAATTCTTCAGCCAATAGCGCTACGCGAAGCTTGCATCGGTTTTCTTCGGGTATTACAGGCTCTGGCTGTATTGGGTGTTTAAAGGTTTTATGAAATTCGGCTACGAGGTTAAGCGCGTCAGGTTGTTGCATAAATATTGATTTCTTGAACTTCAATGATACATGTTTTAAGGAAGTTTACCCAAATAGAATGGTTAGTATAAGGAAACCAATTTCGTCTACGTACAGGTACTTTTCAATGCACTCTATTCCATTAAAATATAATTCAATTGATATGAATTACTTTATCTTATTGATTAATAGTTATTTATGTCAAATATTAAAACTTGAAGTTTAATGAAATTTGCTCTGTCTGATTAGCGTATCGTGCTTTATATTTGGAGCCTTAATATTGGTAATGAAAAACTTTGTTGAAGAATTGCGTTGGCGCGGCATGCTCCATGATATTATGCCTGGTACAGAAGAGCATCTAATGAAAAACATGGCCGCAGGATACATAGGTTTTGATCCAACGGCCGACTCGCTACATATTGGCCATCTGGTTCAGATCATGACCTTACTTCAATTCCAGCAATGTGGGCACAAGCCCTTTGCCTTGGTGGGCGGTGCCACAGGTATGGTGGGCGATCCTTCAGGTAAATCAGCCGAGCGGAATTTACTTTCCGAAGACGCGCTTCGACACAACGAATCATGTGTTAAACAGCAATTAGAAAAATTTCTAGATTTCTCATCAGGTGCGAGCAATGCGGCCGAAATGGTAAATAATTTTGATTGGTTTAAAGAGTTTACGTTTCTGGATTTTATCCGAGAAGTTGGTAAACATATTACTGTCAATTACATGATGGCCAAAGATTCAGTGCAGAAACGGCTGGAGACCGGGCTTTCATTTACTGAATTTACCTACCAATTGGTTCAAGGCTATGATTTTTACTGGCTATACAAGAACAAGAATTGCATACTTCAAATGGGAGGCTCCGATCAATGGGGCAATATTGTAACGGGTACAGAGCTTATACGCAGGAAGGATGACGGGCAAGCCTATGCCTTGACTACACAACTCATTAAAAAGGCTGACGGAACCAAATTTGGGAAAACAGAAGGTGGAAATGTGTGGTTGGATCCTAAGAAGACTTCTCCCTACAAGTTTTATCAATACTGGCTGAATACGTCAGACGAAGATGCTGCTAACTTCATTAAAATTTTCACCCAATTAGGTCACTCTGAGATTGAAGCATTGATCAAAGAACATTCGGTGGCACCCCATCAACGTAAGTTGCAAACAGAGCTTGCAAAAGACATTACGGTTCGGGTTCACACAAAAGAAGATTACGAGGCCGCTGTTAAAGCTTCCTCTATCCTATTTGGCAATTCGGTTACTAAGGATTTGGAAGAGCTTGATGAGGAAACTTTGCTATCTGTCTTTGAAGGTGTTCCTCAGGTTTCTATTAGTAAGTCTGTTCTTGATTCCTGCGTAACAGTAACCGATCTGCTTTCGGAAGCAACTAAGGCAACCATATTCCCATCAAAAGGAGAAGCCAGAAAAATGATTCAGGCTGGCGGGGTTAGCATCAACAAAATTAAACTTGCTGATGTGAATCAGAAACCCGAGTTTACTTTACTACAAAACAAATACTTGCTTGCGCAGAAGGGTAAAAAGAATTACTACTTGATAATTGTTGAATAATCTGTAAACCCTTAGCGGGTTTTAAGTATAAAGACTACTCTACCTTTAGATCGCTCTGGTGCTTTGCCATCAGAGGTTTTCATTAACGAACTTTTCTGTATTTCTTCTCTCAGTAATTTTTCTGCTTGTGCACTGAGACCCCGCTGAATGGTGGTAATCTTTACTATGTCACCATCCGAATCACATTCTATTTCAAATTCAATTCTTCCCTCTTCATTGTCAGGCAGGCTTGGAATTTTGGGATCATTGGCCCACACCCAACCTGACATGGATAAACCAAAGCCTTTGTCGCCATTCGCACCACCACCTTGTTGTCCATAAAGTGCCTTAGCATCCAATTTACCTTCAGGCTTTCCTTTGTCACCTTGCTTACCATCATCGCCCTGGCTGGTTGTTGGATCGCCTTTCTTGGTATCGGAACCCTTCTGTTCAGAAACCTTGGTCTCTTTTTTCTCTTCCTTTTTTACTTCCTCGGTAGGAGTAACTTTTGGTTTAGTCTCTACTACCTTCTCCTTAGCCTCTTTAACGGGTTCCGTTTTAGGTTTTTCTTCTTTTACTTTAACCGGACTTTCAATTTTAGAAACTACCGGCTCTTCAGTCTTTTCTGATTCAACTTCTTCCTTCACTTGTTCTTCTACAGGTTGAGCCGCTTCGGTTTGCTCTTCCTTTGGTTGATCTGCTTCCTTCTGAACGCCAGGCGAAGTTTCAGGTTGAATCTCGCCTCCACCTTGCTCATCCATACCAAAGTTTAGCTCAATCCCATATTCCGGAAGCGGTGGATTGGGAGCCCGCCAAGCCATCATTAGCATAAAAGCCAACAATAAAAGGCCATGAATTCCCACGGAGGTAATCATTGCTATTCTCTTATTCTTTCGCTCTTGCTGTTCGTTCATGTTATTTTGGTTTGGTCGCTATGGAAACCCGGGCTTCTAATTTGGTAGCTATGCCCGCTACAAAAACCATTTCGCGTGTTGGCACCGACTCATCAATATGAAGCACCACCACCCCTTTCGGACCTGCCAATTTACTTTTAAGTTCACCTTCTAAGGTAGATTTGGTTACTCGTTTATCATTAACAAAAAATTGGAGATCCTTGGTCACGGTAACGGAAACTTTCTGCACTTCAATAGTACTCGCTACACTACTGGGCAAATTAACCGGAAGCCCTGAGGGAGTAATAAAATTTGAGGTAAGCATAAAAAATATAAGCAGCAGGAAAATCAAATCAGTCATGGAGGCCATGCTGAATGCAGCGTCAACCTTATTTCTGGATTGTAAATTCATACTTATCTCGGTTCTTGCAAGAGATCAATAAACTCAATGGAGGAATACTCCATTTTATGCACTATTTTGGAAACCCGGGTAACTAAATAGTTGTAAGCCAGATAAGCGATAATACCCACAATCAAACCTGCCACGGTAGTCACCATAGCTGTATAAATGCCGTCTGCTAAAAGTTTGGGACTTACGGAGCCTTCCTCTTGCGCAATCGCTATAAAAGCGCTCACCATACCAATTACAGTTCCTAAGAAACCAATCATAGGTGCTGCTCCGGCAATGGTTGCCAATACCGATAAATTTTTCTCAAGCCGGAAAACCTCGATCTTTCCTACGTTCTCTATGGAAGCTTCGATATTCTTGAGCGGACTACCAATGCGGGTAACTCCTTTTTCAATCATTCGTGCTACTGGTGTGTCGTGTTGAGCACATAAAATTTTTGCCCCGTTGATATCTCCCCGCACGACCAACTCCTTTATCTTTCCCATAAATGAGTCTGAGCTTACGTTGGCGCGGTTAACTGTAAGCAGTCGCTCAACAAAAATGTAGATGGCAATCACAGAACAGATAACGAGCGGAATCATTAACAGTCCCCCTGCCATAACAAGATTCCAAAACGAAATAGCCTGATCGGGCTGAGTAGTCTCAGCAACTCCTGTAACAATTTGGGCAATCATCATAGTTTAAAAAATGTATAAGTTTTCTCTAAAAAATATCAGCTGCTTCAACAGCTTAGTACTTTATAACCCAAGCTCCTTCGCCAAATTCTGGTTTGGCCGAATCGGCACTTGATTGAGCCAATGCATACGTGTCAAAATCCCCACCAATGGTGAGTCGATAAAACTTCCACTTTCCGAAGGGTGGTATAATTTTAGAACCTGTTCCCTTAGCACTCAGCTTATGGGCATAGTCCATAACCAAATCACCGTCAACGGCACTGGCAATTACTACATAATAACGTCCGGTTCGGCCACTTAGTGTTTCAACTGTACCCTCAACTGGTTTAGCCACTACGGCAGCCGCAGCTTCATCTCTTTTCCGTTGTTCCTCGGCTTCCCTTTCCTGAGCTAATCTAGCTGCTTCGTCTTTTTTCTGTTTCGCAGCGGCCTTTGCAGCAAGTTCTTTCTTCTGTTTCTCGGCAGCTTGGGGCTTGTATACATATTGATAAATCAGAAACGAGGCAACCACCAACACCAATCCAATGACGATTGCAATAACCACCGGTGCATTGGATTTTTCTTCTTCTGGTTTATAATTATAAGATTCGCGCACGGATTCCTCTACGGGAGTTTGCGTTTGTTCTGGTTCCGGATTTTCTAAAGGCTTGTACTCAATATCCGGCAGCCCGAAGCTATCCTCCGCATTGTTTCCATCGTTAAGATTTTCGTTTTCCTGTGGGTCTTTGTCTTTTCTTTTTGCCATGGTTTGGTTTGTTATCAGGGTATTATCACAAAATTAACGTAATTTCTACAAATTAAGCTATTTTCAAAAAACCCATGTTACGCCACCCATAACCTGAAGGCCTCTCACGGGGTAATTGAGATACAATTGATAGTCACTGGATAAGAGGTTGTTTCCCTTAACAAAGACTGAAACCTTTTTCGATAGAAAATAACTTGCTTTAACATTTAGATCTACGGCCGGATCAAGTGTCAAAACTGTATTGTTATCAACATCAAGAGCCTTAGCACCACCTTGGGTTATAATATCCACGTTGAACAAAATCTTCGAATACAAATTATAAGACGAGTTAAAACTTACCCGATAGGTTGGTCTATGCCAGGCTTCTGCTACCTTATCGGTAGAATAGCCAAACAAGTCAGCGCGTAGCAACAGCCGCACGGATTCTGCATGAGAAAATCCGAGCTCACCAAATAAGTTTGTGCGCTGCGTATTGCCTTCATCAAAAACCGTAATAAACTTAGAGCGATCAGTCGGATCGTTCTGATAGAAGTATAAATCTTTGAGGTTGGCAAATCCAAAGCCACCACCGAAAGACATTTTGCTACCCAACTTTCCCTTGATACCTCCCAGAAAGTCAATGGTGCGATTTGTGTTATAGATGCCAATGTTGGAATTTAACCATGCATTTTCCCGAGCCATCGTATGTAACGAAACTTTATCAATGTCTCCAGATAAACTGGCATACACTTCAATGAACTTGTTAAGTGGATAGCTTGCTCGTAAATCCGGATAAACGTGCAATGATTTATCTTTTCCAATGGTATCATTTTCTAACACAACGTTGGCACCAATCATTACAGTCAGGTCATCTAAAATTGAAAATTCATATCCTCCATTAACCTTAAAAATATGTCTTGGCTTAGCTTCTATTTGCTCATCCTTGCGGGCGATCAGATAATAATCCGAACCAATCAAAATCTTTCCGGATTTTGAAATTTCATAATCGCCTTTAAACCCTAATGTCACTTCACTTTCTTTCGCCTTGTAATGATCATCCAGGTAACTGAATGCTCCTAAAAGTTTATAGTTAAAGGGCGATGTGTTGGAGTTTTGTACCTCGCCACCTAAACTAAAGATATTATAGCTCTGTAGAATTTGGGATTTATCTACGTCAGTACCCGGTGTGTACCCATAAAAATGGGTAGTGATATTTTCATAATTAACAAACCCTCCTACCGTAGCTTGTTTTCCAAAAGACTTTCCAAACATTCCTATTTCAGTATTGCCACTGGCCGAGTTACTCTTATCTACAGGGCCTTGCCCAAAACTTTGATGAAACATCTTCACGCCATAGAATTTCGATTTGTCGCGCTTGTTGGTAATGTATGCCGCTAAATAGGGAGAAGCATAATTACCAAGACCTGCACTAAAATAGTTGCCGTAAATTTTAGTAATCTCTTCCTGCTTTAATCGCAGTGGCCGAATGGCTGGATTAAATTCAGGTGTAGTGAATTTAATATTCTTAAAGTCGTACGTAATCTCT
>Ga0154020_10006737_pt1 | contig 13457 bp, 13 predicted proteins | sample Klosneuvirus_201_FD_109709 | JGI IMG/M metagenome (GOLD analysis project Ga0154020, IMG submission 109709) | Active sludge microbial communities from wastewater, Klosterneuburg, Austria - Klosneuvirus_20160825_MG | ecosystem: Engineered > WWTP > Aerobic digester > Activated sludge | place... | reverse complement strand
GCTTAAGGGGGATGGGGGATGGGGGATGGCGGCTCAGGCCGCCAGCTGACGCAGCCGCAGCAGCCCGTGCAACCGGGTTCACATCCTTCTAGTCAGGCACAGGCAGCTTCTCGCATTGGCGCACGTAGTCGATGCGGGCGGACACGTTGTCCCGCCACGCCTGGCGGCTCATGTTGCGGGTGAGCTTGGCGCACAGCAGGTCGGCCCAGGCGGCACGACCTGGCCACAGGCGCAGGCTGCCGTCCGCATCGGAGGACGCGATCAGCTTTCCGTCGGGGCTCATCGCCAGGCCCAGCACGCCGCGTTCTGCGGTGTGTCCGCGCCAGGGCACACCGAGTGACCTGGCGACCCCGTGTTCCCAGGCCCACAGCCGGACGGTGCTGTCCGCGCCTGCGGACACGAGGGTGCGGCCATCGCCACCGAAGACCAGGGCATTCACGGCGGTGACGCGCGCGTGGCCCCTGAGGGGCAGGTTGCCCATCATTTCGCCTGTGGTCGTGGACCGGATCTCGATCAGCCCTCTTTGGGTTCCCCAGGCCTGCACCGAGCCATCCGGGTGCAGCGCTGCGCTGGAGATGCCGTCCGGAACCTCGGTGCGGTGGCTGACCTTCAGGCTGCTGCCGTCGCGGACCTGCATGCCAAAGAGACTCTGACTGTCGCTGAAGCCGGCCAGGAGTTGCCGGCCGTCTTCTGCACTGAATGCCAGCCAGAGGCTGTGCACCTCTGCATCGGCCAATCCGGCATCGGCTTCGGTCTCTTCGAGCAGGTTCGCCTTGACGAGCAAGCGACGGCTTGCGGTGTCGAACAATCGCAGCAGGCCGTCCTTCGTGCCCACGGCAAGGCGCGAACCCTCCGGGCTGAAAGCCACGCGGCGCACGGGCTGGCCGTCGATGTCGAGGACATCGCCCTGGGGCGGGTCAGGCGGGTTCGACAAGGTCCACAGCACCAGCTGGCCGTCTTCGCCGCCGGAGGCGATGGTCTTGCCGTCGGGGCTGAAGGCCAGGTGCTGAACCGGACCTCGGTGTGCGCTCCAGGGGCGGCCAAGCCGCTGCACTCGCCTCGCGTCCCAGAGCTGGATGGAACCGTCCAGGCTGCCGGAGGCCATGCGCGTGCCATCGCCGCTGAAGGACAGACCCGGAATCTGGCTGTCAGGCGATTCAGACCCGTGGTCGATCTCCCGCGGCATGGGCAACGCGCCGAGCCTGCGGGTGGTCGTCATGTCCCAGAGATGCACACTCGTTGCGCGCTTGACCGCCAGCAGCGAACCATCGGGGCTGAACATCAGATGGCGGACATTCGCAGACGGCTCACCGTTGTCGGACAGAGGCTGACCGATGGCGCCCAGGCCTGCGGCCTGCAGCGTGACCAGCGATCCGTCCGCGCCCCCCACGACCATCTGCATCCCGTCGCGGCTGTTGGCCAGGCTGCGCACACCGTCTCGCAGGCCACTGAAGACAGGTGGCCCGGCGGACCGTCGGTCGCGGACATTCCAGCCGCGAACACGGCCGTCACTCCCCCCGGAAACGACGAACTGGCCATCCGGGCTGAACACCACGCTCGTCACGTCGTCCGCGCTGTCGTTGAACGTCCCCACCTTCTGCAGTGCCTGGCCATTCCACTTCCACAACACCAAGGTCGCCAGTTCCGGTGCCTTGTCGTCGAATTCCAATCGGGCCAGATCGGTCGCCTTGTGTCTTCCGGTGACCAGCCAGCCACCGTCCGGGCTGAACGCCAGGGCATGGGCACTGTCGAAGCGGTCGTCGCTGCGGCGCACGCCGCCCACAGGCTTCAGCGTGTGTCCGTCCCAGATCCGGATGCCTGCGTTGTTGCCCGTGGCGATGTAGCGTCCATCCGGGCTGAACGCCGCGCCGGGCGTGCCATAACCGGCGCGGTGGGCCTCGCCCTGGCTGGCCAAAACCCGAGCGCCGACGACCTCGATCAGTGTCAACCCACCCTCGCTGTCGGTCTCCAGGGCCAGCCGGTTGTCCGCGCTGTAGGCCACCCGCTTGAACTCGATGATGGCCGGCTTGCGGTGCGCCTGGGGCGTCGGCCCCACCGGCATCCCGCTGGCGGCATCCCAAGTGCGCAGGATGCCGTCTTCGTGGTCGGACAGGATCTGCTGGCCGTCCCCACTGAACGCCACCGACAGCACCGGGCTGCCGCTGTGGACCACCTTGCCCACATGGGTCTGCGCGATGACCGCCTGCTGCAGGCTGTTGTCGACCTCCAACGAAGGCGCCATGGCGTGGGCGGCCAGCAGGCCCTGCAGGCCCAGCTCGACGCCGCCGACCCGCTCGCCGTCGAGCAGGCCCTGCGCGCCGTCCGCCAGGCGCTGTGCGGTGGAGGAGCGCAGCTCCTTCAAGGCCTCATCGGCGTTGAGGCTGGCCACCCGTGCCGCAACACCCAGCCCGATGGCCAGCCCCACCAGGGCCGCCACCACGGCACGCACCGCCCAGCGCCACTTCACGCTGGAGCGCATCCAGTCCGGCGCCACCGCCAGGCGCTGCACCACCGCCTCGCTGGCGATGCCGGTGGCCGTCGCGTCGTCGGGCTCGTCCAGCCAGATCTTGTCCTGGAACGCCAGCCATTCATGGGCGGACGCGGCCAGCGCCGGGTCCTGCAGCGCACCGGCGATGCTGATCGGGATGACCGCGCCTTTCGGGTTCAGGCGACGGTACTCCTCGACCTCCCGTCGCACCCAGCGCGGCTCCTTCAGCGTGCCCCGGTTGGCCACCACCACCAGGGCGCGGGAGCGCTTCAGCGCGTTGACCAGGGTGCTGTCGAGTACACCGCCCGGCGGCGCCTCCTCTTCGCTGAAGAACACGTTGAAGTCGAGCTCACGCAGGCGCCGCGCCAGGTCGGCCGCGTAGTTGCGGCTGCTGCGCGGTGGCGGCCCCAGGGCAAAGGAGATGAACAGGTCGTAGCCGAACAGCCGTGCGGCGTTGTTGCGCACGGGCACGGCCGCAGCACTGGCCCGGACCTCAGGCGGCGCCAGGGATCGAGGCACATCGGCCCGCCGGAATTCACTTGACATAGTCGTACAGCGGCTTGCCCTTGTCCACGATGTGAACCGTCAGCAGCTTCAAGGGCGTGTCGCCGACCACCTTGAACGCCCCATGCGGGACATCCCTCAGGTTCAGCGAAGTCAGCCCGGACGGCAGCATCACCGGCTCTTTCCCGGGGGCCTGAATCGAGCTGCCTTGCAGGACGTGGAACGCTTCCACGCCATGGTGGAGGTGAAGCTCGCTGCTCTCGCCCGGTTTGATTTCCACGATCGAGGCGATCACCTCCATGTGGGGGGCGCCGGTCAGGTCCGTTCGTTTCTGTTCCTTGCGTTGGGGCGTGTCGGTCAAGGTCTGCGCCGTGAGCCCGGTGGCCAGGCCGAGGCCGAACAGCGTGGCGCCGGACAGTGCGAAGACGACGGCAGCTTTCTTCATCGCGGTTCTCCTTCTGCGTGATGGATCCCAAGGGCTCTGCTCGTCCCCGTGCCCGCCTCACGTGGACGGTGGTTGGCCGCCGCAACGGGCCGCCTGCAGAGGCTGGAAATTTCCAGAACGTGTGCAAGCGGGCGGAGCGCTCCTGCACCGGGCGCACTGACCTGCGCAGCGACGACAGTTTTTTCACTCCAGACCCTGCACCGACACCAGCCGTGCCGAGCTGCACTCGTCGCGGATCGACTTCAGGCTCTGGTAAGTCGGGCCGTTGTAGAAGGCCTCCCAGGCCGCGACCGATGGGAACTCGAGGATGACGATGCGCCGCGGCAGCCAGTCGCCCTCATGGACCTGGTGCGCACCGCCGCGCGCCAGGTAGCGCGCACCCGCGGCGTCCAGCGCCGGCTTGACCCCCTTCATGAAGGTTTGGTAGCGCTCGAGGTCACGGATTTCGACGTCGAAGATCACGTAGGCACTCATGGCACGAGGCCGTCCAGCTCGGGCAGCATGACCACGCTCTCCTGCGCCGTGGGCTCGTTGCGCACGCCGATGAAGACCGCAGGCGCGCTGCCGCGGTTGACCGCCACATGCGGCACGTTGGCGGGAATGAACAGGTAGTCGCCGGCGTGGGCCGTGTCGCGCTGCTCCAGGCGGGCGCCGGTGCACAGCTCCACCGCTTCGCCACTCAGCAGGTAGAAGGCCGATTCGTGCAGCGCGTGCAGATGGGCCTTGGTGCGCCCCCCCGGTGCGATGGTGACCATTCCCAGGAAGACCGCCTTGGCACCCACCGTCTCGGCGCTGATGCCCGGCGCATACACCGAGCCCTGCCGGCTGGTGTAGCTGCCGGAGCCCTGGACGACGCGCCCCACCGTCAACTCGTCTTCTGCGGCCATGTCTGTGGTCTCCTGCGGCGTCACGAATGGTCCCTCCCTGAGATCACCCCGGGCTCAACGGCCCTGGCGCATGGCTTCATCGTGACGCAGTCGGCCGGCGGTGGAAACAGGTCCCGCTAAAGAGAACTAAATCGTCGGTCACCCGGTGCAAACCCTATCGCAGTGCGTCGGCGGCCTGCGGCGGGGCCAGCCCAGCGGCCACGCGCAGGAAGGTGTGCGCGCGGCGGTGGTAGTCCGGGTTGGTCGAGAGCCAGCGGCCGGCCAGGCGAGCGGCGGTCAGCGCCGGGGCCGTCTGCTGCAGCAGGGCGAAGGTGGCTGCGCCCGCCGCAAGGTCCCCCGTGCCCACCTGCGCGATGGCCCCCAGCACCAGCGGCGGCGCCGCGTTGACCATGCCGAGCCGCGCGGCCTGGGCGGATGCGGCCGCGCCCGCATAGTCACGCAGTGCGAACTGGGCAAAGCCCAGCGCACACAGCATCTCGCCGCGTGCGGGGTCACGCGGGCTCAGGCGCAGCGCCGCCTCGGCCAGCGGCACGCCGCGCTGGGTCTCACCGTGCAGGGCCTCGTTGAGCCCCAGCCAGGCGAGCGTCACCGCACAGTTGGGGTTGAGCTCATGCGCGTGCCGCAAGGCCTCCAGACCCGAGGACGGATCCTGGGCCATGAAGGCCAGCAGGCCCTTCTGCCGCCAGGCATGGTGGTCCTGAGCGTCGATGGCGATCGCGGCATCGGCCGCCTCCCGCCCGGCGGCCACCGTGGCCGCGAAGTCATCGCTGGTGCCGTGGTAGGCATGCCACCACTGCACCGCGGCCAGCACCCGCCAGGCGAGACCACAGGTCGCGTCGGCGGCCAGCGCCTCCCGTGCCAGGGTCGCGGCGCGGTCGCGCGGCCCGGTGTCGAACGCCATCTCGCCCACCGACACCACCGCCCAGGCCGCCTGCGCCTTGCCGAAAGCGCCCAGATCGCCCGGCGGCGCCCGGCGCATGCGCGCGGCCTCGGCCGCGTCGATCTGCGGCGCCAGCGCCGACACGATGCCCTCGGCAATGCGCGTCTGCATGGCAAACGGGTCCTCGACCCCGCCGTCGATGTTCTCGGCCCAGACATGGCTGCCCGACACGGCGTCGATCAGCTGCGCCGTGGCACGCACATGCGGCCCCACGATGCGCACACTGCCCTCCACCACGTAGCGCACGCCGAGCACGCGCGCCACTCCGCGCACATCGCGCCCGCCACCTGCCTGAGCGCGCCAGGCGTAGGCGGAGTTGCGCGCCACCACGAACAGATCGCGAAAGCGCGAGAGCGCGGTCGTCACGTCCTCCACGATGCAGTCGGCAAACCAGGCCCAGCGCGGCTCGGCGCCAAAGTCCGCAAACGGCAGCACCACCACCGAAGGCCGGTCGGGCAGCTTGGGCAGCTCCTCCACCCCCTCCACCCCCTCCACCCACTCCAACTCCTCCACCGCTCGCACCGGGTGGCCGAAGCGCAGCCCCCGGTCCGGCACGGTGATCACCGCCTCGCGCCCCAGCAACTGGCGCAGGGCGGCCACCTGCACGTTCAGGTTGTTGTCGCCGACCACGGTGTCGCCCCAAACCGCCTGCATCAGCTCATCGCGCGGCACCACGCGCCCGGCATGGGCCACCAGGTGCAGCAGCAGGTCGTAGGCGCGCGAACCCAGCGCCAGGGGCACACCGCCCCGACGGAGCTGGCGCAGCGACGGCCGCAGCGTGACATCGAGAAACTGAAACGCTGGTGCACCCATCGACAGAGGTTTCCGCATCGCCCGAACTTCGGCCCCCAACGCTGCCGCTTCAAGAGGAATGTCGCAAGTCAGGGCTTATACGCCTGGAAATCCGGGGGCCGCGGCTGCATCCACAACCTCGCCCGCACCTCACCAGCACCTCACCCGAATGCCTTCTGACGCGATACTGTTGCGGAGGGTCCCGTCGGGCCCTGACACCTGCCGCCCCTTCCGCCGGAGCCCATCCACATGACGCTGCGCCTGATCATCGACCGTTGTGACCTGCGCGCCCTGCGCTGGGACGAATCGCCCCCGCGCGTCTTGGCGGACGGCGAGGTGCGCTTTCGGATCGAACGCTTCGCGCTGACCGCCAACAACATCACCTATGGCGCATTCGGCGACGCGATGCGCTACTGGGACTTCTTTCCGACCGGCGACGCCGCCACCGGGTGCCTGCCGGTGTGGGGTTTCGGCAGCGCGATCGAGTCCCGCCACGACGCCGTGAAGCCGGGCGAACGCTTCTACGGCTACTGGCCGATCGCTGACGAGCTGACCGTGCAGCCCGCACGCGCCAACGCCGCGGGATTCCTCGACGGCAGCGAGCACCGCCGTGCGCTGCACACCGTCTACAACCACTACGCCCGCTGCAGTGCCGACCCCGGCTACCGAGCCGGGCACGAGGCCGAGCAGGCGCTGCTGCGCCCGCTGTTCACCACCTCGTTCCTGCTTGACGACTTCCTCGCCGAAAACGCCGGTTTCGGCGCGCAGCAGGTGCTGTTGTCCAGCGCGTCCAGCAAGACCGCCTACGGCACCGCCTTCTGCCTGGCGCAGCGACGCGGTCAGCCCGGTGCGCTGCGCAGCGTCGGACTCACCTCCGCCGGCAACCTGCCCTTCACCCGCTCGCTCGGGTGCTACGACGAGGTGCTGTCCTATGACGATCTGACGCGGCTGGACAGCGCCACGCCGGCCGTCTACGTCGACTTCAGCGGCAGCGCCGGTCTGCGCCGCAGCATCCATGAGGCCTTCGATGCACAGCTGATGCACAGCTGCTCGGTGGGCGGCACGCACTGGGACGAACTGGCTGCCAAGGGAAGCAGCCGCGACCTGCCCGGCCCGCGGCCGACCCTCTTCTTCGCGCCGGCACAGGCCAGCAGGCGCATCGAACAGTGGGGTGTGGCGGGCCTGCAGCAGCGCCTGGCTGCCGCCTGGCTGGCCTTCATGCAGCCGGTGACCGGCGCAGAACCGCCGTGGTTGAAGGTGGTTTCGGGCCAGGGCCCGCAGGCGGTCGAGGCGGCCTACCGAGCGCTGCTCGACGGCCACGCCGACCCTCAGAACGGCCACGTCCTCTCGCTGGTCGCCTGAGCCACAGCCTCAGCCAGCGGCAGCGGCCGCCAGCAGGCGCGGCAGGTTGGCCGCCGCGGCCTGGGACTGCGTCTTCAGGCGCGCCAGGAGGGCCTGCTTCTCGGCATCGGCCTTGTCCACGCCACTGGTGAGGCGGCCGAAGGCATCGAGCCGGCATTGGCGGATCCACTGGCGCAGCGCAGCGTCCTGACCCCACTGGAGCTGGTTGCCCATGTTGACCGCCACCGTGCGGGCGTAGTCGGCCAGGGTGTGCGGAAAAGGCACCGGCCTGCACAGCCGGTTCTTGTGCGCCTCGTCGTCGCAGTGCGCTTCGACATGGGCCGTGAGCGCAGCACTGAAAGCCACCAGCGGTGCACGCAGCAACTGCACCACGATCCGGCTGCCCTGGAACACCGGAGCCGCCTCCTTGAATTGAACGGCCGACGCGGTGCAGTCGACGAACAGCGCCCCGGGCGCGATCGCCACCTCGCCTTGTTCCAGCTGCATCCCGCCGGCATCGATCGCCTTGACGCGGCCCAGCCGCACGACGTTGCGGATGCGGCGCAGCTCGTCCACCTCAGCCTGCGACAGCGTCGCCAGGTGGAACATGGTCGGCATGCGCCCGCGGTCGATGCGCAGCAGCGATCCACAGGCTTCGAGCCGCAGGTACAGGTCGTCGATGGAGCGGGCCTCGGCGAAGGCCTGCATCTGGTCGGCCTGACCGCCGATGGCTTCCTGGAAGAACTCCGGCCCGTTCTGCGTGGTCAGGCGGTTGACGACCCATGAATCACGCGGCATGACCCAGGTGATCGCGTCGGCCGGGGTGCCGGACTGCAGCAGCCAGATGCAGGTGTCCATCGCCGTCTTGCCGGCCCCCAGTACGACAAAGCGCCGCGGCAACGGCCTGCCTTGCGCCAGCTCCCACAGCCCCCGGCAGCGCATTCGGGGCCACAACAGACACGCCCTCGCCCACCACAAAGGCCGGCTTGTGCGTGGACGGCACGGCGGGGCTGAAGTAGGTGGCATCGACGACCTTGCGGCGCACCGTAACCTGTGTGCGCGCTCCCGACAGCAGCGATTCGAACAGGCTGCAACCGTCGACTTCACCCAGGTAGTTGCTCAGCGGGTGGTAGCTCACCCGGCCGCTTGCCAGCAGCCGTCCCCCTCAAGCCTTCACTTCCACCACCGTCTCAAACCCGCCAAAAATCATCCGCTTGCCGTCAAACGGCATGGGCGGGTTGCCGGGGGTGGACGGGTCCATGCGCGGGTCTTCCATCATCTTCTTCATGCCGGCATCGCGGGTGGCCTTGTCCGGCCATTCGACCCAGGAGAAGGCCACCGTCTCCTCGGCCGTGGCCTGGACGGCGCGGCGGAAATCGGTGAGCTTGCCGTCGGGCACGTCATCGCCCCAGCTCTCGATGACACGCAGGGCGCCCAGTTCGATGAACAGCGCGTCGAAGTGGCTCGCATGGTCAATGAACTGCTGCTTGTTGGCGGTGGGGACCGCGATCACGAAACCATCGATGTAGCTCATGTCTTCACTCCGTTGGGGTCGATCGGTGGACGCCTTCCGTCTGAGGGCGCCTCGCAACCCATCGACGAGCGACAGTAGAGCGGATCGGCATGGCCACGGCGGCAGCAGGGCAAGCACGCTCGCCCCGTTGACGATGCCGGCGCAGCGCTGCGGCATGATTCACCCCATGTCGCAGGCCCCTTCCCCCTCCGCCCAGTTCTGGCGCGACCCTGACTGGCCGGTGGTGGTGGAGACGCGGCGGGCCAGCGGGAGCCGGGCCTGCTACCGACCGCACAGCCACCCCTCGGTATCGATCGGCGTGGTCGATCGGGGCCTCAGCCTCTTCAGCCGACCGGGTGCTGCGGTTCACCCGCTGAATGCCGGCTCGCTGGTGGTGGTGCCGGCGGGCGTGGTGCACGCCTGCAACCCGGCGCCGGGCGAGGCCTGGAGCTACCAGATGCTGCACCTGGACGCACTCTGGTGGGACCGCCTGCGTGCGGAGTGCGGCCTCGCCCCGGGCGGGGAGGATCTGCTCGTCCACGGCGAAGCCCCCCTCCTGCACCGGGCCTTCGACGCACTCAACACGCAGCTCTTCGCGCCGGATGTGGCGCTGGCGGACAAGGAGGCAGCGCTGATCGATTTCCTGGTCGGTGTGCTCTGGCCGGCGCAGGGCGCCACACGCTTTGACGCCCCGACCGCTCCCCGGGCGCTGGAGCCGCTGCTGCGCGAGCTGGCCGAGGGCGAGGGGCCGCTGCCGGACCTCACCGATCTGGCGCGGCGGGTGGGCCTCAGCCGCTTTCAGCTGATCCGCCACTTCAGCCGGCACACCGGGCTGACGCCGCACGCCTGGCTGCTGAACCAGCGCGTGGCGCGCTCCCGCGACCTGTTGCACGACGGTGCCTCGCTGGCCGACCTGGCCTGCCGGTTGGGGTTCGCGGACCAGAGCCACTTCCAGCGTGTGTTCAAAGCGCATGTGGGCGTGACGCCGCACCGCTACCGCAGCGGTCGGGCCTGACGGGCCTGGTCCCCAGCCGCGGGCAGCGCAGCCTGCAATTTCCTGCAAGACGGCACAGTGCGCGGTCGCCAGACTGCATCCGGGCGTTCAGGGGTGGGCGCCGTGGAGGTTGCGCCTGTGCTGCAGTTGTTCGTCTGGGTCGCCGCGGCCCATTTCCTGGCCCTGTTGTCGCCGGGGCCCGATTTTTTTCTGGTCGTGCGCACCGCATTGGCCGGCGGCTGGCGCCGGGCGCTGTGGACCTGTATCGGCATCGCCGCGGCGAACGCGTTGTTCATTGCCGCAGCGCTGGGCGGCATGTCCCTGCTGGCGCCGGACTCGCTGCTGTTCAGGTTGCTGCAGGTGGCCGGTGGGCTGTACCTGATCCATCTGGGCTGGGCGAGCTGGCGACAGGCAGCAGCGGCGGCGTTGGAGCCGGCAGGTCTGGGCGCCTTTTCTGGCACGGGGCCCGCACCCGCGGCAGACCGTTGGCGCTCCCTGCGGGAGGGCTTTGTCTCGGGTGCGCTGAACCCCAAAAACGCGCTGTTCTACGCCAGCCTGGCTGCGCTGCTGGGCGCGGAGGTGACCACCGGCTGGCGCTGGCTGATGGGAGCCTGGATGGTGCTGGCCGTGCTGGGCTGGGACTCCCTGGTTGCCGCGGCAGCCGGCCACGACCGCGTGCGCCGGCGCTTCGGTCGCTGGCTGCCGGCCTTGACGCGAGGCTGTGGCGCCGTGCTGCTGGCCTCGGGCTGCGCGATGGTGGGAGCGGCGGGTCTGCGGCGGTAAGCTGGATTGTTCAACCATTCGGTTGACTGAACTCCCTGCTGCTGCAGGCCGATGGTCATGCGTCGCCGGGTGTCGAAGCGCCCTTGCCTGCCACCGACCTCTCCCCGCCACCCAACCGCGAAAGGACGATCCCCATGGCTGACCTGCAAGACAACACCCGCCACGGCACGCTGGCCGACCGGTCCACCCTGTGCATCCGCCGCAGCCTGCCCGGGCCGATCGAGCGGGTCTGGGCCCACCTGACCGACAGCGACCTGCGCCGCCAGTGGCTGGCCGAGGGACGGATGACGCTCCAGCCCGGCAGCTCCTTCGAGCTCGTCTGGCGCAACGATGAACTCTCTGCCTCCGCGGCGGAGCGGCCGGAGGGCTTTTCCGCCGAATCGCGCGCCACCTGCGGCGTGATCGAAGTGGACCCGCCGCGCCGCCTGCGCTACCTCTGGCCCAGCGTGGGCGATGTCTGCTTCGATCTGGAGCCTGCAGGCGACCGGGTGCTGCTGACCCTCACGCACCGCAAGCTCAGCGGCGACAACCTGATCCTCAACGTCTGCGCCGGCTGGCACGCCCACCTGGAACTGTTGCTGGCACGGGTGGAGGGGACAACGGCACCGTCGCTGTGGGCCACCTGGAAGCGGCTGCGCGGGGAGTACGAGGCGCTGCTGAAGGGTCGCTGAGGGGCCGCTGAGGGCCACCCGCGACGACGCGATGCGGCGGTGGCGTACCGCCTTCAGCGCGCGCCGGCCGCCCGCAGCAGGCGCACCATCTCGCCGTAGCCCCGCGCCGTGGCCAGTTGCAGCGGCGTGGCACCGCTGCGGTCGCTGAGCTGCGTGCTGGCGCCCGCGTCCAGCAGCGCCTTCAGCGTGGCCTGGTGGCGCGGGCCACCGTCGCCCAGCACGATGGCCTCGATCACCGCGGTCCAGTGCAGGTTGTTGACATGGTCCAGCGGCGCCCCCGCCTGGATGAGCTGGCGCACCACGCCGTCGTGGCCCAGGTGGGCGGCGGCGATCAGCGCGGTGCCGTCGTAGCGGCTGGTGACCAGGCGGGCGCTGGCACCGCCGGCCAGCAGCACGCGCAGGCTGTCTTCGTCGTCGGCCACGGCGGCGATGGTGACGGCGTCGTAGCGGCCCTGTTCCAGCGCCGCGGTATTGGCCCCCGCCTGCAGCAGGGCCCGCACCGCAGCGTGCTGGCGCGCGAAGGTGGCCACGTGCAGGGGCGTGCGGCCGGCGCTGTCGCGCGCCTCCAGCGCCGCCGGGGAGGTGGCCAGGCGCTGGATGGCGGCCAGGTCGCCCCGGTGTGCCGCCGCATGCAGTCCGTGGTAGGCCGCCGCCTCCTGGGCCGTGGGCGGCACCTGCGCGTGCACCGGCAGACAGGCGACCGCGGCGGCCAGCGCCAGCAGCAGCGTGAGGGCGGCGCGGTTCATTTCAGCAGGTCCTTGGCGGCCTCGAGCGCAGCCACGGCGCACTGCTCGTCCAGGTGCCCGCCCGGTGCGCCGCCCACGCCGATGGCGCCGATGACGTCGTTGCCCACGCGCACCGGCACCCCACCACCCAGCAGCAGGAAGCCGGGGATGTGCACCAGGTTGGCCGCGGCCGGGTTCTTCTGCGCGGCCTCCATCATGGCCAGGGTGGTGTTGCGGGCCGAGGCGGAGGTGAAGGCCTTGGCCTGCGCGGCGCCGATGGTGTGCGGCCCGGCGTTGTCGGCGCGCTGCAGGGCGCGCAGCTGGCCAGCGCGGTCCACCACCGCAGCGGTGACGTTGTGGCCTGCGGCCAGGCAGGACGACACCGCGGCGGCAGCCAGCCGGTTGGCCAGCTCCAGCGACATGTTGCGCTCGCTGCGCACCGCCTGGGCCTGGGCGCTGGTGAAGGCGGTGCTGGTGGTCAGGGCGGTCAGGGTGGCGAGAGTGAAAGCGGCGATGCGGGTGGTCTTCAAGGTGGGCTCCAATGCGTTGGCGGGTGGGGGCCGGGCCGGCGGTTCCCTTCAGGGGCCGGTTCAGCCGTGCCGTCATTCTTGGAAAACCACCCCGCTCGCACCATCCGCACGCACCGCGCCCGGCATCCGTAGGTTCACGGATGGGGCCGTGGCGTGGCGGGGAAAACCCCGGTGGGTCAGCCCGGCGGCGTGCCGGGCTGACCCACCGGGGCCGCCTCGTCGTCCACCAGCTGCGCGTAGCTGCGGATCATCTGCGCCAGCGTCTGCACCTGGAGCTTGCTGCACAGGTGGGCGCGGTGGGTCTCCACGGTGCGGGGCGACAGGACCAGCGCGCGGCCGATCTCCTTGTTGGTCAGGCCCGCCACCACCAGCGACAGCACCTCGCGCTCGCGCGCCGACAGCAGCGCAAAGCGCTCGCGGGCCTCCCGGCCGGCGGCGTCCCGCTGGCGGGTGCGCACATGCAGGCGCACGGCGTTGTGCAGCGCCTCGAGCAGGGCGTCGTCGTCCACCGGCTTCTCCAGGAACTCCGCCGCGCCGGCCTTGAAGGCGCGCCGGCACAGCTCCACCGTGCCGTGGCCGGTGAGCATCACCACCGGCTGGTCCACGCCCTGCTGGCGCAGCAGGTCCAGCACCGTCAGCCCGGACAGACCGGGCAAACGCACGTCCAGCACGATGGCGCCCACGGCCTGGCGGTCAAAGCCGTCCAGGAAGGCCTGCGGGTGCGCCCAGGCCTGCACCCGCAGGCCCACGGTGCCGATCAGCAGCGCCAGCGCCTGGCGCACGCCCTCGTCGTCGTCCACCAGGTGGATCAGCGGCGACACCGCCGAACCGGGGCCGGGGGTGG
>Ga0154020_10006736_pt1 | contig 13457 bp, 13 predicted proteins | sample Klosneuvirus_201_FD_109709 | JGI IMG/M metagenome (GOLD analysis project Ga0154020, IMG submission 109709) | Active sludge microbial communities from wastewater, Klosterneuburg, Austria - Klosneuvirus_20160825_MG | ecosystem: Engineered > WWTP > Aerobic digester > Activated sludge | place... | reverse complement strand
CGTTGCTACTCCTGAGGCATGGAATAAGAATCAAAAACTTGTTTTGGATTTTTATAATCTTCGTCGTCGGCAGGTAGCTGCAGCTCAACCGAACCCGGCGCATAGTGCAATAGCAGGACTCCAAAAACATTTTGACACCGTCGTCATCACTCAAAATATTGATGACTTACATGAAAGAGCCGGCTCGGAAAATGTATTGCATTTGCACGGTGAAATCACGAAGGCAAGGAGTACTTTGAATCCTTATCTCATCTATCAGATAGGAGAAAGAGACATCCTGCCGGGTGATTATTGTGAGCTGGGATCTCAACTCAGACCGCATATTGTTTGGTTCGGAGAATTTGTTCCGGAGCTTGACAGTGCAGCAGAAATTATTTCAGATGCAGACATATTGATCGTGATCGGAACTTCCCTGGCAGTGTATCCTGCTGCAGGACTTATTCACGAAGCCAAACCTGATTGCAGAAAATTCTTGGTAGATGTAAAAGCAAATTCAGCAGTTTATGGATTTACTCTTATCCAAAAGGCTGCCGGCATTGGAGTTCCGGAATTGCAATCAATGCTTGAACAAGAAGTTAATTCTTAATAATAATTGCCTTGCACAATATCTTGTGCCCTAATAAATAATGAACCATGGATCATAGTTTTTTTGACAGTGAATTTTTCAGATGGGGAATTCTTCCTGTGCTTATCTTTTTTGCCAGAATGTCTGATGTAACATTAGGTACGCTCAGAAATGTCTTTATTGCCAAAGGATTTAAGAACATAGTTCCAATTATCGGCTTCTTTGAGGTTTTGATTTGGTTGATTTCCATGCGTCAAATCATGCAGCACCTTGATAATCCATTGTGTTATTTGGGATTTGCTGCAGGATTTGCAGCGGGTACCTACGTAGGAATGTTTTTGGAGAGGCGACTTGCACTTGGAATGCAGGTATTGCGCATTATTACGCATCAGAATTCAGAGGGGCTTATTTTGGCGTTAAAGGCTGAAAATATTGGGGTCACGATTATTGATGGGCAAGGTGCAAAAGGACCGGTAAAAATCATTTTCACGATTTTGAAACGTAAAGATATTGAAGGCATTAGGCAAATTATTGAGAAAAATAACCCTTCTGCCTTTTATTCTATTGAGGATATACGAGTGGCTAATCAAGGCGTTTTTCCTAAAAAAATGGCCATAAATGGAGCTATTGACCATATCAGGAACATTTTTCCGGATGCTAAGGAGAAATAAACTTAAGATTGTCAATAACATTTTTGCCAATTTCTCTGTAAAGCGCTTGATTTTATAACTTTGCAGCATGATATTCACCAGAACTTCACCAAAAACCATCAAAACAATCAAAAAATGAAAACAAGAGCAATTGCGGCTTTCATCATTGCCGGAGCATTAAGCTTTACAGCTTGTACAAAAAAAATCGATGAGAAAACTATGAGTGAAATCAATCAATTCGGAACTGAGTGGACTGCTCTTGGTGAGCAAGCTTCTACCTGGAGCCAGCAATTGAGCGAGACAGCTACACAGGCTACTGAATTTTCAACACGCCAGGCTGAAATGATCAACACAACTGCAAACATTAAAGATGCAGCTGTAAAAACTCAAATCGCTGAAATGTCAAAAGTATCCAGCGAAGACGCTGCGAAATTGAACAACATGGTTAGCGAATACGGTACTTTCAAAACTACTTGGGACGCAACTACTCAGCAGTTCAACGAGTGGAAAGACAAAGTTACTAAGGGACAAGTTACTCCTGAAGATGCTATCAAAGGTCTTGCTGATTTCAAAACTCAAATGAGCGATGCTCAAGCAAGATTTGAAAGCTGGAATACTGCATATTCTGAAGTAAAAAGTTCTTGCGATCAGAACATGGCTGCAGCTGATGAATTAGCTAAAACTATGGAGCCTACTTCTAAGAAGTAATCCAAAATTTTATTGCAAAAAAAAGCCTGAGTTTTACTCAGGCTTTTTTTATGTCTATACTTTCCTGAAGTTCATCAAGAAGTTTTTTAGAATAACTGTTAAAGTATCTCTTCTTGCGAAAGGCACTAACCCACCTGATTCCATGGATCACGTCAGTCAGAAATATCTCATTGGCTGCAAGCAAATGTTCAACTTCTAAAGCTGTTTCGTTTACTTTCATTCCCTTGGCCAGCAGATGTTCTATGACTGTTTCTCTCATGACACCTGAAACGCAGCCTTCATCTAAAGACGGTGTAAGGATTTTGTTTCCTGACTGAAGAAAAACATTGGAACTTATAGCTTCGGCAATTCTCCCGTGAGTATTCAGTACAAGACAATCACCGCCTCCGGTTTTTCGGTTATGCAATCCTGCCATTACATAATATAATGCATTGGAAGATTTCAGGTTTGACAACTTGCTTAATGGCTTTTGAATTTCAGTATAAATATCAATACGTATCCCGGTATCATTCATGGAATAGTGGTGTGAAGCCAAGGGTGTCGCCTCTATCAGGTAGGAAACTTCGTTCGTTTGAGGTGTATATAAACCACCATCATTCCGAAAAACTTCCAACCGGACGCGTCCATTTCCTTTCAGATTATTTACCTGATCAAGATGGCGGAATGATAAATATAAATTATGAAAGGTCAGGTCGTCATGAGGAAGCATGCCAAGCAGTTCCATACTGCGTTGCAGTCTTTTAAGATGCTTTTCAAAATGGAGAATTTCACCACCCATTACCCGGATTGTCTCAAAGATGGCATCCCCATAGCGGAATGCTCTGTTTGAAGCAGTAAAGACGGGCTGTTTCGCATCGATGATGTTCCCGTTATAATTGACGTATGTAGTAACTGGCATGATAATATTAGCACAAAGGTACAGGAGTCATTGGCTAAAATTCAGCAGAAGCAAAAAAGAATTAACTTTTTTTTCCCCGTTAAGCGCCAAGTATCAGTGGCACAAGATCCATCAAAGATGAATTCGGTTGAATACGAATAGCTTGGAGACCAACCTTGTTTGCTGCTGAAATATCTCTTTCTGCATCACCAATGAATCTGCTTTGCTCTGAATCAACATGATAACGGGCTATTGCTTTTTCAAGCAGCAAAGAATCCGGCTTACGGCAAATACAGCGACTGCTATCGGGATGATGTGGGCAATAATAGATATCCAGAATCGAAATTCCTTTAGCCACTGCAGCACGTTTTAAATGATGATGTAAAAACTCAACATCCGATTTTTCATACAAACCACGTGCAATTCCACTCTGATTGCTGATAATAATGAACTCAAAGTTATGTTCCCTGAAAATATTTAAGGCTTCAAAAACCCCATCGTTGATTTGAAAATCCTCCAGCTTCCAGGTGAACTCTCCCCTTTCCCGGTTTACAACGCCATCGCGATCAAGAAAAAGAACTTTTCGTTTTTCAGAGGACATTATTTGTGCTAATAATTTGTTGAATAAAGGAAATAAATAATGCAGGTTTCAGAATTATCGTGAAACAAAAGCCATAGATAGCACCCCACATGTGTGCATCATGATTGATGTTATCAGCTCCCTTTTTTCCCATGTAATAGCAATAGAAAAGATATATCACTCCAAAAATTATTCCTGGTAAACAAAGTATACCGTACAGGCATAATTCATGAAGCGGATTTATAAGGATGAAAGAAAATACTACTGAAGAAACGGCACCCGAAGCTCCAAGAGCATTATAGGAAGGGTTATCCTTTTGTTTTTTAAATGTTGGGAGAACTGATGTCATTAATCCACCCACATATAATAGAATGAAATAGACTTCAGCTTTTTCACCGAAATAGGCATGGAAATAATCCTCCAATGCATATCCGAAGGAGAACAATACAAACATATTCACCAAAAGATGAATCCAGTCAGCGTGGAGGAAACCACTACTGATAAACCGGAACCATTCCTTTTTCTGATCAATAATATAAGGGTTGAAAATAAAACGTTCCCTTATACTTTCATTCTGAAAGGCCAGAAAAGATACGGCACAAGTGAGAATGATTATCAGTAAGGTTATATTCATAAAAAAAGTTCTTTCAATTTATACATTGAATCGGAAGTGCATAATGTCTCCATCGTCTACCAGGTATTCCTTTCCTTCAATGCTAAGCTTGCCTGCATCACGGCAACCTGATTCAGAGCCGTACTTTAAAAAATCCTGATAGTGGATAACCTCTGCCTTGATGAATCCTTTTTCAAAATCTGTATGGATTACAGCTGCTGCCTGAGGTGCTAACATTCCTTTTGTAATAGTCCATGCACGAACTTCCTTTTCTCCGGCTGTAAAATAAGTCTGGAGATTTAATAAGCGATAGGCAGCACGAATAAGTTTCGTTACTCCTGATTCTTCCAGTCCCAAATCTGACAAAAAAGCTTTTCTGTCATCAAAACTTTCGAGCATAGAGATTTCTGCTTCTATAGCAGCTGCGATAACCAATACTTCTGCATTTTCATCTTTAATTGATTCTTTCAATTGATCAACCAAGGTATTTCCGGTTAAAACGGAAGCCTCATCGACATTACATACATACATCACTGGTTTAGCTGTAAGCAAAAATATGTCTGCGATAAAGCGTTTATCATCATCACTCACGTCTGCACTTCTGGCTGATTTGCCTTGTTCAAGATGATTTTTATAAATGGCAAGTACTTCCAATGCTTTCTTTGCTTCCTTATCGGTTCCGGCCTTGGCAACTTTTTCCATCCTGCTTATCTTCTTATCAACCGAATCTAAATCTTTCAGTTGAAGTTCAGTGTCAATGGTCTCTTTGTCTCGTACAGGATTTATTTTTCCGTCAACGTGTACCACGTTAGGATCTTCGAAGCATCGAACCACGTGGATGATTGCATCGCACTCTCGAATATTGCTCAGAAACTGATTTCCCAATCCCTCACCTTTACTGGCTCCTTTTACAAGTCCGGCTATATCAACAATTTCAATTGTCGTTGGTAAAACCCGCTGGGGCTTTACTAATCTCTCAAGTTCAACCAGTCTGTCATCCGGAACGGTAATAACACCAACGTTCGGTTCAATTGTGCAAAACGGAAAGTTCGCAGCTTGAGCTTTCGCATTCGAAAGGCAATTAAATAAAGTTGATTTTCCAACATTCGGTAAGCCGACAATTCCACATCTCAATGCCATAGTATTCTTAATTCTTATTGATTTCTATTAATATGATTCATTTATTTTTTCTCTGCACTTAAGATTCCCTGATACTTGAGGGTATTAGCGGGATCAACCAATGAAAGAACAGGAACCACCTGATTTTTCTCATCCATTTGTGCCTGTGAGTATATATTCACAATCTCATCTGCTTTTGCATTAAAGAATATCTGCATTAAGAAGGAATTCGGTTTATCGGAGAAAACACGTCTTAGTTCTTTTATGCTTTCAGTAATTACCAAGCGGCCTTTTGGTGCGTCTTCGCTCATAATGTCAAGGCCCTTCCTATGATATTCGTAAAGTGTGCTTCGTAAGGGTTTGAAAGATGAATTGAGGAGATTTTCCGTAATCCAATATCTGTTACGGGAACTTTCAAATGCTTTCCATCCTCGTTCGGAAAGCCGTGCCGCGTTATTAACGATGTTTTGCGCTTTCACATAGTATGGAGTTCCACCCTCCGGAGAAAATGAATCATAATCGAGCCCTATGAGTAAGTAAGCATAGTATGCCAGAACAGCAGTCAGGTTTGAATTAATATTTGCTTCGTCAAATTCCAGTACCTGATCCTGAATATATCTAAAAGCCATATCATTATCCTGGTGATTGAACAATGGAGAATTAAAGGAAGATTTGTAGACCGGACGACGAGATTGTATCTGGACATTTGCTTTAAACTCATCCACCGAAACGCGTTCAGAAATTGTAATGATCATACTGCACTCTATGCGTTCCTGATTAAGAAATTGATCGTTAGTCCAGATTCTGTTGTTCATGAACTCACGAATAGAAGTTTGAAGCGTTTCAAAGATTGACTTATCACTTGCCTGGATCTGTGGAGATAAAATCGAAACGGAACAGTTTAGTTCTTGTGCGGTGGATTTAGTGACAACTGAAAAAACAAGAAAAAGTATAACGAGTATTTTGGTGTAGGTTCGCATTGACATAAGTTTTAATGAATCGGAATTAAATTTTGTCATTGACTTTGGTATGGGAGTATTTTGGATTCTAACTTTTATTAATTCGGCTTATTATGAATGCTACAATATCTTCTGCTACTTCCTTTTTAGGTTTAGTGGCATAAGGGGTTACGCTCCCATCCTTGTCTATGATACTGATTTTATTCGTGTCAGTACCAAATCCTGCACCTTCATCCTGGAGTGAATTTAAAACGATTAGATCAAGGTTTTTATTTTTTAATTTGGCTTTTGCATTATCGAGCTCGTTATTTGTTTCCAGAGCAAAGCCAACGAGAATTTGTCCGGGTTTTTTCTTGGATCCTAATTCTGTAAGTATATCTTTAGTTGCTGTAAGCGGAATCTGCGGTATTCCATCCCCCTTTTTAATCTTTGTTTCTGAAATGTTTTCCGGGCGATAGTCAGCAACAGCGGCCGACATAATGATCAGATCGGAATCCGGAGCAAACTTCAGGCAAGCATCCAACATCTCTGAGGCGCTTTCAACATTAATTCGCGTGACCGCCTTTTGGACACTTGTTGCGGATGAAGGTCCTGCAACCAGAGTAACTTTAGCTCCTTGTCTGGAAAGTTCATCAGCTATTTTGAAGCCCATGGTACCTGTGGATCGGTTTCCAATGAAGCGAACCGGATCGATAGCTTCATAGGTAGGACCTGCAGATACAAGTGCTTTAATTCCTTTGAGTGGAAGCGATTCATTTAAAAATTCAGAAAGTGATTTATAGATGGCTTCCGGTTCTTCCATTCTTCCTTCACCCGACAGGCCACTTGCGAGTTCGCCATCTGCAGGTGCAAGAAGATGAATTCCCCGCCCTTGTAAGAGTTTGATGTTTTCCTGTGTTGAAGCATGCTTCCACATATCAAGATCCATCGCGGGTGCTATAAAAACCGGACAGCGTGCACTGAGGTAAGTCATTAAAAGAAGGTTGTCGCAAATTCCTGTTGCCATTTTGCCAACGGTATTTGCTGTAGCAGGAGCGACTATAATCAAATCGGCCCATAAACCTAATTCCACATGATTAGTCCATCGGCCTGATTTGTCCTCGAAGGTATCAGAGAGAACATCATCTTTTGACAACACAGACATGGTCAGAGGCGTGATAAAATCTTTTGCTGCCGGAGTCATGATGACCTTTACCTCTGCCCCTGCTTTAACAAGCAATCGAACGAGCAAAGCTGATTTGTAGGCAGCTATGCTTCCGGTAATACCAACGATGATTTTTTTTCCTTGCATGAATGCGTTAACTGGAATCGATTAATTAAAAAAATCCAAAACAAAGGTCTTGGATTTTTTATCTGATCAATAAGAACGAAATTTTAATCAGACGATTTCCTCATTTGCCGGCTTGCGGAAATAAATCTTGTTTTCCTGAAATTCCTGAATAGCAATTAACGTAGGCTTTGGCAAGCGCTCGTAATATTTTGAAATCTCGATCTGCTCCCGGTTCTCGAAAATTTCTTCAAGATTATCAGAACTTGTATTGAACTCAGAAAGTTTTGCGTTCAATTCTTCTTTCATTTCGGAAGAAATTTGATTTGCCCGTTTGGCTATGATCACGAGTGATTCATAAAAATTGCCGGTCTCCTGGTCGAACTCAGGAATATTACGCGTTACAGTGGTAGTAACATCTGATTTGTAACTCATGGTATAGAGATTTGTTTTTTTTTAGTTTATAGCACTAACTCCGTCTCCGGGTATTTTATCTAATTTCTTCTTTATATCTGCTGCAATGTCATTCGCCTCCTTCATGTGCTTGCTCTCGGGGTATGCAATACTAAATTCACCAAAAGAACGTAAAGCTTCGTTATACCTTCCCTCACGCTTCGAGTCAATACTTCCTTCTGCAAAAAGATATGCCGCCTTGTAGCTAAGGAATAAAGCAGTCTCCCTGTATTGTGTAGAGGGGAAATCATGAAGCAGATTCTTGAATGTCGTGCTGGCAGCTTTATAAGATTCCATGTTGTAATACAACTTAGCAGTTTCATACGTTTTGGTTTCCAATTTGTCTCTCAACTGATCAATCAGATCATTGGCTTCTGAAATTCTGCTACTGTTTGGATAGCGATCTGCAAATAATTGCAGTTCGTTTATAGCGGTATATGTATTTGTCTGATCCAGGGAAAAGATTGGTGAATCCTGGAAATAACAATATGCATGCATGAAAGCACATTCTTCAGTGTACTCGCTTGAAGGAAATGTTTTTCTGAAATTATCAAAATCATAAGCTGCTGCCTGATAATCTTCCAAACGATAATTGGTATAGGCGTAGTAGTAATATGTTTTCTCGGCTTTTCTGGTACCTCTATAGACAGTGATCAGTTCCTCAAATAATGGCAACGCCTTGTAATAATCGCCTTTATTGTAATAGCGAACTGCGGCATCCATCTTTGCATCCATGTCACTTCCCTTCAGAATGCGGTTATAATTGCTGCAGCCTGTCAGTAATATAGTGAAAACCAATAATATAAGGGATATTTTTCGATTCATTAGCATGCAAATGTAATCAATTTTTTATTCCTTTCCCATTCAAAATCAAGGCTTGAACGAAAGAATCGAATAATCATTTTGTGCAGGAAAATCCAGGCAATTTGAATGTGCTTGTCGCTTATCCAAATTGCCCTGATTTTATTGCTGCTTAATGAGTTTTAAAGTTTCAGAATGTCCAAAATCCGATTGAATCCGAACGAAATATACACCTGCAGAAAGGCCTTGACCAACAAATATTTCTCCTGCTTTGGCAGTGAGTTTAGTCTGTTCTACTATTTTTCCCATTGCATCAAGCAGCTCTATTCTCGTATCCCCTACTTCAGTATTGGAATATCTTATGGCCGTCTTGTTTTGAAATGGATTCGGGTAAGCCTGCATCAGATTCAAGGAACCGGATGTAAGATTTCTTAATCCAACATTCAGCTGTCCAGTGATTCGGAAATGATCAAGTCCGCCTTCGAGAATGTGGCCAGGATTCTGATCATTCACATCCACGATTATTTGCATGCTTGAACTAACAGGCATAATTGAACTGATAAGTATATTGCTGTCGTGCCATGAAGCCTGACCGGGAGAATTCATTGTGACCGTTTCAATCAACATTGTATTGCTACCATCGGTAAGGTAAATATTCATCGAGTCATTTGGTGTTCCGCTTCCGCCGCTATTTACAAACCAACGTGCATATTCAATACTTGGGTTTATATAAATGCTTGCATCGAATACAGGCGAAGTGAGCACCGTATTGCCATTGTCGACATCATGATTGTTATAAGCTCCCGTGCCATTATCCGTAACATAACATTTGTTCGAGCAATCTGCAGAAGCATCCGAGGCCGGATTAATAATATTTCCTCCTCCATCATAGCTACCATTCGGAATTCCTCGTTCCCATGCATTCGCAGAAGAGCCGCTTACAGACCAGTTATAATCGAAAGTGAAATCATCATAGTATCCTTGCGATAATTCCATTTGCACAGGTGTGGCAGTATTGAAGGTCTGTACAAAGCACTTTGTCACATAGCCCCATTTTCCACTGGTAATTTCATAGTCGCCTTGAATCACTCCTGAAACACTAAATTGCCCGGATGCATTGGTAATAGTGTTAAACATGAAATCAATATTCTGAATCTGAACCGAAGCATTTTCGATTGGATCGCCACTGAGACTGTCAATAATGGTTCCTGTGATTACAAAATTCGTCAGTGGAACTAATTCCACGTCAAGACTTGTGAGTACACCATTTGCAAGTGATACTCCTGTGATAGTTTTAGTAAGGTATCCGACCTTGGAAACTTCTATATCATACAATCCTGCGGTAAGTAAGCCTGTTTTATATTCTCCGATTGAGTTAGAATTTCTGCTGATAGCGGTACTTAAAATTTTTACCGTAGCTCCCGGTATAATGATGGTGGTAACAGAATCACTGATTATTCCTTCAAGGTAACAGCCTCTCATATAAGTAGGGCTAAAAACGAATAAGCCATTCACCATGTCAGAAGCTACAATATTTCCTGAAGGCAGAAATGGATATACACCCCAACAACCGACTTGCCCTGTTCCACTCCCCTGTGTATAGGTGTCATATTTTGCCACCTCTATTGGATTATCCGGTCTGCTTACATCGACAATAACAACACCTTCTTTATACCATGATGTGACAGCGTAATCATTTAGAATATGAGTATTGTGCACAACCGCTCCGGTTCCTGCTGCAGTTTGATATTGTGAAAGCTCGCGTATATTTTGCAAATCCGAAATATCAAAAGCGGCAAGGAAGGAGTTGTTTATCTCATCTGTCGTAAATAATGTTTTATGGTCATCCGAAAGCCAGGTGTTGTGCGTAAAGCTACCCGGTGTGTTTTGTGTGGCAAGCAAGAGCGGGTTAGCTTTGTCTGTCACGTCTACAACGGTAAAGAAGCCGCCATAGATGTGACCTTCATACATTGTGTCATTCGCTACATATCCGTCATGAACATAGGCATTGTTGCCTCCTCCCGGAAAAATATATTCTCCGGCATAGGTTGGATTCCAGGGATCGCTAAGGTCCAGGAACAAAGAATTGCCTGCACCAATATTACTTCCATATAAGTAAAGATAGCCTGTTGCAGTATCACAATGAAGCGCATGAATGGTTTCAAGTTGCCCCGCAATAGCTCCGTCTCCGCTGTAATTCTGTGAGTTGATGCTTGCAGGAAGTAAACTCAGGTCGACAATTACGAGTCCATCGGCACCCCCCTCAGTTGTCACATAGGCAAATTTTCTATAGGTCTTGACTTCTCTCCAGGTACTCACCGGTCCTGGTACTGAAAAGCGAATTATAGGATTTGTTGGATCTGTAACATCGACGATATCCAGTCCTTGTTCAGTCCCAACGAGTGCGTATTCATTATCCAGTGAATCTGTATAACCGCCGATATTTGCCAAAGCATCCGGTGCATAAGGTAGATTACTTCTTAACTGCAGATTTTGGGCGTTTATAAATTGTGTGATGATTAGAAACGCAGTAAATAAATAGTATTTCATTGATTTTTTTTCTGCAAGAACGAACGATTCATTGATATACACAAGGCATCCGACATTTATATGATAGAAAGATGACATTGTACTTTTTGGTGTCTCAGGACGAATTTGGATTAAAGGATTTCAATGAACCGGAAATATATTTTCTCCGATATTAACAATGAATCAATGACTAGAATTACAGTTGTTTTGGGCTAATAGCAAAAGTAATTTTCAAATATTAGCATATATATAATTGATAACCAGTTTTATATGATTAATTTGTAATCTTTATTACTGCGTCTACTTCAGTAGTTTTTGTCCCTAAAACAACCAAAATTGAAAAATTCAATTGTTGATTAATTTCATCAAAATTTGACTGAATTCTTTGGTTTAATCCCAAAATACTTACTTTTGTTTAAATTCAATTGAAAAAATTGTTTCTTCGGATTCAAGTTTAAGGGCATTCAAAGCTGATTGCATTTTTAATTGAATTAGAAAAAGACAGAAAAATAAATTGTAAAGATCAATCTTCACCAAAAATTAATACAGCAACGTGGATTTATTCGACAAAATAAAGATCAACAGAGGACCATTAGGTAAACACGCAAAAGATTCGCATGGATATTTTACGTTTCCAAAACTTGAAGGAGATATTGGAACACGCATGGTATTCAGAGGGAAAGAACGCCTTATTTGGAGCTTGAATAATTATTTGGGATTAGCTAATCACCCTGAAGTGCGTAAAGCAGATGCTGATTCTGCGGCACAATATGGATTTGCATCTCCTATGGGCGCAAGGATGATGTCTGGAAACAGCAATCATCATGAACAATTAGAAAAGGAATTATCGGCATTCGTAAAAAAGGAAGATACAATTCTTCTCAATTTCGGATATCAGGGGATGGTTTCAGCCATAGATTGCCTCGTAGATCGTCATGATGTAATTGTTTATGATAGTGAAAGTCATGCCTGTATTATAGATGGAGTAAGACTTCATATGGGTAAGCGATTCGTCTTCCCGCATAATGACATCGCGAATTGTGAAAAGCAATTAGAACGTGCCACACGAATTGTCAAAGAAACTGGTGGTTCAATTTTACTCATTACTGAAGGAGTTTTCGGAATGAGCGGTGATATGGGTAAGATTAAAGACATTGTTGCATTAAAAGAGCGTTTTGAATTCCGTTTGTTTGTTGATGATGCACATGGTTTCGGAACTATGGGAAAAACGGGAGCCGGAACGGGTGAAGAGCAGGGTGTTCAAGATGGCATAGATATTTACTTCTCTACTTTCGCCAAGAGTATGGCACTTATTGGTGGTTTTATTTCAAGCAATGAAGACGTCGTAGAATACCTTCGTTACAACATGCGTTCACAGATTTTTGCGAAAGCATTACCTTCTCCATTAGTTATTGGTGCTTTGAAAAGACTGGAAATTCTCCGGAAGCATCCTGAGCTTAAAGATAATTTGTGGACGATTGTTAATGCTCTGCAAAGCGGCTTAAAATCAGCAGGATTTAATATCGGCAAGACACAGAGTTCGGTTACACCTGTATTTATGAATGGTACCATTGGTGAGGCTACGAATCTGATTTATGACCTGCGTGAAAATTTTGACATTTTCTGCTCTGTCGTCGTTTACCCGGTTGTTCCCAAAGACGTAATTATTTTACGACTTATTCCAACTGCCATGCACACGATGAAAGATGTAGAATACACTATTGATGCTTTCAAAAAGGCCTATGTAAAGCTAAAGGCGGGTGAATACATGTCGGATAAAATCGCCGCATTTTAAAAAAAAATCAAACTGAATATATACCGCTCCTAACTCAAATCAACACTAATCTTTAAAACTTAAAAACAATGAAAGAATACGAAAAAATTAAAATGCTCGTAGCAGCCATTGAGGAAGACGTGATCAAATTTTCTGAAAAAGGAAATGCTGCAGCTGGAACTCGTGTCCGCAAAGGTTTACAAGACATCAAACGTGCCTGCCAGGAGATGCGTGATGCTATCCAGGAAGCAAAGAAAACTGATACTCCAGAGTCATAATTTTTTCTTTGTCAGAAATTAAAGGAAAGCCCGGTTGTACCGGGCTTTTTTTGTTCTTTTGTTGGCCTATACACGGTGATTATAATTGCTTTCCTAGATCGAAATTTTCTGTTCTGCTATGAAATATTTTGTGATTATTTTACTTTCTATTTTCGGCTGTAAAACCTCCAATTCACCAGGTCGAAAATACCTTCGGGATGCATGTGAAGAACTTGAAGCTAAAATGGATTCAGTCTGGAAGTACGACCTCATTCAAGAACTCTATGTAGGCAATGATAGTTTTT
>Ga0154020_10006735_pt1 | contig 13460 bp, 9 predicted proteins | sample Klosneuvirus_201_FD_109709 | JGI IMG/M metagenome (GOLD analysis project Ga0154020, IMG submission 109709) | Active sludge microbial communities from wastewater, Klosterneuburg, Austria - Klosneuvirus_20160825_MG | ecosystem: Engineered > WWTP > Aerobic digester > Activated sludge | place... | reverse complement strand
TTGTGACTTTTCCCAGCGGAGCTTTGCTGCTGACATCTTGGCGCGCCACTCGTCCGTGGCCGGCGCGGTGGTCAGCTCGCCGATCTCGTCGATGATCTGGCGCATGATGACGGTCTTGTTGAGGGACCGGTTGCCGCCGCGTTCGCGAATCCGCTTCAGCGCACGGTCGACGATGTCATCCACGAGGGGGGCATGGATCAAGTGCCGCGCCTTCCACGGGATCTCGTGGATACGGTCGGTCTCGGGGTGCCGGAACCACAGTCGCGTCATGTCGCGCGGGTCGACATGGAAGGGGATGGCGTGGTCCTTGGCGCGGAACGTGCCGACCCTCACAGAGCGAAACTCCTCCAAGACGGGGGCGTCGTAGGTCAGGTTCTTGTGCTCGACCCCGGAGTGCCCTGGGGCCAGCCAGATGATCGGCAGGAACTGGTAGATCAGGTCGGGGTGTTGTGGGACGAGGATCCTGCCGGTTGCGTCGGCCATGGCGTCATGCATCTCCAAGGGAGTCAGGCGGATTCCGGGTGCGCCCGGGAGGGCGAGGCCGTCGTGGGGCATGCGGTGGTAGTCGAGAGCGACCCACAATTTGAGATGTCGTTCCAGGGCTTCTGCAGTGAGCAGAGGCTCGTCGGCGTCGATCCCAATGAACCGGCCGCGGTCCTTCACGGATCGACCTTTGTAGCCAGGGATCTGCTGATACGCGCGCTCGAGGTCCTCCATCTTCCGCTCGGAGTGGGGGTTGTCCGTGGGCTTCTTACCGCGTGAGAGGCGCAGTTCGATGCCGAACTGGTTCATCAGGGCGCGGAAGTGCTCGCCGACGAAGATGCTGCCGTGGTCGCTGCGGATGGACGTGGGGGTGACGCCTGGGAGGTAGTGGACTCCTTGTAGTGACCGGCCGGGGTTGAGAGCTGGGCGGCGCCCGACGTGGACGGGGTTGCCGCTGAGGTCGAGGGATTCGGGTATGCCACACCAGCGGAAATCGTCCATAGTGGTGCCCTCCACGACCATCGACAACTGCCGCATCGCGTCGTAGACGAGCAGTCCGACGTCGATGCCGCGGGCCCCGCGCGGAAACACCCGGATGCCGTGGATGACTCTCGTGGCGATCGAGTGGATGACGCCGACCTCGACGTTGATCGCCCGTTCCTGCAGCGGGTCGAGGACGAAGTTGTTGACGATGGTCAGGTCGGTGGCCAACTCGCCGGGATGCTGAGCGGGATAGCTCTCGTGGCCGGCGACCTTGCGCAGGGACTTCGACCGCTGGGCTCGGACCGTGGAACCCGTGGCCCGCCAGTGCTGGCTGAGGAACTCCTGGACGAGGCGATCGGGCAGGTTGGGGTCCTCCACACCCTCGTTCTTGAGGGCGACGCGGATCTGGCGTTCGATCTCTTGCAGATTGGGCCGGCTGCGCGACCCGTCGTACTCGGCGAACTTCTCCAGGGCGATCCGCCGGAACGTCAGGTCGATCGCCTCGAAGCCCTGCTTGTCCTTGATCGATCGGCCGTCGACGAGTGCACGGAGACCCCCGCCGCTCCACAACGTGTCCCATCGCTGCAGCGTGCGGGGAGCGATCCGATGGCTCTTCAGCTCGCCCTCGTAGACCCGGCGCATGATCACGCGGTCGACAGACCTCTCGAAGCTGACCACCTTGCTCATCGCCGCATACCTCGCCCGCAGGCTGAGGCCGAACTCCGGCCCGAACGGATAGAAGGGCTCGCCCTCTTGGGCGAGTTCGATCAGGCCATAGCGGAAGCCTGTCCGACCCTCCAGGACGCACTCCTGCTTGAAGAGCGCCTCGTGCTGAACGGCCAGCTCCAGCTGCTGCCACCAGGGAAACAGGGACGCGTGCACGGCTTGTATGCCGTCCTCGCTCACACTCCTCACGTCGAGCTGGCTGAAGGCGATGGAGCGTTCCGGCCCCGTGGAGAAGCGCAGTCGCACCCCATGCCGCTCGAGCCGGACGACGACGGCATACCCGTCTGCGGTCAGAATGCGGGAGCCGACCATCAGAGGAACCACGTTGTCGGTCACGCTGACGCACCTTGACGAACGGTGACACCGCTTGTGCGCCTCATCGGCTGGTCGAGATCGATGACGAGGAGACCGGCCCAGGCGTAGTGCCACATGGCGCTGGTGAGATGGCCCGCGCCCCTGTCGGCGGCGAGAACGGTCCCTATCGTCGCGTCTGCTGGGGAGCAGATGGCGATCAGTTCCTGTCGGGCGTTGGCGTACCAGGGCATCGGCATCCGGTATGCCGTGAGCCACCTGAGGTTGTACCGCCGGATTCGGTCACCCCCGTCGAAGACGCGGTAGCGCCAGCCGACGTCCGCACAAGCCTGCGAAGTCAGGTCACGACTCTCGGCGAACTTCTCGTCTTGCTTCTCTGCGGGCCGGACGTCCCAGATCGTCACCTCTTCGCGCTGGTCCATCGAGAGCAGGTCGGGGGTATGAACGCGAGGGCGGCCGTTGGCGGTGACGAGGCGCAGCCGGACCGGCTGGGACACCAGCCACACGACATCGGGGTCGCGGTCGAGTTCGCGGACCAGGTCGTGCTCGACGCCCGACTCCACACGGATCGAGCCGCCAAGCGTCATCGAGTACGCCTGCACAGGGATGTGGCGACTCTTCTCCGTGGACTGCGGCGTACGGATGGACTGAAGGAGTCGCGGATCGGGCGGTCCGTCCGTCCACTCCCACGCCGTTGGGCCCTCCGAGAAGCGGAAGGTCCACGTTGTCACCCGACCCACCGGGGCTGGCCGCGGGCACGCGGCATCCATAGACTGACCCATGACGGTCCTTCGCTTGTGCCAACTTGCATCAGGTCCGTCACCAAGGGCGTGCCAGTTACCGCTGGTACGCCCTCTTGGTTTCTGGAGAGCGTGCCCTTGGAGTCGAGCCTTGTTCGGAGCCTAGACCCGAGGCGGCCGAAGGGCAAGAAAAAGGTGGGGGCAATCAAGTGCGGCTAGGTCCTACACTTCTTGGATCAATTGCATAGTCATGCAAGACGCCGTCACGCGCATGACGCACCCGAGCGCCTGGCTACCGGGGCGACGCAGACGTTTCTGCAGGTCACATCAGTACGTGTTTATTGGGGGACGATCCACATCAAGTGCACGGAGAGTCGATATCATGGGCGATGCAAGCAAGCCAACTCAGGGGACTGACCAACCCCAACCAGACAGCGGGTTGACCACCCGCGCGACACCGGGGCCGCGGTCGCGCTCCTCTGGTGGCCGTATGAGACCGACTCTCTCCGTACTCCGTGCCCGGCGTGGGCCCGACTCGGGCCCCGACACTGTCGTCGATGACCTCAAGGCATGTCTTCAGCCGAAGCTGACGGCGTCGTGCATGAACCCTGACTGCTCCAAGAAGTGCAAGTGGCCGGTCGGCCGCGGCCGCCCACCGCTGTTCCACGACCGCCTCTGCCATGAGAAGTACCACTTGATCCGTCGACGCCTCGTTGCCGAGATCGCCGACATCGACGGGGCCCTCAAACGAGATCCCCGACCGTCAGGGGAGGAGCGGATCTACTTGGAGAATCAACTGGCCCGACGCCGTTGGCTTCTGCAGCGCTACCCCGATCTGGCCCCCGCAGCCCGCAACGAGGACGCAGGGCAGGAGGATTGACTTCACGGCTGCGCCCTGACGACTGGCATCAGGCGGACTGACGCAAGGTCTCCCAGAGCTTCATCATCCCCATGATCGTCAGGATCTCCTCACGCGACCGGTCGGCGGCCAGGCGTTCAAGCCCGCGCTGCTGGCTGTCGGTGGCCTCGACGATCACCTCCTGGATGGTGTTCCACAAGTCCGGCCCCGAGAAGAAGTCAGTCTTGTTGTTGGCCACCGCTTGCGCACGCAGGTCCCCGTTCTCGAGCATCTTGCGCAGCACGGTCTCGACCGCGGAAACCTGGTCGCCGTCGGAGAGGCCGTCGCCTTCGAAGAGGCTGTTGATGTGGGCCAGCACCTCCGACCACGGCACCAGGTCGGCCTCATGACGACCGCGTGACCCGGCTGCGAGGACGGACGCGAGCCCCTCAGCCTGCCCGGTCGCCAGGTCGAGCTCCTGCTCGAGCTGCTTGTGCAGCGCGTGGTGGGTCAGGGTGACGTCGGAGAGGTCGATGGTGTCCTCGTGCCGGTTGGAGTCCTTGAGTGCCTCGGCGAGCAACCGCGCGAAGGTCGCACGCTTCTCCAGGTCGACGTCGTCGTAGTCGACGATCGCAGCGAGGAAGTCATACGTGCCGACGAAGGTGCGCAGATCCCGGCGGAAGGTGTCGAGCCGGTCGACCTCGCTGTCGTCACGACTCTGCCGTGCCCGCCGGTATGCCGTGTTGAACCGTTCCTTGACCGGCGCCAGAGCAGCGGACAGCTTCCCCTGATTGGGCTTGGTGGTCCCGTCGCCCCAGTAGGCCCTCGCGCAGGTGTCAACGTCGACGTCGTCGAAGAGACCGACGCCGGCGAGCTTGTCCCACTGGTCGAAGACGATGTTGGGATCGCTGGCCTGCGTGAGGTAGGCGCCCTCGTAGTAGACCTTGAACGCGTCGAGGACGTCCTCGGCGTGGTTGACGAAGTCCAGGACATAGGTGGTCTTGCCCGGGTAGGTGCGGTTGAGCCGGGAGAGGGTCTGGACGCACTGCACACCGTCGAGCCGCTTGTCCACATACATCGCGCACAGCAGCGGCTGGTCGAACCCGGTCTGGTACTTGTTTGCCACGATCAGCAACTGGTACTCCTCCGTCCCCAGCGCCTCCGGGATGGTGCGGCCGCGCAGGTCTCTGTTCATCGAATGCTCGGTGAACTCTTCCGGCCCGGACTCGGAGTCCTCGACGGACCCGGAGAACGCGACCAGGGTCGCCACGTCCGTGAGGTGGTGCTCGGCGATGTACTTGTCCATCGCCAGCTTGTAGCGCACCGCGGACTTGCGGGAGTCGGTCACGACCATGGCCTTGGCGTTGCCGTTGAGCAGGGGTGCGACGTTGGCGCGGAAATGCTCGACGATGATCGCGACCTTCTGGCCGATGTTGTAGGGGTGCAGCTTGACCCACTGCATCACCGACTTCATCGCCTTGGACCGGTCGACGGTCTCGGAGTCGTAGTCCTGCCCGCCGTGGACCAGCCGGAACGCCGTCCGGTAGGTCGTGTAGTTCTTCAGCACATCGAGGATGAAGCCCTCCTCGATGGCCTGCTGCATCGAGTAGAGGTGGAACGGGACCTTGTCGACCTCCTCCCCGGTCTGCGAGGTCCCGAACATCTGCAGCGTCTTGCCCTTCGGGGTCGCGGTGAACGCGAAGAACGACACGTTCGGCAGCGCGCCCCGCCCCTCGAGCTCGAGCCGGACCAGGTCATCCACGCCGACCGTGCCGTCCTCGTCGGCCACGTCGTCGAGCACCTTCCCCGACAGGGTCTGGCGCAGCTTGTTGGCCGACTCCCCGGTCTGGGAGGAGTGCGCCTCGTCGATGATCACCGCGAACCGCTTGCCCGCCAGCGCCTTGGACTCCCGGATCGCGTCCAGTGCGTACGGCACCGTCTGGATCGTGACGACGATGATCGCCCCGCCGGTGGTCAGCGCCTCGGTCAGGGCCTGGGACTTGGAGGAGAACCGCTTGGCGAAGTCGCTGCCGGTGCCCTGCCCGATCGGCAGCACCACGCCTCGCTTGTGGTCGATCTGGTAGATCGCGTCCTGCAGCTGGTCGTCCAGCACCGTCCGGTCGGTGATCACGAGCACCGAGTCGAACACCTTGTCAGAGTCCGCGTCGTGCAGCGTGGAGAGCTGGTGCGAGAGCCACGCGATCGAGTTGGTCTTGCCCGATCCAGCCGAGTGCTGGACCAGGTAGCGCTGCCCGGGGCCCTTCTCCTTCGCGTCGGCGAGGAGCGTGGTGACCGCGTCGTGCTGGTGGTAGCGCGGGAAGATCACCGTCGAGGACCGGCTGACCCTGCCGGTCGCCGGGTCCTTGCGCTTGGCCACCTGCACGTGCATGAACTTGCCGAGGATGTTCAGCCAGGTGTCCTTGGCCAGCACCTCTTCCCACAGGTATGCCGTGGCCGCCCCGTGCGGGTTTGCCGGGTTCCCAGCATGGCCGGCGTTGCCGCGGTTGAACGGCAGGAAGCGCGCCTCCGGTCCGTCGAGCCGGGTGGTCATGTAGACCTCACTGTTGTCCACCGCGAAGTGGACCAGGGCCCGGTGACCGGGCGTCAGCAACGGCTCGCGGCGACGGGTCCTGGGGTCCACCGGTGGCCGGTCGTGCCGGTACTGGCGGATCGCCTCGTGGACGTCCTGTTGGAACTCGCTCTTCAGCTCGGCGGTGGCGACCGGTAGCCCGTTGACGAAGAACACCAGGTCGATCGAGTCGGTCTTGTTCTCCGAGTAGTACACCTGCCGCGCCACCCGCAGCCGGTTCTGGGCATAACGCTTCGTCGTCGTCGGGTTCATCGACTCAGCCGGACGGAACTGGCACAGGTCCAGCTGCTTGGTGAACTTGAACCCATAGCGCAACGCGGCCAGGGTCCCTCCGCCCGCGTACAAGGGACGGTCCAGCGACTCGGCAAGCCGGTCCAGCAGTCGCTCCCGGTCCTTGTCGGTTTTCACGATCGCGGCCAGTGTTTCCGGCTGGGTGGCCTTCAGCCAGGCGAACAGGTCATCGGGCCACAGCGCCCGCTTCTTGTCGTAGCCGGTGGAGCCTGGCTCGTAGACCCACCCATGCGCCCCGAGGTGGTCGCACAACTCGTCCTCGAGCTGCCGCTCATGCTCCACCGCCACGCCTCAGCCCGCCTTCCCGTAGGTGGTGACGTCCAACTTGCCCGTCACCGCCGCCGTGATCAAGGCCGCACGCCGCTCCTTCAGCTTGGCGCTCAGCTGCTGTGCCTTGCCCACCATCGCGTCAACTTTGGGTGCGTCGACCTGCAACGCCCGCACGACCTCGACCTGAGATCCCACTGGAGGCAACGGCATCGGCAAGTTGAGCAGGTCCTCCTTGCTGACATTCTGCATCGAGTGGCTCGCCCCTGTTGCCTCCAGTTCGATTGCCTGACGAATGCGAGGGGTTCCCAGGAACGACGAGACGAACCAGGGATCGGCGACCCGTCGGTCCACCGTGATCGCGTAGGTCTTGTCGCTCAGCATCAGACGCGGGTAGTCAGCCTTCACCACCGCGGCACTTCCCACGAGCTCCCTCGTGCTGGCCCGTGATATGACGATCTCCCCACGGCGGACGACAGTATCGACGCGCGGTTCGACGTCCGATGGGAGCATTTTGTTCTCCTCGGGTCGGAACACCCCACCGTTGACGCATCCCGTCTTCAGCACACCCCACTCTGCCACCCCGTCGGCAGGGACGGACTCGCACTGCGGGCTCCACCCCTGCCGCATGACAGTCACGAAGTGTTTGAAGCGTGCCCCAGACGAAGGGTCGAGCACCGCCTCCACGGCATGCACGATCGCTGACCGGTGATGTTCGCGAAGGCGGGCGACCAGCGCATCCTGCTTGGCGATGAGCGCGTCAATCTTCGCCGTCTCGCGGTCTAAGAACGCGGCGACCAGTCTCTGGACGCTCAGGGAAGGCAGCAGCACGTCGATAAGTCGCAGAACGGAGAAGGGAACCTCTGTCGTCCGGACGTTGGCCTGCTCTCCTGCACCGATCCCCCGCTCCATGCGGACCAGCTCCGAGATGAATGCCTCCGACTTCATCAAGTAGACCAAGAACCAGGGGTCGTGTCCTGCCCGTGCCCGCATCACCTCGTAGTGATACGTCACTAATCCATCCTCGCGCGCTACGCCGACCGCACCTGCGCGGATCGACATCTTGTTGAAAACTAGATCCCCCGCGCGACAGACCTTGTAGACGTCAAGGGTCTCAGCGCGGGGAGGCTTGTCAGTGAGTTCCGATCGACGGATGACCCCGCGCGTCTGCGACACCGACAGCAGCGGGAGATCAATGCCAGGGATCCGTTGATCCGTCCTCTCCAGAGCAGCCCGAAGCCGGGTCACGAGTCGAGCTCCGCGAAGAGGTCCTGGATCTCGGCGATGAGGCGCTTGACGTCGGCGTCGATTTCCTCGAGCAGGCGAGGTGGGACGTATTCGTAGAAGTGGCGGGTGAAGGGGATCTCGTAGCCGACCTTGGTCTTCGCGTGGTCGACCCAGGCGTCGGGGACGTAGGGGAGGACCTCGCGAGCGACGTACTCGTCGATGTCCTGACCGAGGGGGACGTTCTCGGTGTCGCGCAACTTGGGGTCCTGCTCGGGGTTGCCCTTGGCGTCCGTGCAGATCTGGGCTGTCTCGTCCCGTTCTCCCAGGGCTGCGTGGATGGCCTTGCGGACGGGGGCACCGACCTGGAGGCCGGCGTTCCCGAGCGCCTTGCCCAGGGCCTGGTCGAACGCGGGCCGCTCCTTCCACACCGTCTTGCGGTCGAGGGTCTGCAGGGCCCGGCGCAGCTGCTCCTGGGTGGTCTCGTCGAGCTTCTGCACCGCCGTGGCCTGGATCGCTTCGTCGATCCGCTCGGCCGTCGCCTGGTAGGCCAGCCGAAGGGGTCGTTCGACAGTGATGGTGTGGAAGCCGAAGGCCTCGCCCGGGAAGACCTTGGAGCGCTTGTCGTCAGCGTCGTCGAACGCGGCATACAGCTGGACGAGGGTCTCGATGTCGGCGGGCAACAACTCCTTGCGCTTCGACCCGAGCGACTTGCGCATCTTGGTGAACATCTGCGAGCCGTCGATGAGCTGGACGTAGCCACGTCGCTCGATCGGCTTCTTGCGGTCGAGGACCCAGATGTAGGTGGCGATGCCGGTGTTTATCTAACCCCAAAGCCCCAATGTTGACGGACGCGTCGGTTGAGGATGTGGGCGTCACTGTCGGTGGGGACGTGGTGGGGGTATGAGGTAGCCCCGCCGGGGGTCCGGCGGGGCTGTTGGTGGTCAGGGTGTCGCGGTGCTCGTCGGGGTGACGCGGTTGGCTATTCGGTGGTGACCTCGGTGACGGCGGCTCGGGCTGAGGTCTCGTCGACGATGGCCTTGCCGGCGGCGTATGCGGCGACGAGGGCTTGGACGGCGAGGTTGTTGATGGCTCGGGGGGTACCGCGGCCGACTTGGTGGATCAGCGCGGTGGCGTCGTCGGAGAAGAGGGGGTCGGAGCGGCCGGCGAGGGTGAGGTGGTGCGCGAGGTAGCTCTTGGTTTCGGTGTCGCTCATCGCGGTGAGGGTGTAGCGCAGCGCGATGCGTTGGTCCAGGGCGGCGAAGGTGCCCAGCTTGATCCGGCGGCGCAGGGTGGGTTGGCCGATGAGGAGGCACGCGAAGGGTGAGTGGGAGTCCATGTCGGCGTTGGTCAGCAGGCGGAGCTCTTCGAGTTGGTCGCTGGTGAGGAGGTGGGCTTCGTCGAGGATGAGGACGACGGTGCGGCCGCGTTCGTGTTCTTCGGCGGCGAGCAGCTCGACGGTTTGGGGGATGAGGGCGGCTTTGTGGAAGCGGGGTTCGCCGCCCAGGGCGGTGACGATCCCGCCGTAGAGGCCGCGGCCGCCGACGGCGGGGTTACCCAGGTAGATGGTGGTGTGCCGGGAGGGGTCCAGGTTCGCCAGGGCGGCGCGCACGGCGACGGTCTTGCCGGCGCCGACCTCACCGGTGACCACGCCCAGGGCGCGTTCGGTGATGCACCAGCCGATCCGGGCGACGGCCTCGGCATGGGCGGTGTGCCGGTGCAGCATGCTGGGGGCCAGGGCCTTGCCGAACGGCGTTCTGGTGAAGCCGTAGTGGGCTTGGAGGCGGTCAAGGGTCACGGGATCTCCTGATGGTCGGGTTCGTGGTGGACGGTGGGGGTTGGGTCGAGCAGGTCGAGCAGGTCGACCTGCCCGGGCAGTACGGCATTGGCGGCGGCCTGGGGGTGGACGGCGGGTTGCGTGATCGAGGCGTAGTTCACGCGCTGGGTCATGACCTGGGTGTGCCGGTCGCGGACCAGGGCCAGGTAGTCGATCCCGGTGACCGGCGCCGGCGCGGCGGTGGAGTCGCTCTTGACGGCGGGGTGCACGTGCCGGCCGATGACGTGCGCGATGGCGGTGCCGACTTCGCGGCCGGCGTAGCGCACCGTGATGTCGGTCAGGTCGAACGGGTCGAAGACGAGCTCGACGCGACGCCCGGTCAGGGCGGCGTCGACCTCGTAGGTGTTGCCGTGCAGCGAGACGGTGGCTGTCTTGGTCACGGCACGATGCTCGGAGAACAAGAACGCCTCGCGGAGCTGGGTTGGGGTCGGGGTCGGCGGCGGGCCATCCCCCGCGAAACCGGTCAGGAACCGGGCCAGGGGTGCTTGCCCGGTTTCGGTGTGGACCCGCTGGTGGTACACGGTTTCGACCCACGCGGTGAACAGCTCGTTCAGCTCGGCCAGTCCGCTGACCTGCTCGGTCGCGCCGGGGGCGGTGAGCTCGATGAGGAACTGTTCGCGCACGGTGCGGAAGAACCGTTCGATCTTCCCGCGCCCTTGGGGTTGACCGGGCCTGGAGTGGGTCAACCGGATCCCCAGGACGGCCAGCGCGCGCAGCAGCTGCTTGGAGACCATCGCTGACCCGTTGTCCAGGTACACCACCTGCGGGATCCCCCGCGCGGACAGGCCAGCGCGTAACGCCGCCGCGAGGTGGAGCATGTCCTCGCTATGGCCCCACCGGTAGCCGACCAGCGCCCGGGAGTGGTCATCGATGAACGCCATCAGGTACGTCTTACGCCCGCCGATGACCGGCCCGTGCAGCGCGTCCCCGGTCCACCGCTGGTTCGGTGCGGCGGCCTCGAACCGGCCGAACACTCCCGGGGTGGTGCCGTCGGGTCGGGTGTTCAGCTCAAGGCGGGCGAAGTGGCGTTGCAGCGTGCGCGCCGAGGGCACCACTGCCACACCGTGCTCGGTCAGGATCGCCGCGACCTGCGCGGCGGTGCGAGCCGGGACCTCGCGTTTGAGCGCGACCGCGAGCTCCAACACCGCCGCGGGGGTCCGCGGCTGCGCGTGCCGGGCCGAGGGCACCAGGGCGTCGAACCCGCCGGTGCGCCACGCCCGTACCCACCGGTCCACGCTGGCCCGCGACACCGTCACCCGCGCCCCGAACGGCCCGGTGTGCTCACGGCCGGCGAGGTCGCGCACCAGCACCCCACGCTGGCGGGTGCTCAAAGAGGCGTCCGCTGCTTCGCGGATCAGCGCGTACCGGAACAACGCGACCTCCCGCGCCTGCTCGGCCCGGCGCGCCTGCTCGTCGCCCGGTCTGTGTCGTCCACTCATTCGCCTTGCCCTCTCCTGGTGCTGAACTGTTCCGCTCGAGGGTGCCCGCACCACCGGGGGCAGCGGCAGGGGTCAACTCGTGTTGCTCACCCCACCCCCCGCTGGCGGGGCCAACAGCAGCCCACCGGTGACCCTGGCGGCGTACTCCCACGGCGGCTGCGGGCACAGCCGTAGGACCGCCGCGGCAGCAGCCCGCCCGATCACCTCGACCGCGTCCGCGACCGGGCAGGCCTGCGGCACCAGCGGCCCAGCCAGAGGGTCCAGCTCGTGCAACAGCCGGGTGAACCCCACCCGCAGCTGCTCCGATCGGGAGGCGAAGCGGCGCAGCCAGCCCCGCACCGTGGACACCGGCCGGCCCAACCGCCCCGCGACGCTGCGGTGACCTGCCCCACCCGCCTTGGCCTCCAGCGCGGCCCCGATCACGCAGACCGCGTCCGCGCGCCGCGACAACCACACCTGCGCCAGCAGCACGTGCGTGCTCCCGCACGAGGCACACCGGCCCCGCCGCGGACGGTGCCGCACCGTCCCAGCCGCTCCCCGCGAGGACCGCCACCGAGCGTGCCCCCAAGGGGACAGCACACCCGTACACGACGGGCACACCAGCTCCCCGGCCACCAGCAACCGTTCGGCCTCGACAGGGTCGTTGCCTACCATCAGCATGGGTGCCCTCCAAGCACCAAGTGACGGCCCTCCTGCTCGCCAAAGCTTGGGAGGGCCGTCGCGTGTCCTCAGCGCATCATCACGCTCTTGACGCCAACCGTAGAGACCCCACCCAGATCACGCGTCGTCAACCGCAGTGACGCCCAGACACACCCACATGGTCAACCAGGGGGTCGCTCAACACCAGTGGGGGCCCGGCCCGCGGTGGCACGCGAAGAGTCCTAGATGGCCGGCCTTGAGGCCAAACCCGTTCGCCCATTGGGAGTAATCCGCTTGGTTGGGCGCTCCGTCTCGTAGGGTCACTCCTTATGGCCACTGCTATGGAGCGTGCGATCGACGCACTGTCGGACCCGGGGGTTTCGACCGCCGATGCTCTGCGCCGCCTACTTGTAGTCGCGCGCCGGATCGGGGCAGTAGACCTTGCGACGTGGATCAAGCGTGAGCTGGACGGGTATAGCGACCAAGAGGAGGTCCCTGAGTACAGGGATGGAAGCGGGCTGCCTATCGCTATTCGCTTCGATGGGTACGGTGGCGCTTCTTCCACGCGCCGGATGTCGGCGCAGGACTTGCCTTCCGAGCTGAACATGGTGTTGGACACATTCACAATGTCTATGCCTCTTGCGGAGCTCGAAGCGCTCGCAGGTGGCGGCGGTGATGGTGATCCTCAGAGGCAGCTCCCGAACGTGTGGCTTCATAGGTATCGGGAACTGGCGGCCGAGAATCGCGTTCCGCATATGCCCATGTTCACGGCCAATCACGCAGCCGTTGTGGTGCCCCGCACCTACCTCCGGGGGCTGCTTGATCGCATCAAGACTGTGGCCCTCGATCTGGCCCTGGACATTGAGGACGTGTCGCCGGAAGCGGGTGATCGTGGTGGACCCACAGTCGAGTCGGAGCCAGCGCTGCGCACGGCCGTCGCGTCACACATGACGATGATCTTCGCTCATGACTCGACTGTTGCGATTGCGTCAGGTTCTGGCGCGGTCGCCCTGCAGGTCCAAGTTGGCGACATCGCGGGGCTACTGGCGGCCGCACGGACGATCCTCGATGAGCGTGGACTGCGGGAGTTCGAGACTGCTCTGCGTGAAGATGGCGACGAACCTGGGCCAGCGACTCGTAGCTTTCTCGACCGTGTTCGTTCAGGCACGTTCACGGTCGCGAGCGGGCTTGCGGTTAATGGAGCTTACGACGGCCTTGTAGCGCTCCTAGCCCAGGTGTTCCCGGGCTTCTCGTGACGTCCAGTCCGCGGCCTGGATGGGACGCCGGAGGACCGGAACCAGGGGATCGTCACGCATCAAGGCGGTTCGGGCCATCCGCTGATCCCGCGACGAGGGCGTTCGGCAAGCGGCGGTGAGACGCACACACTGCCGTCAGTCCAAGCATCTTGTGGTTTGACCTACGTCTCGAAGAGGGGCTTTCGAGACGCGGCGGAACCGCATGGATGAACGGGCTCTTCGAACTTGACCGGGCACGGGTGCCCTGCGTGGTGACGCGGTAGGGCCCGTGACCTCGGTGATCATGGCTGTTGTCAAGGCAGTTCATGGTCACGAAGGTGAGGTCACGGGCTTGG
>Ga0154020_10006734_pt1 | contig 13460 bp, 6 predicted proteins | sample Klosneuvirus_201_FD_109709 | JGI IMG/M metagenome (GOLD analysis project Ga0154020, IMG submission 109709) | Active sludge microbial communities from wastewater, Klosterneuburg, Austria - Klosneuvirus_20160825_MG | ecosystem: Engineered > WWTP > Aerobic digester > Activated sludge | place... | reverse complement strand
GGCGGTGATAGAACGGCCGCTAACACCCCCAGGAACAACACCACTAAAGATCGCTTTGAGCTTTGCGCGGTAATGATCGTAACCATAGGCCTCTGCCTGTTTCCCCCAGTCCGCGACTGAAATACCGTGGATACGGTAATCCGCTACTTTCTCTGAATCACTGGCGTCAATAGCAAACCGATCATAGGCTACACATTCTTTTGTTACAAAGTCATCGATTTTGTTGGTGATTGCGCTCAATACAGGGACGGAGTCGAACAGTCCCGTAAAGTCCTGAACAAAATCCTTCATTGCACAGTTGGCGTTGATCGAGTTCAGGCTCAAACAAACGGTCGCATCTCCTTCGACAATAGGCACCGCGCGCTTTACTTTTTGTCCGTCCTGCTCACAGTAGAATGTCTCGGACTGCTCTTTCATTTTATTGACCCCTGCCCAGAGTATCGCTGCTTTTGCAAAGCGAGCGCCGGCACCGGGCGCACGAAGCAGAGCCCCCGCATGCGCCGCAACACCAGTGGACCCGATGGCTTTCCAGGCAAGATAGGCAGGACTGGCGGTCTCCGCTGCGCGTGTCACTTGTCCGAGAATATTCCGTTCTTCTCCTTTTGGCGCTCCAGGTAAAGCTGAAGAAATCACATCCATAACGATGCCACCCAGGTTCGCGCCGAGTCGCGAAACAATGGTATGAGGGTCCACCAGCGTCATGCCCTTTCCAACGCCCGCGTCAGGATCTGCAACAGCATCAAGCAACGCGAACAGCGAGGTTTTCAGACCGTAACCACAGTCTACAAAGCCAATCTCAATCGGCATCAATGCCCGGGCGGCATTCATGATCTTCTCGAAGTGGCTCAAAAACTGCGTCAATCCATCTTCTCTGGCCAGTGACTTATAGGGACCCGCCAACCACGTCAAAAAATTGTCACGCGCCCGCAAAGCCTCCACTTTTTCCATCCGACCTCCGGAGGCTCCCCCAAGGGCGGCAGATGCTTTTACAGCCTGACATACAGTCGAACGAGGCGAACTTTTGCCAATACCTTCGTATTTCATGTAGACCGGCACCGGTACTCTGACTTTTTGAAACGGAAGCGCCAGGCTCCCTGGAAGATTCATTCGATTCATTTCCATTCCGGAAATTCCTGCGGGCGTTAGCCACCAGTCTTTCAAAAAATCATTGTAACGAGTCAATCCCGAGGCGATCTTCATAAAAAATCCTGGAATGGGAGCCAACGGGTTCCAGATGCGATCCTGAAATTCATTCTTCAGTTCAATGTTCGCTGCTGTGGATTTCTCCACGACAAGCTTGGCAGCTTCTTCCAGCGCTTTTGCGCCCGTAGCTGAAAACACCCAGCCCACTGACACGTACGCCGCGAGAATGGGGACTGCACCGGCTACATGGATAGAAGCGCCAATGGCTAGATTGTTGGCGGCAATCATATTGAGTCCCTGACCGGAATGATTGGCCATAGCAATGACGGCGGTATCGGCTGCGTTTTGCAGCGCGATTTTTTTTTCGATCTGTTGCCCCGCATACAGCGCGTAGCTTATCGCACCAACAAGAAAAACCACAAACAGGACGAACAAAACCGTAATCGATCCGCTTTCTCCTCGCCTGCCATTGACACTGGACATCATTTTAAAAACACACCTTTCAGGGTCAAATCCTCGTCCAGAGCTTTTTGGGCTGGTGAAATCATTTGATCACTCATATTCTTGAATTTGTTTTCCAGATCCATCTTTCCATCAAACAATTTCTTAACTTCAGCTCCCGCCATGTCATTGGCTTCTTTCTCGACTTCCTCAACCAGCGCGGATGTCGCTTTGTCGGTGATCATCGCGCCCATTTCGTCGACGGCAGCCGCGCTGGAATTGTCAGATCCCAGTGAAGCAATCGTCTTTACAATTCCAACGACGATGTAAGCAACGCGAAGCGTCGTCGCCAGAATGTTGCCGGGTTCGCATTGAGAGTCCCCTTGAAAATGCATCATGCAGTCGGGCATAAATCCGGCATTTTGAGGCAGCACACTCAAGCGATCCTTGCGCTCCGTTGGTGTTCCCCAATGTTTATGGTCATCCAGGGTCTGCCCGAGAAACATGCCGGGCAGTGCTTGATATTGATAGGAGCCAGCGTGGTAACCTGCTTCATTTCTCGACGCGACGAGGGTGACATGATCGAAGTTGAAGGTATCCTCACCAATCAGCTGATCGACTGACTTCGCATAGATGTTTGAAAGAAGTCGCATTCCTTTTTGGAAGACCGTCCGCTCCGTTCCTGCGACGCTGACCGTAAAGGACGTTGGGAGGTCTGGTATGAGCAGGTAGTTACCGTGCACAGAGATATTTTTAACAGATTGCAGCAGACCGGCACCGTTGCTGGCGATGGATCCGATCGCAGCACTTGCGGTTTCGTAGGAATCGCCGATGCCGAGGTCCTTCAGGTTCGCCTCAATCCGCGGCTTATCCACTTCTGCAACTGTCGCGTGACCCACGAGTGTCGACAATGGAACCTTGGTGTTTTTGACGTCCTTGGCAAGACTCCCAACCGAATTGGTGCTCGCTCCGCTATGCGCAATATTGCGCGCGGCTATGCTGAGATCCTGCTTCAAATCGAGGCGTTCATTGAGATCGAACACAGCGTACAGGAGGAGCAGGAGCACTGGAGCAGCGATTAGAAACTCACTGATTGCGGCGCCCGTGTCCGGCTGCCATGTTATTTTTTCGCGACGATGTACCACTGGCCCTCCCTAAAACTGGCTCCGGGAGGACTATAGCTCAGGCTGGATCAGAGACCTTGACTGGCGTTAACCGTTCAAAGTGGCTTTGTGGCAAGTTTTTCAAGCGCGGCCAAAGTGGGATCAATCACATGAATCCGCTTAAAATAACGCGACTTTCCGCTCCCGACGATGGCGTCGGGATCTTTAAGTATATGTCCTGTCAGGACGCAAACGACCGTTTCAGCTGGCTTTATCACACCGGCTTGCCTCAATTTTATAAGGCCTGCCAATGTCGCGGCGCTGGCCGGTTCGCAGCCTATGCCTGAAGCGTCAATGGCAGCTTTTGCCTCCAGGATTTCAGCATCGGTTACCTGCTCCACAACCCCCTTTGTTTCACGAATAGCCACCATAGCTTTAGAATAATTCACAGGGTCACCGATCCGTATAGCGCTGGCTATCGTGTCTGCCTGTACCCGCTCCAAAGCCCCAAATCCCCCGACGAAACTGCGAAAGAAAGGGTTTGCACCTGCTGCCTGAATCGACGCTATGCGGGGCATCTTTCCAATCCACCCAGCCCGCATGGCTTCCTGCAGCGCCTTGCCGAAGGCGCTGGTGTTGCCGAGATTTCCAGCCGGCACCACGATCCAGTCTGGAGCTGCCCAGTTCATGTCATCAAGCATCTCCCAGATAATCGTTTTCTGACCTTCGATTCGGTAAGGATTCACCGAATTGACGACATACATCCCAAGAGACGCACCAGCTTTCTCAACCAGTCCCATCGCCGCATCAAAATCGCCACGCACCTGGACGACCTGGGCCCCGTAGGCAAGGGTCTGAGCCAGTTTTGCGGTTGAAATTTTTCCCTCAGGGACCATGACCCATGCATCCATGCCGGCTTGCGCGGCGTAGGACGCCAACGAAGCACTTGTGTTACCAGTTGATGCGCATACTACCCGGCGCATTCCTAATTTCTTTGCATGGGTTACGGCAACAGTCATACCCCTGTCTTTAAATGACCCTGTCGGGTTCTCTCCCTCATGCTTAAAATACAGTTGATTGACGCCTGCATAGGTACTCAGTGACCCGCGTTGATAGAGCCGCGTCCGCCCTTCGGGATGAGACACGATGTCACTATCTTCAACATCCATCACGAATTCACGAAACCGCCAAACCCCACTTTGGTGAGCAACCCCCACTCCGCAGTCGCTATATCTCGCATCGAACGTGCGAGCCCCCACTTTGGTAAACAGCTGTAAAGGGCGTTGAACGGCAAGGAGCGCGCCACAGTCGCAACGATACCGGCATTCCGTCACCGGAAATTTTGCAGCACAATCAATACAAACAAATTCTTCCGGGACTGCCCTGTTGTTTTTATTGGTCATCGCCCATGCCTCCGCCCAATGCTAGCGCTCCCAAGCCACCAAATTTCCCAACATGAACACTGACACCTGCATGACACCCCTGCATTGCTTTGGCGCAGGACTCGGCCGCTTCTTTGTGATCACATAGTGCAAAGACCGTCGGGCCAGCACCACTGATTGAGACACCCAGTGCGCCATGCCCTAAGGCCGCAGCGCGCATTTCAGAAAACCCCGGAATCAGCGGAGCCCTCGCCGGCTCCGCATATCGATCAATTAGAGACCTCCGCACTAACTCTCTATCTCCGCGATGCAGTCCGTAAACCAAACCAGCTGTGTGCGCCATTTGCGGGACCCATACCGCCCGGGGTGACTCCGCAGACAGTACTGAGCGCGCAAACTTTGTTTCAAGCTTAACATCAGGCGTGGCCAGAGCGACCCACCAGACGTCCGGCATATCGACACGCACCACGTCCATCATGTTGGTCGACCCCACGACACACAGCCCGCCATAAAGACAAGGCGCGATATTGTCCAGATGGCGGCCAGACACCGCCGACTCACCCGCAAGGGCAGCCTCCATGATCTCAATTTCCGACACCACGCTGCCGGATTCAACGGCAAGAGCTCTCGCTGCGGCGACTGCGGCACCCACTGCTGCTGCTGCACTCCCCCCCAACCCTCCGGAAACAGGAAGGCTCCGATGCAGGTCGACCCTCACCGCACACTGAATACCTCGGATCGCCAGCAGCTTTAGCGCGGCAATAACAGCGATATTTTTCGCCGGATCGCGAGGGATTTCCGTGGCATTGCGTCCGGTCACCGTGACCTGGCTTACTGTACCCGTGATCAGCGTGACGGTGATCTGATCGGTCAATCCAGAGACTGTTGCCCCCAAAACGTCAAACCCCGGCCCCACATTGCCAATCGTCGCAGGAGCGTAGGCCGTGCCGGTCAATTCTTTTTTTTCAGACAAAGGCGTCGACATATAAAACCCATTCTAAATCTTGGCTATTGGTGCTTCAAAATCGGCCGCCGATCCTTACCTTGGGCGATGGCGATGATGTCGTTTAAAACACCGGCGGCAGTAACATCAGCTCCGGCACCCGGACCACTGACAACCAGGGGGTTCGCGCGATCATATCTTTCCGTTTCAATCACAAGTTGATTGGCGGTTCCCTGCAAAGCCCCCAGCGCCGAATCCACAGCGAATTCCCGCATACCTACTTCGACGCGTCCTTCTTCAATGCTGGCTACGTAGCGCAGACATTTATGGGACGCTGCAGCCCGCGCATTGATTTCGGCCATTTCCGCATCCAGTCTCCCGGAGTCATCCGAAGATGCTGGCACAAAGGGAGTGAGGACGATGTCGTCAAGATTGATCCGGTGACCGATCGTACGGGCCAGAATGAGAGCCTTGCGGGCGACATCAAGGCCGCATAAATCCTCCCAGGGATCCGGCTCCGTGTAGCCTTTCATGCGGGCCGACTGCAGTGCGTCCGAAAATTTCTCGCCTTTTTGCAAAGCAGTCGCCAAAAAACCCAACGTCCCGGACAAACACCCAACAATGCTGCGTATGGAATCGCCGGACTCAATTAATTTTTCCAGCGTATCTAAAATCGGGAGCCCTGCACCAACCGTCGCTTCATAACGGAGTTGCAGGCCTTTTTGACGGGCAACGGCAAGCATCTCATCAAAAACAGCAAGAGGCGCTGCCAAAGGCTTCTTGTTGGCGAGAACCACATGCAAACCTTCTCGCAAAGCCTCTAAAATTACCGGTGCAGTTTCCGCTGCAGTGAGATCAACAAACACCGTACGTCCCAGAGGTCTTGCAAACAAAGACTGACTAAGTCTGCTGGTCAGGGATGCAACATCGAGACTTCCCGCAATAGTCGAATTTATTTTCTGGCCGGCGCGTTTCTGTGCGACCAGGGCACTGAGCCTTTCAGAATCAAGGCCATGGTCTGCGACGAGAATTCCTGACCGGTCGACCACGGCGACGGTTCGACAGCGAACCTGGAGCTTTTTCGCAAAGTAGTCTTCCTGCTTGCACAGCTGATCGGACAGTTTGCCGCCGATCTGACCAAGTCCGCAAATCACTATGTCAAGCGTATGATCATTCCGCTCGGACAGCGCCTGCAGTTTGTCGAGGCGAAACTCATGGTGGAGAGCGTTCAGGGCATCTTTGACACCATTCGCCATGATTGCGATGGAAATATTCAATTCCGACGACCCTTGAGCGATGGCAGCGATATTGATACCAGCGTCTGCAAGGCATGAAAAAACTCTGCCCGCAATGCCACGCAACCCCCGCATACCCAGACCGACTACAGCCAGAATGGCAACAGCATCCTCCCCGCGTACACGGTCGATCAGCCCTTCCGCGATTTCGTACTGAAACTCATCATTGAGCGCTGTCAAAGCCTTCGATTTATCAGCATCAGGAACGACAAAGCAGATGCTCGATTCACTTGACGCCTGACTGATCATGGATACGGATATTCCCGTCTTCGCCATTGCGCCAAAAGTTCGTGCTGCGATCCCAGGGACTCCCATCATGCCCTTACCTTCAACACTGACCAGAGCCTGGTTGATGGCGGCGGTCAATGCTTTCACCGGATAGGCCCCGGTCACGACCTCAGCTGAAATCCTCGTGCCGACATGATCGGGACGATGAGCTTTGAAGGTGTTTTTGATCACCAGCGGGATGCGTTTGTCGGCAAGCGGAATCATTGAGCGGGGATGCAGAATTTTAGCTCCGTAGTAAGCCAGCTCAGCGGCCTCACGAAAATGAAGTGCGGGAATGACACGCGCCTGCGGCACATGCCGCGGATCAGCCGTCATGAGGCCATCCACTTCCTTATACAGGGTCACTTCTGCAGCATCGAGACCGTGGGCCAAAATAGCTGCCGAATAGTCGGATCCGCCCCGCCCCAGGGTCAGGACCTCTCCACGTTCACCACGTCCGATAAATCCTGGTACTACTATGGTTTCGCCCTGACTCAGAGCAACCTTGATCAGCCGGTCACACGCCGCGATGGTCTTCTGGTAGTCCGGTGAAAGCAAACCATGCCGAAGGTGAACAGAAATAAGCTCGGTGGCGTCGACGTAGCGGGTTTTTACCTTTTCTGACTCTAATGCTCCGTTAAAGATCATCGCCAGCATGCGCTCACCCCGCGCGACGATCTGGTCACTGGTGCGCGCGGTCAATTCCCGCAGCGTGCAGACACTGTCGCAAACCGCACGGAGATCATCGCAAAAATCCTCCAGATCTTTTTGGAGTCGCTCCCGAATGGCCCCGGCGGGTATCACTGCGGAAATGAGGGGGCCATATCGGCCTGAAAATTCAACAGCACCGCGCTTTCCCGCATCTTTGTCGCCCTTCAACGCTGACCCGGCGATCGCCAATAGCTGATCGGTTACCCCAGCCATCGCCGAAACAACGACACAAAGACCTCCCGGAGCTCCCAAAACAACACGCAATGCCTGTCGGACAGCATCATCGGTTCCGACCGAGGTCCCACCGAATTTGCATACACGAATCACTGGCGTTGGCTGCATCAGTCCCATCGCTCGACCACCACTTCCAAATTTTTGACAAGTTCCTGCGGGATTATATCACGTCGGCGGACTTACCAGGTTCCCCGAGCTTCCCATTTTGATCTTTAATTTCATAATGTTAAGTCAGCGTCAGTCAAAACTCGGCTTTTGCGAGAAATGAAATACCAAGTCGCTTGCACCCTGCTGGATCCCCCCCTATAGTCTTCGCATTAAAATCTAACGGGAGATCGCACCGATGACGCAACCGGCCGCTCAGCAGCAACTGGATCAGCAGGTCATAAATGTCTTAAAGGGATTGGTTATCGATGGCGTAAATCAGGCCAAATCCGGCCATCCCGGCGGGGCGATGTCGAGCATGGATTTCGCTGCTGTCTTGTTTTCTGAATTTCTGAATTTTGACCCGGATGATGCTCAATGGATAGGCCGCGACCGCTTTATCCTCAGCGCCGGCCACGAGTCGATGCTCTTATATGCTCTATTGCACCTCAATGGCTGGCTGCCTGTCGACCAGCTCCGGCGCTTTCGTCAACTACACTCGAAGACACCGGGCCACCCAGAAAACACGATGACCCCCGGAGTCGAATGCACGACGGGCCCTCTTGGGCAAGGTGCAGCCATGTCGGTTGGATTTGCAACGGCGGCCAGCCATTTTGCGGCAACGCTTGATAAGGATCTTTTCTCTCACAAAACATATGTGGTGCTTGGCGACGGGTGTATGCAGGAAGACGTCACTCTCGGAGCAGCCTCTCTTGCTGGTCATCTACGCCTGAGGAATCTCGTCTGGTTTTACGACCGCAACCGCATTCAGATTTCAGGAAAGATTGACCGGGCGACCTCAGACGATGAGGCCAAAATTTTTGCCGGATTCGGGTGGGAGGTTGTTGAAATTGACGGACATGACCACCAAGCTATCCGGACACAGCTGACCGCGGCAAAAAAGCAAACCAGACCAATGCTGATTATAGGCAACACGACCATGGCCAAGGGAGCCGCCACGCTCGAAGGCACCCATAAAACCCACGGCGAACCCCTCCCGGCAGATGAGCGGCTCAAAACGCGGGAAAAGTTTGGACTACCCGCTGACCAGGATTTTTTTGTTCCGGCGAGCGCGACGACACATTTTCAGCGGCGTCATACCAGCCTCAGGCAGCAGGTCAAAGCCTGGAAAGATCAGCTGGCGAAACGAATCGAAACGGATGCGCCGTTCCGTAAACTCTACCACCACTGCTTTGTCAAAGAGGATCTGGAAAGCCTGCCCGCACTCAATTTTCCCGCAGATAAACCAGTCGCCACACGCAACGCTTTTGGTGAGGTCCTCCAGGCCTGGGCGACTGCACTCCCCAATCTGTTCGGTGGCAGTGCCGATCTTGAGCCAAGCAACATGACAGGCGCGTTCGCCAAAGTCGTCGGTGACTTTACGGCTGAAAATCCCCGGGGACGCAATATGGCCTTTGGGGTCCGTGAATTCCCGATGTCGGCGTTGACTAACGGTATGGCGCTGCACGGGGGCATTGTGCCTTTCGACGCGACGTTTCTCACTTTCTCAGACTACTCCAGACCAGCTTTACGTCTGGGTGCGATCCAGCAGGTTCGGGTCATACACGAATTCACCCACGATTCTTTCTATCTGGGCGAGGATGGTCCGACCCACCAGCCCGTTGAGCACATCATGAGCTTGCGTATGATCCCTGACTTTTACGTGATGCGCCCCGCCGACGCCCGGGAAACGGCGACGTTGATGCGTAAATCCCTCACTCTTAAAGCGCCTTCAGCCATCTGCCTCAGCCGCCAAAAACTACCCATCTTAGATCTGCCTGAAGCCACGTCGGCAGATGCTGCCCGCGGGGCCTACATTGTGCACGACGCCCGCGATCCGGAATACCTCATCATCGCGACGGGAAGCGAAGTCTCTCTTGCATTAGATACGGCGAAACGCCTCAGCGGCCAACGCATTCGAATTGTCTCAATGCCCTGCTGGGAGCTGTTTGCCGAGCAACCGAAGACCTATCAGGATGAGGTTCTCCCCCCCCATTTGACAAGGCGGATTTCCATCGAGGCAGGCGTGACGCTGGGGTGGCAAAAGTTCACTGGCAGCAATGGATTGAATATTGGCATCGATCATTTCGGTGCCAGTGCCCCTGCCGAGCATCTTGCGATAGAATACGGATTCACTCCGGAAGCCGTTGCGGAAAAAATCATGGAGCATCGGTTCTAGATGGGTGTGTTGGTGCTGAAAACAATTTACTGAACAGCGACTTGATGACGAGGACACGATTGATGCAGATGAAAATTCGCCGCGCCGCGGTACTTGGTGCTGGAGTCATGGGAGCTCAGATCGCGGCACTTCTCGCCACTGCCGGTGTACGCACCTACCTCCTGGATCTGACATCCAAAGAGCCACCTGCTGACCCCAAAGCGGCCAAAGCCATGGGCAAATATTTCCGCTCAAGCCGTGCCTTGATGGCCATTGAAAATCTAAAAAACTTAAAACCTTCTCCTCTTTACACCGCCTCGGCTCTGGCGGGTATCATCCCCGGCAATTTCGACGACGACATGTCTGTTTTGGCCGACTGTGATTGGGTCATTGAGGTCGTCATCGAGAAACTCGACATTAAAAAAGCGATCCACAAACGCATTGCCGAAGTGGTGCGTCCTCACGTCCCGGTTACAACGAACACTTCCGGTATCAGCCTTGCGGACATCTGCGCGGGGCTGCCCGAACATTATCAGGCAAATTTTTTCGGGACACACTTTTTCAATCCCCCCCGGTACATGCGTCTTTTGGAAATCATTCCTCACGATGGGGTCAACCAGGAAGTCGTCAGCGCACTGACCAACTGGATTTCTGAAAATCTTGGCAAAGGCATTGTGGTCGCCGCAGATACAGTCAACTTCATCGCCAACCGCATCGGTGTTTTCGCCAATCAGGTCACCCTAAAGCACATGGCGGACCTGAACCTCAACATTGAAACCATCGATGCACTGACCGGAAAACTCATGGGTCGGCCCAGTTCAGCCTCGTTCAGGACCATGGACGTGGTCGGACTCGACACCTTTGTGCACGTTGCAAACAACACCTACGATCGCGCCCCCAAAGACCCCTATCGCGAGGTATTCAAAAGCCCGGCATGGGTCATGGAGCTGATTGAAAACAAGGCCCTTGGTCAAAAAACCAACGACGTCGGCTGCTTCAAGAAAACCACCGACGATAAAGGCAGGCGTTTGATCCTAGCTTACCGTCCTGAAACCAAATCCTACGAGCCGCAAAGCCCGGTCGATTACCCCTGGATGGCAGATGCCCTCAAGGAGCCAAACCTCATCAAGAGGCTTGGGTTAGTCATGGACCAGAAGGACAGCGGCGGCGAGCTGGTATGGCGCATTCTCCGGGATGTGTTTAGTTATGCGTCTTTACTCGTCCATGAGATCGCCGGCGATCAGGTCAAACCCGTCGACGAGGCGATCAAGTGGGGTTTTAACTGGGACATGGGCCCTTTCGAGCTTTGGCAGGCATTAGGCTACGACGCCGTTCTAAAACGCATGGAACTGGAAAAAGTTCCGCTGCCAGCATGGGCCAAGTCAGGATTGGCGTTTTACCGACCGGCTCCTGGTTCTGCAGAGTGGGCGTCGAAGGGACCTTCGGAACAACTTCAACCTTCGAAAGCCAGGTACCTCCCGGTCAAACAGGCTTCCTACCAATTTCACTTACCGCGCGCACAATCCGAAGGCGACAAACGCACGATACTGAGCAACAAGAGTGCATCGCTGGTAGATATCGGCGACGGTGTTTCCTGCCTGGTCTTTCATTCAAAGATGAATGCCCTCGATAGCCAAATGATCGAGCTCATGCAAAAAGCCATCGTTGCAACCAGTCAGAATTTCGACGCGATGGTCATCGCCAATGATGCGGAGCATTTTTCTGCGGGCGCTAATCTCAAGCAGATACTGGAGCTCATTAACAAAAAAGAATTCGACACTGTCGAGCGTTTTATCCGTGATTTTCAGGGAACCATGCAGCTGCTGAAGTTTGCGTCGTTTCCCTCCGTCGCCTGCCCCCATGGCCTGACCCTTGGGGGAGGCTGCGAAGTCGCTCTGCATGCATCCTGGCGCGTTGCGTCAGGTGAAACCTATGCAGGTCTGGTTGAGATTGGAGTCGGCCTGCTGCCAGCCGGAGGTGGAACGAAGGAACTTGCTTTGCGCGCCTATGATTTCATGAACTACGCCGAAAAAGGCGATCCTCTCGCGTTTTTGCAAAAAGCTTTCTTTCTGATTGGAATGGCCAAAACTTCCAGTTCGGGGCACGAGGCGGTAGAAATGGGATTACTCCCGCAGACGACCCGCGTTTGCCTATCTCGCGATCATCAGATTTTGCGTGCGAAGCACGGGGCGTTGCATCTTGCCCGTCAGGGCTACATCCCGGCGACTCCGCGCACGGCGGTCCCGGTTCTTGGAGATCCCGGTATCAACACCTTCCGTATGGCACTGTACAATATGGTGGAAGGACGGCAGATCTCACACTACGACGCTTTTGTCGGTGAGAAAATTGCCACCGTCCTCTGCGGCGGCGAAGTCGATGGGGGCCAGCTCGTCAGCGAACAGTATCTTCTGGATCTTGAAAGACGGATGTTCGTCGACCTTTGCAAGGAAGCCAAAACGGTCGAACGCATCGAATATATGCTGAAAAATGGGAAGCCCTTGCGCAACTGATCCTGAAACTATTCTTAGCGAACAGAGGCCAGGAAAACGGAGACCAGTATATGACAAAGAAAAATGCGGCTTACATTGTATCACCCCTGCGTTCCGCCGTTGGAAAAGCCTATCGAGGTTCGCTCAAGGCAAAAAGACCAGACGACCTGTGTGCTGACCTGATCAGGGCCGTAATGAAATCACAGCCGGACTTCGACCATAAACTTATTGAAGACGTTATCGTCGGTTGCGCTATGCCTGAGGCTGAGCAGGGCATGAACGTTGCGCGGCTTTCCCTCCTGCTGGCGGGACTACCCGATTCGGTGCCTGGAATGACCATCAACCGATTTTGCTCTTCCGGCGTCCAATCCATCGCACTTGCGGCCCAGGCCGTTTGGGCCGGCGATGCCGACTGCCTCTTGGCCGGCGGGACCGAAAGCATGACGCTGATTCCGATGATGGGGCATAAGGTCGTCGGTAGCCGGACGATCATGGATCACCACCCCGATTTTTACCTTGGCATGGGTATGACAGCTGAGAACGTCGCCCGGGATTATAAAATTACCCGGGAGGAACAGGATCAGTTTGCACTGGAGTCCCATCAAAAAGCGACTATGGCCATTGAAAAAGGCTTTTTTAAGGACGAAATTACACCGGTCGGTGTAACGACCAGAACTCCCGGGCCTAACGGCACCGTCAACGTGGAAACACAAATGTTCGCTCAGGATGACGGTCCCCGACCGGACACCACGTTGGCTGGACTTGCGAAACTTAAACCTGCTTTTCTTCAGGGAGGCACCGTCACCGCCGGTAATACCTCGCAGATGTCAGACGGTGCTGCCATGTGCATGGTCTGTTCTGAAGAGTTCGTCAAAAAACACAACCTAAAACCGATGGCGCGCCTTGCCGGCTACGGAGTTGCCGGCGTTCCGCCAAACGTTATGGGAATCGGTCCCATTGCGGCAATACCTCTGGCGTTGAAAAAAGCCGGAGTCACTCTGCAGCAGATTGACCGCTTTGAATTGAACGAAGCCTTTGCTGCTCAAGCTTTGGCAGTGTTAAAGACCTGCGGCATTGATCGCACAAAAGTCAATCCGACAGGGGGCGCCATTGCTCTTGGTCACCCGCTGGGGGCTACCGGTGCGAAACT
>Ga0154020_10006732_pt1 | contig 13462 bp, 10 predicted proteins | sample Klosneuvirus_201_FD_109709 | JGI IMG/M metagenome (GOLD analysis project Ga0154020, IMG submission 109709) | Active sludge microbial communities from wastewater, Klosterneuburg, Austria - Klosneuvirus_20160825_MG | ecosystem: Engineered > WWTP > Aerobic digester > Activated sludge | place... | reverse complement strand
GGGCGAATTCCAAGGCGCCTTTGCTCTGTGCACTGTCGCCACTCTCGAGTTCCTCGATCGGAACTTTCAACGCCTTGATCCAAATGGCCCTGTACTCCTCGTCGACAGGGAGATTCCTCTCTATCTGTCCTTCTCCAGTTCCGCTCAAGCCGCAGCAGGGCTTAACCCTACTGTTACGATCACTAAGTTAGATCTTTCCGGAGGATCGCCGATACCCGTGACGCCCTCTCGACTGGGAGCATCGAATCGCTACTACGCTCCGTTCACTCTGTCTCCGCCTGTGAGCGGACCGGCGCCACGAAGGTCGCTCTCAACGGGTCCCATCGCCTCCGTAGTCTTCATGAGGGCCAAACTCCTAGCGAAGGTCGGAAACCTTACCATCAAGGAGAGGCTCAGCCGCGTCACAGTGAGCATCGATTCTGTGGGCTTTTCTGGCGACCACAAGATCTTTCATTGGCCTCAAGGAGATGCTATCGGTAACCCCATCGGCTACGCCATCGACCCCAATGACAACACGGCGCTGTGGCGTTCCGGAAACGTCGAAAGTCAGTATCAGATGCTGGGCGCTGCGTACACGTCGAAAACGAAGGCGACGGTATTTGGTACGTTTAAGATCACACCTGAAATCCCGGTTGACGAGGCCTTCACCGCAAAGGTCCGGGTCTTCGACAAGGGAAACCCCTCCGTGGTCGCGTACGGGTATCTGGCCCTAGTCGGAGGTGTAGTAGGAATCCGCGACCTGACCTTTCAAAGCGCATGGCCTTGGGAAAAGGCCATTAGTTATCCAACGCTAGAGTGGCAGATCGAGTATTCGGACACAGAGTATGAATACGGGGATAAGTGTTGGTACCTTGCCGGCGACAGCATCCACAAGCTCTATTGGTTGGTCGACAAGCCAAAGGATCATCCATTTCGAAACTTGATCGGCACTTTCTACGACGCAATCTATGACAGAGTCATAGAGGCCGCGTTGGACTTCTATGGGCCGCCCACGTACGTCGACCTGCCGAATCGAAGCAATATGGCTCTAAGGCTAGCCCATGTTGTTCCGCAACATCATCCATTCAAACCGGACGTGGTGTTCGGCGACCAGCATCCATTCGTGGCTTGGAAAGACGGGAGCCGAGCTGGGGGAGTGGGCTATGCCGCCGATGTCAATGCAAACCTCGTGACAGGGATGTTGCGCAGTATTGGAGTACCAGCTGAGACTGTATACGTTTGGTCGGGCACAGCGGGTATAGCCAACACTTATTGGTACCAAAAGGAAGGCGAAATTGCAGTCGACCGGAACTTTCAGGCCGATCTGGATGAGCATGACGATGCTCCGGAGAAGCCTCATTTTAGTGCCCATGTCATTGTCCGTTCTGAAGGAAACCTCTATGATCCTACCTATCGTCTGCCATATGGCGACACCCCGTACGAGGGCGTCGATTTCCTGGAGAGCTGGGATGAGAATGTTTACAAGGCGTTTGTTACCGGAAACGGCACCAGAGTCATCGACGGAACTCTTCCGATGTCCGTACCAATGAAGGACCCGGAAGGCAATCCAGTTACGTGCCCTCATCACTAGGAATCCTGAAAGGACAGCGTTGTGCGGAGTCTAATCGTTCTTTGTCTCACTATTATCCACCTAGACATGGCCGGTGCAGAAGTCGGAAAGAGAGACCCACAGGCAGAGGCTCAGCACCGAGTTGAAGTCGTCGGCACTAGTATTCGGCCTCAGGGCGGTATTTGGCGTCTTGACAAGTGGAGCGTGAATGGCTCTCGCACACTAGGTGTTTGGCTACGCAAGGAGTTGGACAGCGATGAGTGGAGTGAGAAGCGAACCGGGAGAAACGTGACGATACGATTCCTTGCCAGTGGAACTCCGGCCGAAGCACTAAAGGAGCTAGCGCAAAGCACGAAAGCACAGATTGGTCCGAACGGCACCTGCAAAGACTTTGTGGAGAACTGTGTCGCCTGGCGAACTCACCTAAAGAACGAGGATCCGGTAACGCTGAAGTTTTCGATTGAGGAGGTCTGGGTAGAAGTTCATGCGCGAAACGAGGAAACCGCGTTCGCCTTTGCGCGCGCGGTCGTTGATGTGCTGAAGAAGGAACAGGCGAGAGATTAGAAGACAACAGTGGCTCGAAAGCGTTACTTCTGGCGGTATCGGTCCAATAGGGATTGCGAGCGGGGCTTGTGTATAGGGAAAGAGGGCCAGGGCTAAAGGATAAAGTGTGCGTCTCTGCAAAGAGACCGGCTCGCGCGGACCGCGCGCTCGATGCGCCTCGTCTCGACGTGCGCCGCCTCGGCGACCGCACGCGGCCGCGGCCCCGGACGCTCGACCCGCGTGGTACGCCCTTGGCTGATCGCTCGAGCGAGCGGACGCTCGCCCGAGGGGCGAAGGTCGCGCCACGCTGACCGTCACGGAGGCGGAACGGTGAACTCGACATGGCTGTGCTGGAGCTGAACGAGGATGACGTAGTCCTCGCGTAGCTGGTCGAAAACGCGCCGGGGCGGTCTCTTGTCGCCCCACTTCGCGATCGTGCTCTCGTAGCGCATCGAGAACGCCGCTTTGGCGAGCTGGATCAGATCCGCGACATGCGAAGCCTTCACCCAGAGGCGACCGATGAGGAAGCCGAGGACGATGCCGATGGAGAGTCCAGGTCGGGGTCAAGTCCAGGTCGGGGTCAAAGTCCAGGTCGGGGTCAGATCCCACTTCTGTGGTATAGGAACCTGCCTCTGCAAAGAGACCGGCTCGCGCGGACCGCGCGCTCGATGCGCCTCGTCTCGACGTGCGACGCCTCGGCGCCCGCACCCGCGCCGGGACCGGACGCTCGACCCGCGTGTCACGCCCTTCGCTATCGCTCGCGCGAGCGGACGCTCGCCCGAGCGGCGAAGGTCGCGCCACGCTGACCGTCACGTCGACGCGACTCGCTGAGGCGCTCGAGAGTCCAGGTCGGGGTCAGATCCCACTTCTGTGGTATAGGAATCTGTCTCTGCGAAGAGACCGGCTCGCGCGGACCGCGCGCTCGACACGCTTCGTCTCGACGTGCGACGCCTCGGCGCCCGCACCCGGACCGGCCCCGGACGCTCGACCCGCGTGTCATGCCCTTCGCTGATCGCTCGCGCAACCTGGCGCTCGCCCGAGCGGCGAAGGTCACGCCACGCTGACCGTCGCCCGAAGTCGACAGCTGGGGCGCTCGAGCGATGCATGCACGAAGAGCACGTCGTGACCCGACCGTCGACGCCAATCCCGGCGCCCTCGTGACCGCGACGCCCTGCGAAGGATCCGCGCTCGGAACGGGGGGCCAGGCGAGGGGCGCAACACATCGCGTCGCCAGTGTCCCCTCCGCCCTGCCGCACCGCGTCGCCAGCGGCGTCACAGCTTCTTCGGTGCTTCGGCTCGCTCCACCGCCCCGCTTTCTGGATGCGCCCCGCCTTGGTGCCGCGGAACGTCAGGGTTCCGGCCGCGGCTTGCGCCGCGTCACCGCCGCCACGCTGTGAAAGGGTTGCGCCCCTCGCCCTGCGGGTTCCTGGAAGGCGCGCTCTGTTAAATCGTGCGGGAAGCGTTGAGCGGTCGAAAGAGGTCGGGGGCGCACGATCGAACAGAACGCCCCTTCCACGAACCTGGCCCCCCGTCGCCGAGCGCGGATGCGTCGCGCACGCGCGACGCAAAATCAGAGCGCTGCGCGAGCCGTCCATCAGCCCGTCACGCCTTTCGCAGATCGTGCGCCGAGCTCGGGGCCGCGCGACTGACGGGAGACGAGCTCGGCGCACGGCGAAAGTCGCGCCGGGCCCAGGGAAGGCACCACCGTCGAGATAGCGGAGGCGGCGCGGCCGCGGCTGTTTAACGGCCTGGCAGTGCGGCTGCTTTGAAGAGCAGCCTCCCGCCAGGCCGAGCACCACCAGGGCAGGCACCACGGGGTCGAGCACCACGCGTGGTTTCCCTTCTTAACCGCCGGGGCCGGCCCCGTGGCGCGGCGCCCCGCGCCGCGCCCTCGTGCTCTCGTGGCTCCCGCGTGTGCCGCCGACGAACACGAGCTCGACGAGGAGGCCGAGGAGCCCGACGACGACGAGTCCGATCCGCGGGCGCACGCTACTGCGTGCAGCCCGGTGCCTGGCGCGACGCTCGCGCGTCGCGTGAGAGGGAGCGTGAGAGTCCAGGTCGGGGTCAGATCCCACTTCTGTGGTATAGGAATCTGTCTCTGCGAAGAGACCGGCTCGCGCGGACCGCGCGCTCGACACGCTTCGTCTCGACGTGCGTCGAGGTCGGGGTCAGATCCCACTTCTGTGGTATAGGAATCTGTCTCTGCGAAGAGACCGGCTCGCGCGGACCGCGCGCTCGACACGCCTGGTCTCGGCATGCGTGTGACATCGCGGCCGTTGGAGCGAATCTAGGGACCGCTCCATCCGGCCTCGAGATCTCTGACGGCGTCGGCGGCGGATCGGATCTCCTCGAACCAGGCCGGAGGGGGAACGGTAAACTCGACATGCTTGTCCTGCAGCTGAACGAGGATGACGTAGTCGTCGCGTAGGTCGTCGAAGACGCGGCGCGGCGGCCTTTTGTCGCCCCACTTCGCGACCGCGCTCTCGTAGCGGATCGAGAACGCCGCCCTGGCGAGCTCTATCAGATCCGCGACATGCGAAGCCTTTACCCAGACGCGACCGATGAAGACGCCGAGGACGATGCCGAGGAGGAGCCAAAGCCACCAACTCACGAAACGGGGAGTCTACGGGAGAGGAGTGCGGCGCCTCCGCTCGACGCCAACCGGCTCGGCGCCCGCAACGACTCCCGTCGCGACGGCCCGCGGCAGCACGCCGGGTGCGAAACGCGTCCCGAGCTTCGCTCGGCACGCGGCACCCGTCGCGCCGTCGCTACGCCTCGTCTTGAGCGCGGCGATCTGCGAAGAGGACGCCGAGGACGAGCACCGAACCGCGCCCGCGCCGGCTCCGGGGGCCGGGGTGGAGGAGCCGGGGCGCTCTGCAACGCGCGCGCCGGGCGTGGCCCCGTACCCCCCATCCCGTCACGCGCGTTGCATCCCTGCCGCGGACGCGTCACTGCGCGAAGGGTCGCTCCGTGCCGCGCCACGTCAGGGCCGCTTCCGATACTCGCTACGTATCGGACCCGGAGCTTGTCTTGAAGCGCGGCCTCTGCGAGGCCGCGGGGCACCCCGGCCCCCTCCGGGTCGCGAGTACGCGACCTTCAACAGAACCGAAGGCTCTATTAAACCGGCGCGGTCGTAAGGAGCTCGCTTCGCTCGGTCTTCCAATGCCTGGCACGCCGCTCGCGGTCGCTCCTCCGGCGTCCACTGCGGTCCTCGGCGTCGGGCTCGCGCTCCGGCGCCTGCGGTCCTCGGGCACGCCTCCGTCGCCGGCGAGCGTCGCGCCAGGCACTTCGGCGCCGGCTGCGCCGTCGCGGCGTCTAACGCGCTGGCAGTGCGCTTGCGAATTGCGGCGCGGTCCTCTGTGCTCCTCGCGTCGCCTGTGCGTCGCTGCGGTGCTCGAGCACCGCGCCGCGCAAGCTCCCGCCAGCGACTCGCTCGCGCTACGCGCTCGCCCCGATGCGCGCTTCGCGCGCCCACGCCCGAGCACGAGGCGCTCGAGCTGCGTCGAACGGGGACGACGTCGGCGAGGACCTCGACGACGTCTCTCGCCGCGACCTGGTGTGCTTCCTCTCTTAGTCGCCCGGGTGGCGCGGCGCTGCGCGCCGCGCCGGTGCTCTCCCGCGGGACGACGATGAACGCGAGATCGAGGAGGAGGCCGAGGACCTCGACGACGACGAGTCCGAACCGCGGGCGCACGCGGGGCGTGCAGCCCGGTGCCTGGCGCGACGCTGGCGCGTCACGTGAGAGGGAGCGCGGCTTCGCCGCGCGGCGCACGTGAACGCCCTCGCGAGCGGCGTGCCAGGCCTTCAACGCCCGCGCTTCAGCGCGCTCGACGGCTTCCCGGCGTGCCCGCTCTGGGCCCGGCGCGCGGCTTGCGGGGCGACGAGCGCGCCCCCCGGAGATCGGCGACAGCGCGCTCGACGCCACAGCTGCAAGCCCCGTGACGGGCTGAAGGACGGCCCGCGCTACTGCGCGCGCCCGTGTTGGCGCTGCTCGCGCAGCGCGAAGCCGCGGGTGGGCAGGGGGCGCGAGGACGCTACTGCTTCGTTATGTAGGGAAACGCCTCGCGTGGCGAAACCCGCTGCCTGAGCGGTCCCAGGCGTTTCTTACATAGCGAGTAGTGGCGGCGTCGCGCCCCCTGAGCCGCCCGCGGCTTGATTGGCAGGGCGCTGCGGGCGCCGAGGCGTCGCACGAAGCGATGTGGCGGTGGGTCAGCGTCGCGTGACGGTGGCAGAGGCCGCGGCGGTCAGGGCGCCCGAGAGCGCGGCGCGGCCCGTGCGCGACCGCGCGAGCGCCGCTCGCGGGGGCGCCATCGCACGGGCCGTGACGTCGCGGGTAGCTGGCGAGCGACGGTCGGAGGTCGCGTGGCAGTGGGGAGACGCGAAGGTCGGGTGTGGCGGTCAGGACGCGGTGGTGTGCTGCGCTGCTGAGGTGGAGGTGTACGCGGGACACCGATCCCGAAGCGGACACTCGAGACCAGGCTCTTTCTCGAACCACTCCTTGGAAAGGCATCGCCCGCTCGCCCATGTCAGATTCGGAGATGTCACCACTTCCCGTTGGTAGAAGCGAGCCTTGTACGTCCCGCAGATCAGCTGCAGGGGCTGAGGCTCGAGCTTCGTGCACAGAAATCCGAAGATCTCTTCGATGAGAGCGTGTGCCGCCAAGTAGATCTCGTTGAGCTCGGAAACGACGTCGTTGATGTGCCCCCGCCCCTGCCCACTGAAGTACGCGATTCGTTTGTTTTCTTCGTCCAAGTGGCAGAAACCGGGCACGCCATGAGTGATCGCAACCCGGAGCGGGCGGAGACGAACGAACCATGCTGAGTATGCCGTTGCCAGAGGCAGCCGGATCTCTTCAGGGAACCCTGGTCCGTACTTCGACTCCTTGGCATTCACGAGGATATCGTTGGTGGACTTCTTTTGCACGAATCGCACACCACGGTAGATCTCGTACAAGGCGTTCCGCAGCCCGTCGAGCGCCGAGTAGAGCGTGCAGATGAGAGTCTCGGTGAGCGCGGCGAACTCCTTGGAACGGAGAGCTGGCGTGAACCCGTCGCGCTTGAGCTCGGCCGCGTCCTCGGCGAGTTGTGGCGCAAGCCGATTCGCAAGGCTGGCGAGCGTTTCGTACTTGTTTATGTTGCTGAGGATGGTGTCGAGGCCGATGAGCATGCCGGTTGTCGTTGGAAAAGGCGGTCCGAGAAGCTTGCGGAACTTGCGGCTCGGAGGCCAATGCTCCGGAACGAAGTCGATCGCGAACTTGTCGGGAAGCTGACTCGGGTCTACGGTCAAGCCGTCCGCCGCGCACGCGTCATGGCCGTCTCGACGCTTCGAGCGGCGATCAACGCGTCGAGCAGCTTCATCGCCACAACCTGATCCTCTTTCGGAAGCGTCTCGAGGTCCCGGAACCGCTCGAGAAGTAGCACGTTACGAATAGGGGGCTGATCCCCGATATCCACGGGCTTCCGTCCGACCGCGATCTCGTCTGTCGACACACGGAGGGCCTCAGCGAGGGACACGAGTGAGTCGAGCCTCGGGATGGCGGCGCCGCGCTCGTATCGTGAGATCAGCATGGTCTCGCACCCGACCAGCTCCGCGAGCTGGCGCTGGCTGAGACTACGGTCCCTCCGGAGCGTGCGGAGCCTTTCCGCGAAGTCCTTCGAAATCACCTTACGACCTGCTCTCTTGCGCCTTTCCATGCTCGGAGTGTCGGGCCACTTTTCGACGGCCGATTCCGGAGGCCCCAAGCGTTTTGCGAATGTAACACGTAACGACTACGTATGACTAGCATGATACGATTAGTGGCCGTGAGGCTATTGACAAGCCTTTTCGAAAGGAGGATTCGATGCTGATCTCCAAGGAAGACATCGACGACCTCAAGACGCGGCACGAGCTCGCGGCTTTCGTGGTGTCGTCGGGGGTCGAGCTGAAGAAGGTCGGGGTGTACCTGAAGGGCCGGTGCCCTTTCCACGACGACAAGACGCCCTCTCTCGTCGTCGATCCGAAGAAGCAGCTCTGGAACTGCCTGGGCGCATGCAGCACGAACGGCAACGCCGGCGGGGGCAAGGGCTCCTCGGGTGGCGACCTCTTCGCTTTCGCGATGAAGCTCTGGGGTGTGGACTTCCGCGAGACCGTCAAGCGGCTCGGTGGAGAGGTCCGTGACGAGATCCCGCCTCCCCGGCCCCGCCCTCGCCTGAACGGTGCCGATCACGCCGCGCCGCGGCCGGTGAGCGTCGACACGCCGCCGACGAGCCGGACTCCACGGATGGAGCTCTTCTCCCGCGTCGTCGAGCACCTGATGGGCGAGCTGGCCCAGCAGCGGAGGGCACACGAGTACCTCGAAGCGCGCGGACTGAGGACGCGGGCGCTCTGGCGAGCCTTCAAGCTTGGTTACTCGTCCGGGTCCGTGGCCGAGCTCGCCGGTACGGAAGAGACGAGCGACGTCCGGCGTGTCCTGGCCGAGCTCGGCATCCTCGACAAGGCCGGTAATGAGCGGATGAAGGGCCGGGTCGTCTTCCCGCTCGTCGCCTTCAACCAGCTCCCGGTGGGCCTGTACGGCCGCACGATCGACGACGCGCTCGAGCCGCATCACCTCTTTCTCCCCGGTCCCCGGCGCGGCCTCTTCAACTGGAACGCAGTCAGGCGGGCGAAGGAGCTCCTGGTGGTCGAGTCGGTGATCGACGCGCTGTCGCTCATCGAGGCCGGCGTCGGCAACGCGATCCCGATCTACGGCGTCAATGGAATGACGGGCGACCACAAGGAGCTGATGAAGCGGTTTGCCGGGAACGTCGTGGTCGCGCTCGACGCGGACGAGACGGGGAGGAAGGCGACACCTCAGGTCGTCGCGGCCTTCCAGGCGCTCGGCGCGAAGGCGCGGGCGATCGAGTGGCCGGGGAAGGACCCGAACGAGCTCCTCGTCGAGCACGGGCCGGCGAAGACGCGGGAGATCGTCGAGAAGCTGCTCGCGCCCCCGCGCCCGCGCGACGTCGCGCCCGTGAGCGAGGCGCCGATCCCGTGCTCGAGCGATGCCCCGGCGGTGACCGTAGCAGCTAACTCTCTTCCCTTAATCGCTGATCCAGCTCTCGACGAACGGCCGCCGTCAGCGGTTAAAGAAGAAAAGCAGCTCGAGCCGCTGGAGGAGCCGCAACGGGAGCCGGCCGAACGCGCGACACACGAGGAGCGGCCCCAGACCGCGCAGCCGCCCGGCCTCACGCGCGAAGAGCTGCTCGCCGACGTCCTCACGCTCACCTCCGGCAATCGCCTCTGGCGCGTCGTGTGGTCGGAGGCTCACAGCGCCTCACACCTGCGCGCCACTCTCCGCGTGCGCCTGGGCGAAGCCCAGGACGCGCCCACCTTCCTCGATGCGCTCGACCTCGTCACCGCCCGAGCGCGCGAGAGCTTCGCCAAGAAGGCCGCCGCGCTCACGCGCTTCGGCGACCCGCTGCCGGTGCAGCGCTGGGTAGAAGCGGATCTCCTCCGCATCGCGTCGCTCGGTGAGGACCGGCGCAAGGCGGCCGAGACGAAGGGCGCCGTCTCGATCTCGATGAGTGACGAAGACCGCAAGAAGGCGCTCGGGTACCTTCACGAGACGAAGATCCTCGAGCGCGTCGCCTGTGACCTCACCGCGCTCGGCTACGTCGGCGAAGAGCCAAACAAGAAGCTCGGCTACCTCGTGAGCGTCTCTCGCAAGCTCGACATGCCGCTCTCCATGGTCATCCTCTCCCCCTCGGGTGCGGGCAAGTCCGGCCTGGCCGACGCCCTCGAAGCGATGACGCCGGAGGAAGACTTCGTGTCGCTCTCCTCCATCACGGCGCAGGCGCTCTACTACATGCCGCGCGAGGCGCTGAAACGGAAATTCATCCTGATCGAGGAGCGGGCCGGCTCCATCGAGGCCGACTACTCGATCCGCGCCCTGCAGTCGAAGAAGAAGCTGACCAGGGCCGTCCCGGTGAAGGACCCTTCGACTGGGAAGATCGAGACGAAGATCTTCGAGATCCTCGGCCCGGCGGCGTTTCTGGAGACGACGACCGAGAGCCGGATCAACATCGAGAACGCCACCCGCTGCTTCGAGATCCACCTCGACGAGAGCCCGGAACAGACCGAGCGGATCCAGCGGGCGCAACGCCTCGCCAAGACGTTTGAAGGCCTCCGAGCGCGCGAGGGTCGGGAAGAGATCATCCGGCTCCACCACAACGTGCAACGGCTCCTCCGGACCGTCTCCGTCGTCATCCCCTACGCCGACGCGATCGAGTTTCCGACGTCGTGGCTGAGGACCCGCCGCGACAACCTCCGCTTCCTCCACCTCATCGAAGTCCTCTGCTTCCTCCGCCAGTACCAAAGGCCCCTCGTCGACCGGAAGACGGTGAAGCCGGCCGGCAAGAAGCTCGAGGACCTGACCGATGACGAGCTCTCCCGCGTCGTGGTCCTCGCCACCCTCGACGACTACACCGCGGCCTACGAGCTCTCCTTCGGCCTTCTCGGCGACACGCTGTCGGACCTGAAGAAGCCCGAGCGCGAGTTTGTGGAGGCGATAAAGCACTTCGTCGAGCGGCAGACGGGCAGGAACGAAGGCGACGACTTGACGGACTTCGCAAGGCGCGAGATCCGCGAATGGACAGGTCTGCCACAGCATCGGATCCGTCAGCTCTTCGATGCGCTGCTCGAGCTCGAGTACCTGGAGCCCGTCCGCTCCTCGCGCGGGTCTGACGTCCGTTACCGGCTCTCGAAGGCCGCCTGGCACGCAGAGAACGCCATCCCGGGCCTGCTCACCCCCGACGAACTCCGGAAGAAACTCGACGAAGAGCGCAAGGCCAGGAAGGCCGAGGTGTCGGCATGACGGTGACGGCTGAATGTGTGGAATGTGCGAAAGGCTCGCACATTCGGAAACCCGCATGGATAGAGGCCCGAGAGGCAATGTGCGAATGTGTGAGGGAAACTTGAGCGGAAACGAGATCACCGTCGTACCGTCGTCACCGTCGACCGCGGGTGCTGACGCTCCGCCGCTTCGCGGCTCCGCACCTGAGCTTTCTTCCCTTAATCGCTCGTCCTCGGAACGGGCAGAGGAAGCCCGCCGGAGAAACGACTTCCGCTCCGAGCTGGAGGACCACCTGTCGCGCTTCCTGCGCGCTCGGTTCGGCGAGGGCGCCTCGCCCGGCACGCTCGTGACGCTGCGCCGATGCCTGCGCGAGCTCTTCCGCCACCTCGTCCACGACGCGAGCCCGGCGCCGCGCTCGATCGTCGATATCTCCTCCGAGCACCTCCACGCTTACCGCGACCTTCTGATGACGCGCGAGAAGAGATCGCGGAGCCCACTCATCGCGAAGCCTGGGGCGTCGGCCGACGCGCGGCGCGAGGCCGTCGAAGGCTCGACCCTCCTCTCGGCGCGATCGGTGACCGTCCACATCGTGGCCCTGCGCCGCTTCTTCGACTTCCTCACGCTCACCGATGTCCTCCTCCTCAACCCCGCCCGCCACGTCAAACCGCCACGCGTGCCGCGGCACCTCCCGAGAAACGTCCCGAGCGAGATGGAGATGCGGAAGCTCCTCTCGGCGAAGGGCCGCAAGCGCCCGCTCGCCGTGCGGGACCAGGCCATCCTCGAGCTCTTCTACGGCACCGGGCTCCGGACCTCGGAGCTCTGCAACCTCGTCCTCACCGACTTCGACGCCGAACGGCGGATCCTCCTCGTCCGGCACGGCAAGGGCGGCAAAGACCGGATCGTCCCCGTGGGCGAGAAGGCGGCCGAGATGCTGCTCCGGTACCTCGTCCTTCGGCGGAAGGCCCCGACCTCCGCGCCCCTCGTTGCGTGCCCGCTACGTGCCCGTGCCAAGGCCGAGGGCACGAACGGACAGCGGAAGCTCTACGAGATGGGACCGCCTCTCGCCAAAGCCTGGAGCAGCGCGGCCCCGCAGCTCTTCGTCAACCAATTCGGCCGCCCGATGACGACCGATGCCATCAAAGATGTGGTGGCGACGGCCGTGAAGCGTGCCGGCCTGAAGCGCCACATCAGCGCTCACTCCCTCCGCCACGCCTTCGCCACGCACCTTCTGAAGGGCCACGCCGACATCCGCCACATCCAGGCGCTCCTCGGCCACAGCTCGCTCCGCACGACCGAGATCTACACCCGCGTCGAGACGTCGGACCTCAAGAAGGTCCTCGAGCGCTGCCACCCGCGCGAAAGGGAGCTCCAGGCCGACAAGCCGCGCACGCTCGAGCTCTCACGCGTCGAAAGCGGGTGGGCCTGACGACGACCTGGCGGGGCTCATCGGTGCCTTCCTCGCCCGCCGCGCCGCCGCGCGGATCACCGCCGACACGGTGGGCCAGAACAGGAGGGCTCTCTTCCTGCTCCTGGCGGCCGTCAGGGCGCGCCTCAAGCTTCCCGAAGGCCAACCTATCCCCGCTGCGGCAGTCGCCTCCGAAGACCTCCTCGGCGCCCTCGCGGGCCTTCGCGAGAACGGCCGCTCGAACGGCACGCTCAGCGGCTACGCCTCTTCCTTCCGCCTCTTCTTCGACGACCTGGCCGCGCGCAACCTGCTCCTCCGAAACCCCGCCGAGCGGCTCCCGTCCTTCGCCGAAGACCGCCTTCCGCGCTACGTCCCGAGCTTCACCGAGATGCGACGCCTCCTCGAAGCGCCGGACACGAGAACGGACCACGGCACCCGCGACCGCGCCATCCTGGAGCTCCTCTACGGCTCGGGCCTCCGGCGCGCCGAGCTCGTTACCCTCGATGTCGCCGACGTCGACCTGGCCGGAGGAACGGCCTTCATCCGCGACGGCAAAGGCAAGAAAGACCGCGTCGTGCCGCTCACGGCGCAGGCCGTCACGTGGATACGCAACTATCTCGCGCACCGCCCTCCACACCGCTCGCGCCGCCTCTTCCTCGACGCCAAGGGCCAACGGCCGCTCACCCCGGACATCTTCGGCTACGAGATGCGCAAGCTCTTCGACAGCGCCGGCGTCGACGAGCGGCTGACCCTCCACAGCATCCGCCACGCCTGCGCTCTCCACCTTCTCGAAGGCGGCGCTGACCTCATCAGCATCAAGCAGCTCCTCGGGCATGCCTCCGTCCAGACGACCGCCGTCTACCTCAAGCTCACGACCGCCCACCTTCGCCGCGAGCTCGAGCGGGCGCATCCACGCGAGCGCGAGGCCGCAAGGGACGCAGCCGGAAGCCCTGCACCCGAACACGACGAAGACGACTCCGGCCTATAGACTCCGAGACGGAATGGACGTGACCGCACCCCTCGATCGAGCCTCGACGGCAGCCCTTCAGGGAGAGGGGTCTGAATTCCTTCCCTTAATCGCTAACCCGCTCTACCGCGGGGAGATAGCGGAGAAGGCGGGGAACGGAATAGCCCTTCATATGGGCGAATTCCAAGG
>Ga0154020_10006729_pt1 | contig 13472 bp, 17 predicted proteins | sample Klosneuvirus_201_FD_109709 | JGI IMG/M metagenome (GOLD analysis project Ga0154020, IMG submission 109709) | Active sludge microbial communities from wastewater, Klosterneuburg, Austria - Klosneuvirus_20160825_MG | ecosystem: Engineered > WWTP > Aerobic digester > Activated sludge | place... | reverse complement strand
CCGACGAATCCTGCCAACAAGAGCGGAAACAGACCGTGGCGCATCATACAACCAACCAGTTTCTGTCGAGACTCAAGGTGTACACGCGCAGCACCATGACATTGCGCGGATGCTTCTCCACCACAAGACTGACGCTGTTCCACATCACGCGCTGCGGCATCCGTTCGAGCTCCGACAGGTAGTTAAGCAATTCATTGTAACTGCCCGCCAATCTGATCTCGATGCCATGCTGATAGATACCCTCTGCAGCGCCAGGCGCCGCCCCGCCCTGGACGGGCTTTTCCTTCGCCGGCTGAGCGATCGCGCCAACGACCGCTTCCGCCTTTTCCGTCGCGGCCGGAGTCCCGACCAGCGTCACCGGCAATGTCTTCAGACCGAGCAACTCGATCGCTCGATTTCTCGCCAGGAGTCCTTCCAGAAACGCCTGCATCCGCGCCGGCGGTACCATGCCGGCCTCAAAGCGCTGGAGACGCTCGCCAACCTTTGCCAGTTCCTGCCTGGCCTGAGCCAACCGGTTGCGATTGGGAGCATCCGGGTCCGCATTCTGCGCCGTGAGGGCGGCAATCTGCATCTGCTGCTGAACGAGTTCGCTGCGCGCCGCGGCTTCGGCCCTTGAAGCGCTGCTCGCCTTGAGCACAAATGGGTCGATGCCGAAGTTGAAAATCAGAAAGCCGCCGCCAAACAGCAACGCAGCGGCGACAATTGCACGTTCGCGACGCGTCAGCGCGGCAAACTTGCCGCTCCACTGGGTCCATTGAGCGGACAGAGCACTCATTGCCTGACATCCTTTGTCTCGATCAGCTGGGGCATCAGGACGAAATCGACCGGACGCGGAGCAAAAGTTATGCCCCCGGCAGAGCCGGGGGCGGTATCCCTTGCGGACGGCGCTGGCGGTACGGCGGCACCCAGCCCCACCGGGCGGACCGCCGGAGGTGGATCGGCGCGATTCATGGTTAGCGCAGCAAAACTGCGCCCCTGGAAGGCCTTCTCCGCACCCAAACGACGAATGTACTCAGGGAGCGCGGCGGGATTCAGCATGCTGCCGCGGATTTCCATGTCGTTGCCGCCGGCACCGATGGTGAATCCCGTCAACCAGAGCCCATCCGGCGCTTGACGGGCAAAGCCGCGCAGATAATCGGTAAAGCCGCCGGTACTGCCGATGGCTCCGCTTTCCAGCAGGCGCGCGATCTCGCTGCGACGGCGCAGCAGGGCCTCGGCGCCATCCGCTTCAGCGGTCAACTGCGGGCTGGGTTTGCGTGTCGCAGCGGCCTTGGTCGCTACCTCCACCTGCTCCCTGGCGGCCTTGAGTTGCGCCTCGGCGGCAGTAGCGGCTTCCTTGCGTGCAGCGGCGTCCTGCCACGTCCAGCCGGCTGCAGCGACCAACACCGCGTAGAGCAATGCGACCGCGAGCGCCACGTTGCCCAGCGTAAGCACGTCGCGTTGCCTGAGAAAGCGCGGATGATAGAGATTGATCTGGGCGCTCATGCCGCCTCCGGCTCGTCGCGCAGCGCAGCACCGATCGCGCGCAGACATTGGAACTGGCGCAGGGGATCAAGCAAAGCCGGCACCGCACCAATATCCACCACGCTCGACACGTCCAGCGGCACCACCGAGATCGTCAGATTGGCGCGCAAATAGGCAAGAAAACCGTCTACACCGGGAATCGGCGCCACCAGAAGATGGGCCAGGGGAACCGAGCTGTAGAGGCGATCGAAATTGTCCAGCGAGCGTTGCACGTCGAGCGCGATGCGCTCGAACAGAGTACCCCGGCGATCATCGTCGGCGGTCATCAACTGACGCGCGGTAAGTTCCACGTGGCGCGCCACCAGCAGTTCGCCATTCAGGGTGAAGGTAAGCAGGCCTTCGTCGTCATCGAAAACCAGGGTCGCCTGACCCCGGCCTTTTTCCTCGAACAGGGCCGCCAGATTGCGCTGGGAAATTTCCGGCAAATCGATGGCAGCGAGCGGCACCTTGGCCGTCTGAAACGCCTGCACCAGAGGCGCTATGGTTGATTCGGGCGACAGGGCGGCGAACACCTGCGGCGTGCGGCCATCGGAGGGAATCGGCAGCAGGTCGATGGCCGCCGTATCGACCGGGAACTCGACCTGGTCCTTCAATTTCCAGCGCACCGTTTCGCGTGCCTCATCGGGGGTACCGGCAACCGCATCGGTCTGGATCAGCTGGTATTGGCCGTGACTGAGCATTGCCGTACAGCGATACCGTTCCAGTCGCATCGGTTTCCTCAGCGCACTCAGCGTCGCCTCGTCGTCCGCGCCTTTCTCCACCGAATCGGCCAGCAATACCCGGGGCTTGCGGCCCTGTTCGCGACGCAGATGAACGAAATCGACGCGCCCTTCCCGCATCGCGACGGATAACCAGCCTGGCTCGATCTTTGGCTTAAGGAAATTTGGCACTTGACGCATCTATACCCATTTTTTAGCCGACTATACTAACCGAAGGTGCTACGGTAAGTGTGGATTTCAGGCACGAAGGGCGCGCTATTGGGTCATTCGGAACGACAACGTGCATCGCGCTTGCCTGTGTTCCCACGCTCAGTTCCAAAAGCGGCTTGATCTCCGGAAATGTCAGTGCGCCTTTCGACAACTCGCCAACGGTGGTTGCGCGCTCGGCGGGGAATGCGCGCAAGACGGATCGGATCAACCGTTCTGCGTCGGCCTCGCGGCCGCCGATGGCGAGTTGCATGGCGCAGCGCGTCAGCAAGGACCTGGCTGGCGCAAAACGTATCCCTCTTTCGCACAATGTGATCCGATCCTGCACCTGTTGCCGGCTCGGTTCCGCCAATTCAGCAAACGCCAGCAGAGCCCACGGCGACAGCAACGACTCCTTGTGCAAGCCCAGCAGACGTTCCTTGGATATCTGCCAGGCGCGCTCGCGATCCGGATGTGCGGCCAGCGGCTGGTTGGAAGCCGCCTCGATTGCGGCGTAATCGCTACGCAGGCTGCCCAATATCGAAATGCCCGCCAACGCCACCAGAAGCAGATATACAAGCACCCGCCGACCACCCAAAGAAATCGTCCGGCTGCTGTCAGTGGCGCCCAGGAGCAGCGCCGTGGGGCCAAGGAAATAGGCGTACCACAACGGGTACTCCAGACATGCGTGCACCGCGCCGATACCGAGAACGGCGCCGCACCAGAACTGTTCCAGTCCCCAAGGCCGGCCGACAAAGCGTCTTGCCCAGAGCAGGAGCATCGCAACGACCACGATGACCGCGGGCGCGCCGAATTCCGCCAGGCCATGCAGGATGAAGTTGTGCGCGTGCTCCGCCACCTGAAACGGCTCGTCGCCAGTCCGGCCGGCGGCGGCAAGGAAACTTGCCCAGGAATAATTGCCGGCTCCTTGCCCCAGCCAAGGCTGCTCGAGAAACACCGCCCACGCGGTGCGGGCCAGCGCCATCCTCACGCTGGGCCCCGCAACCGATTCGTACAGCCGGGAAGCCGACTCGCTTGCCGGAGTCGACAGCGATAGCGAAATCCATGAGCCGAAGTAACTCAGTGCGACCACGACCGGCAGCAATACCGTGGCATCGGCCCACAGCGATGCTGTCGTGCCGCGCGGGGTGCGACGTCGTGCCCACGCAATCGCCATGAAAATGACGATAGGGTAGAGAAACACGCTGCGCGAGCCGCTGATCACGCTGCCCAGGACAATCGGCATCAGCGCAAGCCAGAACAGCTGCCGCGACAGCCATCCTCGCCCGTGCAGATAGAACAGCGAAGCAATGCCGAGCCATGAGTAGTGGGCGTGGTGGTTGGCCTGACCCAGGTTGGCGTAGACGGCGCTGCCCAGACGGGGAAACAGCCACGGTATCCCGTTGGCGAGTCCGATCCACTGGGCCAGTGCGACTGCGGCGCCAATCAGTGCGCCGAGGGCGAAGGCGCTCGCCAGCACACCGGCAAGGCGGGGCAGGCCAATGGTGTCGGCAAGCTGCCGCCCGAGTATCAGCAACAGCCCGGCCCAAAGCAGGTAAACGGCATACAGGAGGCCGATCTGCTGGAAGGCCAAACGACCCAGCTTGAACTGCAGCAGCAGGGCCAGCAGCAACACGGCGGGAATACCCAGCAACGCCGGTAGCGGCAAGCCGCGACTGCGCGCGAGAAGCACGACGGCCGCCGCCAACCCCAGCGCGCCAGCCCACCATTCGCTCCAGAACGCCGTAATCGGCGGGGTATGGAACGGCCAAAGAAATGGCCCGCTCGCCATCAAGGCGAGCAGGCCAAGTCCTGTTGCTATTTGCGGCGCAGAGCGGAAAACCGAATCCGCTCCCATGCGGCGATCAGTTGATGCAGGTAATCGACGCCACCGCCGAAATTGTCGCCGTGCCGCCGGTTCTGGTAACGGTGCAAGTACCAACCTGGGGCGGGCCGCCAGCGCATGCTGCTCCTGCGGCGATCGTGTAGCCGGAAACACCGTTGCCAACCATGGTGGACAACGCGGTCGCGCAGTTCGTTACTGCAAACCCGGCGGTGGGGCTGATGATGCGCCCCCCATAGTTGACGCTGGTTGCCGATGACAAGGCACCAGCGACACCCGCCACGGCAGCAGACTCCGCGTCAGACCGCAGGTCGATGAACTTCGGCAATGCCGTCGCCGCCAGAATGCCGAGAATCACGATCACCACCACCAGTTCAATCAGCGTAAAACCTTTTTGTTTCATTGCCATCTCCCGGAAAAATTGAGTGCTGCCTAAGTCTTTAGCGATACTGTAACCCTAACATCCGGAACTTACCACCGAAATCACCGGCGCGACAATCGCTGTGCCACTGAGCGTCGCCTCCTGATAGGTAATCCGGCAGTTGGGTATGGTGCCTCCGGCCACGTCGTAGGTGCGCGTAGTTCCGGTACCGCCGGGTGTCAATCCATCGGCGGTCAGGTTCAGCGCGGCGGCAGTGTCGATACCGGGCGCCGTGGCTGCCGGGTAGCGATTAACGATGTCCACCATGGTGCCGTCCATATTCACCTTGGGCGGTGTCGACGCGCAGTTGACTGCCGTTGCGCTGGGCGCCGCACCGGAAACATCGAGTTCGCAGCGCGAGCGGGCCAGCGCCAGCGCGGAACGCATCGATCCATAAATCGCGTTGGCCTTGGCGATGCGCGCGTCGCGCTGGGCGTCGATCAGGCGCGGCAAGGCCACGGCGGCGAGAATGCCGATGATGGTGATGACAATCACCAATTCAATCAGCGTGAAACCACGTGCAAGCGGTCGGGTGCGGCCTGAGTTCATGGTCATGGAGTGTTTCCGTTCATTGACTGGTAAAAAATAACAGGTTGGCCGGCAATCATTCTGCTGATTATCGGCAATGGAAGCGCTCAGTTTATCCCTACCAGGCTGACTCCGACAGTCCGTCCTGACGAATCATTGCGGGCTATGTAACGCCAGCGCAGTTCCGTGGCATCGGCAAACGCCCGCGGCAAGCGCGGCAGGTAAGCCAGCTCGCGACGCACCGGGTCGTAAGACCACTGACCCGGCCCTTGTGGTGTGCGGCTGTCACTGAAACCCCGCGGCCGATGCCCGAGAAACTCGACCGGACTGGCCGCCGCGACTTCGCCGATACGAAATTCCTCGCCGCGCATGATGCGCTCACCAATCGCAAGCTGTATGCCGACACGAATGTTGCGCACAGTGAGATCGACTTCCGTGCGCTCCGCATCTTCCTGGATGGCGTTCAGGCGAGCCATCAGCGCGACCGCGAGCACACCGAAGATCGCTACCGTAATGGCAAACTCGAACTTGTTGGCGCCGCGCTGATGCTTCATGTCACTTCTTCATGGTGACTTTGCCCAAGTCCCACAGGGGCAGGAAGATTCCCAGCGCGAGGACAAGAACCATGATGCCCAGCGCAATGATGAGGATCGGCTCGATCTGCTGCGCCAGAGTCTTCAGTTCGTACTCGACCTCGCTCTGATACATGTCGGCGACTTCCTTCATCATGTCGTCCAGCGCGCCTGATTCTTCACCGACGGCAATCATCTGCAGCACTACGGGAGTAAACACCCCGGCGGAAATCGAGGTGCGCAGGATGCTCTCGCCGCGCTCGACGCCATCACGCATTTTTTCGACCTTGTCCGCGATATAGGCGTTATCCACCGTTTCCGCGACGTTGGTCAAGGCCTGGATGATCGGTACACCGCTGCGTGATGCCAGGGCAAAACTGGCCGCGAAGCGGGCCAACGTAGCCTTGCGCACGATCTTCCCGGCGATCGGGATCCGCAGCTTGAGGCGGTCCCAGGTGTAGCGTCCCCTGGTGGTCTTCAACCACCCCTTGAAGCCGAAAACGGCTCCAACAATGCCCAGCAGCAGCGCGGGCCACCATGCCAGCATGAAATCGGAAAAGCCGATCAGGATCCGGGTCATCAATGGCAATTCGGCGCCGAAGCCCTTGAACACCTTGGCGAACGCCGGGATCACGAAGATATTGACGATGACAATGGCGATGCCCATGGCAGCAACCACGAATGACGGGTAGCGCAGCGCGGACTTCACCTGATCCTTCATGAAGCGCTCGAAGGCCAGGTGATCGAACAGGCGGATGAAAACTTCCTCGAGCCGGCCCGTCATTTCGCCGACGCGCACCATGGACAGATAGAAGGGCGAGAAAGCCTTGGGATGGCGTGCCAGCGACAAGGACAATTCGCGTCCGGAATCGAGGCTTTCGCGCACGTCCTGCAGCACATCCCGCATTGCCGGATTGGTGCTGGATTCCTGCAAACCGGCCAGCGCACGCATGATGGGCACGCCGGCGCGCAACAGGGTATGGATCTGCCGCGAGAACAGCAGCACATCCATGTGTTCGACTTGCTGCTTGAACAACTGGAGGTTGACGCTCGATCCGGCGCCGGCCTTGTCCGTCGAAGCCGTTGTCGGCTTGATTTCCATCGGCGTAACGCCGCTGCCGACGATCAGGTCGGCCACCGCCCCGGCAGTTGCGCCTTCCATGACGCCTTGCACGATTTCCCCGGCGCCGTTGCGGCCGCGATAGGCGAAGCTGGGCATCTCGCGCCTATTCGTCGAGTTGCGTGCTGATGCGCATCGCTTCCTCGATGGTGGTGCGGCCGCTGACTACCAGGCGCACGGCATCCCGACGCAGGGTGTTGCCGGCCATCTGTTCGCGACCGATCTGCATGAATTCGTTGGGGTCGCCGCGGTTTACGGCCTCCACCAGGGCGTTGTTCATGTCGAGAAGTTCATAGACCGCCTGGCGACCCTGATAGCCGGTGTTGGCGCAGTGGCTGCAACCCTGGCCCTGTTTGTACTTGAAGTCATCCACCCGATCGCCGAGTTCCGTCTTGAGCCACAAATGCTCGTGCGGCGCCGGAGTATGGAGCGCGGAACAGTTTTCGCAGGTGACGCGCACCAGCCGCTGCGCCAGTACCATCTGGATCGACAGGGCGACCATGTAGCGCGGCACGCCCATGTCGAGCAGGCGAATCGGCGTCGATAGCGCATCATTGGTGTGCAGGGTTGACAGCACCAGGTGGCCGGTCATGGCCGCGCGCATGCCGATCTCGGCGGTGTCCTGGTCGCGCATTTCGCCCAGCAGGATGATGTCCGGATCCTGCCGCAATGCGCTGCGCAGCACGCGACTGAACGAGAGGTCGATCTTCTCGTGCACCTGCACCTGGTTGAGGCCGGGCAGGCGATATTCGACCGGATCTTCGACGGTGATGATCTTCTTTTCCGGCGTATTCAGTTCGTTGAGCGCCGCATACAGCGTGGTGGTCTTGCCCGATCCGGTCGGGCCGGTCACCAGCACGATGCCCGACGGCCGCGCTATCGAATGGCGGAAGCGCTCCAGAATGTGCGGCGGCATTTGCAGCTTGTCGAGTTGCAGCAGGCCGGTGTTCTGCGCCAGCAGGCGCATGACGACGGATTCGCCGTGCTGGGTCGGCATCGACGAAATACGAATGTCGATCGCCGTGTTGCGCAGCTTGATGGCGAAGCGGCCGTCCTGCGGCAGGCGCTTCTCGGAAATGTCCAGGCCGGACATCAGCTTGAGGCGCAGCACCAGTGCCGTGGAAATCTTGGAGTCGGCCTCGGTCTGTACATGCAGTACGCCGTCGATGCGGAAGCGGATCACCAGTGACCTCTCCTGCGGCTCGATGTGAATGTCGGACGCGCGCATTTTCAGCGCCTCTTCGAACACCGTGTTGAGCAGTTTGACGACCGGCGCATCTTCGGCGCCGGCGGTGAGGCCGAGGATGTTGCCGAACTCGGTGGAAATATCTCCCATGTCGGCGGTAAGTTCTTTGGCCAGACCGCTGATTTCCGCCGCGCGACTGTAGACGCGATCAATGGCGGAAAGCAGTTGGCTCTCGGTCACCACGGCAAGGTCGATCTCGCGCTTGAGCACGCGCGCCACTTCGTCGAAAGCGGTGAGATCCGTCGGGTCGGCCATGCCGACCACCAGCATCCCGGCGCGCTCGCTCAGCACCAGCGCGCGGTGCCGGCGCGCCTGGGCTTCCGGCAGCAGCTTGATCAGTTCAGGCTGGGGCTTGAAGGTCTTGAGGTCAACGAAATCGGCGCCGAGCTGGCGCGCAAGGCCGGTCGAAATACCCTCTTCGGTAACGTAGCCGCTTTCCACCAGCACCCGGCCGAGTTTGCGGCCCGAACGCTTTTGTTCCTCAAGCGCGAGTTTGAGCTGCTCCCCGGTGACGAGGTTTTGCTGCACCAGCATGTCACCAAGGCGGATCTTTTCCGGGCGGGCCATCAGGCGATCTCCAAAGCGGCCTTAGAATCGGGGCCATTACAGCTGTGATTTTGCACGAAAATCATAGGCTAATCAGCTGATTTTACAGAAGCAGCGGTATGCGGAGGTGTTTGCCAGTGTTCCATGTCGTTCTCGTGACCCCGGAAATCCCGCCCAATACAGGGAATGTAATTCGGCTTTGCGCGAATAGCGGAGCAAAACTGCATCTGATCGAGCCGCTCGGCTTCGATCTGTCCGATGCGCAGTTGCGCCGCGCGGGGCTGGACTACGCCGAGATGGCCTGTGTCACGGTGCATCCTGATTGGCCCGCCTGCCGCTTCGCGCTGGGCGATGCGCGCTTGTTCGCCCTGACAACGAAGGGCAATCGCCGTCACGCCAGCGCCGAGTTTTTGCCGGGCGACGCCTTCGTCTTCGGTTCGGAATCGCGCGGGCTGCCGGCGGACGTGCTGGCTGACATCGCCGGGAACCACCGCCTGCGCCTGCCGCTGATACCGGGGAATCGCAGCCTGAACCTGTCGAACGCCGTCGCCATCATGGTTTATGAGGCATGGCGGCAGCAGGGATTTGCCGGCGGCGCCTAGAGCGCTCATTCGTGCTTCGGATCGCGCGCCATCAGTTGTTCCACGGCCGCGCGAGGGGTAATGCGGCCATCGAGCACAGCCGCCACGGCCCACGTAATCGGCATCTCGATTCCCAGTTCAGCAGCGCGACGAGCGACTTCGCGCGCTGCCGGCACGCCCTCGGCGACATGGCCCAGCTCACGGGTAATGTCGGGCAAGGCCTTCCCCTCCGCCAGCAGCAAGCCAACGCGGCGATTGCGCGAAAGTTCGCCGGTGCAGGTGAGAATCAGGTCGCCCATGCCGGCCAGCCCCATGAAGGTTTCGCGCCGGGCGCCGAGCGCCTCGCCAAACCGCGTGATCTCCACCAACCCTCGGGTGATCAGTGCGGCGCGGGCGTTGAGGCCGAGACCGAGGCCATCGCAAATGCCGGTGGCGATCGCAAGGACATTCTTCACCGCACCGCCGACTTCGGCGCCAATCAGGTCTTCGTTGGCATAGATGCGCAAATTGCCGCCGTGCAAATTCTGCGCAGTGGCCTCGGCAAAAGCGGCATCCGTCGCCGCGAGCGTCACGGCGGTCGGCAGACCGCGCGCCACCTCAAGAGCAAAACTGGGTCCGGTGAGTACGCCACAGACCGCGTCACCCATTACCTCGGCCACCACCTGATGTGGCAACAAGCCGCGGCCGGCTTCCAATCCCTTGCACGCCCAGAGGAAGGGCAAGGTCGGGGCGATGATCTTCAACTGCTGCAGCAGCGGCCTCAGTCCCGCCAGCGGCGCGGCGAGGATCGCCAGATCAGCGCCGGCCAGCGCGGCATTCATGTCGGACGTGACCTGCAAGGCATCGGGGAAAGGGCAGGCGGGAAGGTAGCGCGGGTTTTCACGTTGGCGCGCCATCGCGTCGGCGTGCTTTGCGTCACGCGCCCAGAGGCTTACGGCATGCCGACCGGCGAAAGCAATGGCCAGCGCGGTACCCCAGGCTCCCGCGCCAAGTACCGCTATCCGCATCGCGCACACTCCATCGTGATCATGGCGTGCCCGTCGCGAGCCTTACAGGCCCCAGACTTGGGGCGCCTTGAGAAAACCGGTCTGGCCGTCGCGGTGCTTCACCTTGACCCAACCGCCTGGAACGGCTTCAAGAAGTTCCAGCACCACGTCGCGCTCGGCTTCGAACGTCAGCGCGGCCTTGTCATCGGCAGCCGCACGAATCTGGGCACGGTCGACGCGCACCATGACCGTGCGCTTTTCCGACACGTGTTTTTTTTCGATCCAGGTCAGGTCACCCTTGCTGTCGCGTACCTTGGACCAGCCGTCGAGGCTGACCACCAGTTCCACCGGCGTGCCGGTGAGCGCCACGAACAGGGGCTTCGACTTGGCCGAGGGCGCGTCGTACATGGGCGCCGCCTCGGCGACGCTGCGGTAATCCAGCGCCCATGCCGGCAGGCTGGCCGCCAGAACCATCAAAAAGGTGGGGAATCGCCGTAGCGCCAACGCCGACTTTCGACTTATTGCAACTGAATCCGGCTTTCGCCCTGCTGCTGTTCCATCAGGCGTTGCTGGTAGAGCGACTCGAAGTTGACCGGGGCGAGGATCACCGGTGGAAAGCCGGCGCGATTGATCGCGTCGGAAACCGTTTCGCGGGCATAGGGGAACAGGATGTTCGGGCAGGCCACGGCAAGAATCGGCTCCAGATCCTGCTCCGGCACGTTGCGAATCTGGAATATCCCGGCCTTCACTACTTCGACCAGGAAAAAGGCCTTTTCGCCTTCCTTCGCATTCACTGTCACCGTCAGCGCCACTTCATACATGCCGTCGCCAATGGCCTTCGCCGCGCTCTGTATCTGCACTTCGATGCCTGGCGTCTCGCGCTCCAGAAAAATCTGCGGTGCGTTGGGCACCTCGATGGAGAGATCCTTGACGTAAATTTTTTCGATGCTGAAAATCGGCTGCTCGTCGCTCATGATGAATTCTTCGGTAAGGTGAAAAGAGTAATTCTACGCGGCCAGCAGTGAATCGAGCTTGCCCTGGTGCTCCAGTTCATACAGCTCGTCGCAACCGCCGACATGGGTGTCGCCGATGTAGATCTGCGGCACCGTGCGGCGACCGGTCCGCTGCATCATCTCTTCGCGCCGCTCGGGCTGGAGGTCGACGCGCACCTTCTCGATATCCGTCACGCCCTTGCGCGTCAACAGCTGTTCGGCGCGCACGCAGAAGGGGCACACCGCTGTCGAATACATCAGAACCTTGGACATTTGAAACTCCGTACTCAGGACTTTGTCGTAAGAGGCAGATTGGCATCGATCCAGGACGAGATCCCGCCACCGAGGCTGTACACCTTGCCGAAGCCACCCTTCTTCAACTGTCCGCAGGCAGACGTCGAGCGGTTGCCGGTCGCGCAGACGACGATGATCGGCTTCTCCTTGAACTTTTCTATCTCCGACATGCGAGTGCCAAGCTGGCCCAGGGTTATATGGCGCGCACCGTGGATATGGCCGGAACCCCACTCGCCGGTTTCGCGCACATCAAGCACCAGCGCATCTTCCCGGTTCATCAGCAGAGTGGCTTCCGCCGGAGTCAGGTGCGCCACCGTGCCGCCGGCCACCATCGGCCACACCAGCATGCCGCCGCTGACGAAAGCCAACGCCACCCAAATAATGTTCTGCTGCAGAAATTCCATTGTGGTCTATTCCCTCTATGCTGAAATGCCGCAGAACACCTCGCGCATCAGTGCGATGAGCTGGAGGGTGCGCTGGTCGGCGATGCGATAAAAAACCCGGTTGGCGTCCTTGCGGGTTTGCAGGACGCCCTTGTCGCGCAGAATCGCGAGGTGCTGCGAAATATTGCTCTGTGAGGTGCCGACCGCCTCGACGATATCCTGCACGCAGGTTTCCTGGTCGCCCACGACACAGAGAATTTTCAGGCGCAAGGGATGCGAGATCGCCTTCAGCGCCCGCGCCGCGGTTTCAATGTGCTCCTGCTTGCCTATCAGATCGTTGATTGCGGTATGCATGCCATGCGGGTCCCAGGTGGTGGTGTCGATTGTGGCGGCAATTCTGAATATTATAGAATACTGCTATTGCTCTGCGTTAAGGCGTTCACCATGTACAAGATCGTTCTGCTTCGCCACGGCGAATCCACCTGGAACCAGGAAAACCGTTTTACCGGCTGGACCGACGTCGGCCTCACCGAAAAGGGCATGGCCGAAGCGGTCGCAGCGGGGCAATTGCTGAAAAAGGAAGGCTACGCCTTTGATATCGCCTATACCTCGGTGCTGCGCCGCGCGATCAAGACGCTGTGGACGGTGCTCGATGAAATGGACCGCATGTGGATTCCGGTCCAGCACTCGTGGCGCTTGAATGAGCGCCACTATGGCGCGCTGCAAGGACTCAACAAGGCGGAAACCGCCGCCAAGTTCGGCGACGAGCAGGTGCTGGTCTGGCGTCGCGCCTACGACACGCCGCCGCCGCCGCTGGCGGAAGACGATCCGCGTCTGGAAACCGGCAACCCGCGCTACGCCGACCTCCCGGCGGCCCAGTTCCCGCGCACCGAATGCCTCAAGGACACCGTTGAGCGTTTTCTGCCTTACTGGCACGAAACCATCGCGCCGATGGTGAAATCGGGCAAGAAGGTCATCATCGCTGCCCACGGCAACAGCCTGCGCGCGCTGATCAAGTACCTCGACAAGGTGTCGGATGCCGACATCGTCGGCCTCAACATCCCCACCGCGCAGCCGCTGGTGTATGAACTCGACGCCGATCTGAAGCCGATCCGCAACTACTACCTGGGCGATGCCGACGCCATCAAGGCGGCGATGCAGGCGGTGGCGAATCAGGGCAAAGCAAAGGCGTGATTGCCGGACGCAACATTTGCGTCACTGTTTTTTGTTTTGCTGCTCTCTGCGCCGCGACCGCCTTCGCCGCCGCCGTCGACTCGAAGAAGGGTGAACTGCAGGATCTGAAGAGCCGTATCGAGGCCTTGCGCCGCGACATGGCGGCGGCCGAGGAATCCAAAACCTACGCCGCCGACCAGTTGCGCGAAACCGAATCGGCGATCTCCAACGCCAACCGGCGTTTGCATGAACTGGGCGGCGAACGTACCGAGCTGAAAGCCGAGCTGGCCGATCTCGATATGCAGAGCCAGCGCCTGGACCGCCAGACCGGCGCGCAGCAAAACCAGCTGGCGCGCCT
>Ga0154020_10006728_pt1 | contig 13473 bp, 10 predicted proteins | sample Klosneuvirus_201_FD_109709 | JGI IMG/M metagenome (GOLD analysis project Ga0154020, IMG submission 109709) | Active sludge microbial communities from wastewater, Klosterneuburg, Austria - Klosneuvirus_20160825_MG | ecosystem: Engineered > WWTP > Aerobic digester > Activated sludge | place... | reverse complement strand
TTTCCGGCGGCACGAACCTTTCCAAGCTGCCCAACCTCGCCCTCTCCCGGTGGCGCAACCAGAAGGTCGGCTTCATTTTTCAGGCGTATCATCTCCTGCCGGAACTCGACGCGCTCGAGAACGTCTGCCTGCCCGCCCGCATGGCGCGCATCGAAGTCGATACTGCGGTTGCGCGCGGACGCGAACTGCTCAAGCGCGTCGGTCTCGCCGACCGCATGGATCACAAGCCGTTCGAGCTTTCCGGCGGGGAGCAGCAACGCGTTGCCATCGCGCGCGCACTGATTAATTCGCCGGAACTTCTCCTCGCCGATGAGCCGACGGGCAATCTCGATTCGCACACCGGCGAAGGCATCATCGAACTCCTTTGCAGCCTGCGCACGGAACGGCAGACCACGCTCGTCATCGCAACACACGACGCGAAAGTCGCCACCCGCGCCCCGCGCGTGCTCGAACTGGCCGACGGCGTCGTTTGCTCCAGCGCCAACGCCTCGCCGGCTTGAACCTGCTCCCGACGCAGCAGCCGCAGCTTGCCCCGAGTCTCCGCTTACGGTAAATAATGGCCGCTTCATGCGTCGTTTGTTGTGCCATTTCCTCTCGACCGCCGCGCTGTTTCTCGGCGGTCATTTGCTTTCCGCAGGCTCTGCGTCTGCAGAAGTCGCCGTCGTTACCACGGCCAGCACCACGATCCGCGTCATGGCCGCCAACACCACCACCGGTAACAACCAGCGCTACGAAGGCCCGGGCATGCGCATCTTTCGCGCGCTTCAGCCGGACATCGTGGCCGTGCAGGAATTCAACTACGCCAGCACCAATGGCGCAGGCATCAGCACGCCGGCGGCGATTCGCGAGATGATCGATTCCGCGTTCGGCACCAACTTCTTCTACTACCGCGAATCCGGAAGCGGTTACACCATCCCGAACGGCATCATCAGCCGCTGGCCCATCCAGACCAATGGCACTTGGGACGACGTGCAAGTGCCCGACCGCGGATTCGCGTGGGCGCAGATCGATATCCCTGGCACGAACGATCTCTACGTGGTGAGCGTTCACCTTCACAGCAGCGGTGGTTCGAGTTCGCGCGCGACCGAGGCCACGAATCTTCGCTCACTGATTCAATCCCATTTTCCATCCGACGCCTTCGTCGTGGTGGCCGGCGATTTCAATACGGACAACCGGAACGAGACCGCGCTGACGACTTTCCGCACCTTCCTGAGCGACGCCGCGATTCCCACCGATCAAGCCGGCGACCCAGACACCAACCTCTCCCGCGCGAAGCCTTACGATTACGTGCTCGCGAGCTTCAATCTCGCTTCCAACCAAACGGCCACCGTCATCAGCACCAATCGCTTCTCCAACGGCCTCGTATTCGATTCGCGCGTCCGCCCACTACTTTTCGACCCCGGCGTCGTCTTCACCAACGACTCCGCCGCCGTGAACATGCAGCACATGGCGGTGGTGAAGGATTTCCGCATCTCCTACTCGATCACGAACCACCTCGACGTTTCCGCTCCTTTGCTCACCTTGTTCGCGCCTGATGTGGTTCACTGGACCGGCGTCAGCGGACTGACCTACACCGTCCAGACGAACTCCACGCTCGGGAACTGGACCACCGCCGGCACCGCGACTTCTGCCAACACGAACTTCTGGTTTACGAACTCCGCTCCGGCGAGCGCGGCGAACTTCTTCCGCGTCGCCTATCCGTGACCGAATCGTGGTCCACGCGGTGTGCCAGATTTGTTCCGCCAAACCTGCGTGCCGGCTAAAAGTGTCACACCCTTCCGCCGCGAATCGTCGCAATCCAGCCAAACTCAACGAAACCTGCGCGGCATCCGAATAGCTTGACGTTCAGCTGCTGCGGTGTATCGAAGCAGCAACGATTTGAACAATTGAACTGAGAGACATCTATGATGGAAGCAATGTTGATTTTTGATAAGTGGTGGTGGTTCTTCATTCCGGGCCTCCTGCTCGGGCTCTACGCCCAGATGCGTCTGTCGTCCTCCTACGGACGTTATTCGCGCGTTCCGACGAACTCCGGCATCTCCGGCGCGCAGGCGGCACGCGAAATTCTCGACAACGCTGGCCTGCACACCATGGCCATCAACGAAGTCGGCGGACATCTGACCGATCACTACGACCCGATGAAGAAGGCGCTGTTCCTGTCCTCGGACGTTTATCACGGGCGGACGCTGGCCGCCGTCGGCGTCGCCGCGCACGAGGCTGGTCACGCTCTCCAGCACAAGGCCGCTTATGCGCCGCTGAACCTCCGCATGGCGCTCGTGCCGGTCACGAGCTTCGCCAGCAACGCGGCGATGTGGATAAGCATCGGTGGCATGTTCATGGGTCTTGCCAAGCTCGCGTGGGCGGGCGTGATCGTGTTCGGCATCATCTTCCTGTTCCAGCTGATCACGCTGCCAGTCGAGTTCGATGCCAGCCGCCGCGCGAAGGACCAGTTGCTCGCGCTCGGCCTGATCGATAATCAGGAACGCTCTGGCGTGAGCAGCGTGCTCGGCGCCGCCGCGTTGACCTACGTCGCCGCCATGGTCTCGACCCTCTTTACACTGCTGCACTTCATCATGATTCTGCGCGGCAGCGACCGCGACTAAACGCACGCTCAGACTCTTCGCACGAGCCGGTAACCCGCGATGGTTGCCGGCTCTTTTTTCTGCTTGTGAATATCCAGTGGCAGGGGCTAGTCAGTAGCTTCATGCCTAAGCCCCAAGTCCCCCTCGGGACGGTTCCGTCCGTGAGCCGTCGTCAATTCATCCGCTACACCACGCTCGCCACCAGCGCCTTCGCCGTGGCCGGGCCGTATGTCGTGCGCGGTGCGAACCTCAACAGCCGTCTGCAAGTCGGCATCATCGGCGCCGGCGGCAAAGGTTCCAGCGACACCGACGAAACTGCGAAGGCGGGCGGCGTCATCGTCGGCCTGTGTGACGTGGACAAAGGCACGCTCGAATCGCGCGGCAAGAAATACTCCGACGCGAAGCGTTACCAGGATTTCCGGAAGATGCTCACCGAGATGGAAAAGGACATCGACGCCGTCGTTGTCGCGACTCCTGACCACACCCACGCGCCCGCGAGCATCATGGCGATGAAGATGGGCAAACATTGTTTCTGCCAGAAGCCGCTCACGCATTCCGTTTACGAAGCGCGCATGATGCGCGATGTCGCGAAGAAGATGAAGGTCGCCACGCAGATGGGCAATCAAGGCAGCGCCGGCGATGGATTGCGTCGCGCGGTCGAAGTCATCCAGGCCGGCGTCATCGGCAAGCCGCAGCAACTCCACGTCTGGAGCAACCGCCCGATCTGGCCGCAAGGCCAGGCGCGTCCGGAAGGTTCCGATCCGGTGCCGGATTCGCTCGATTGGGATCTCTGGCTCGGTCCCGCGCCGTTCCGTCCTTACAAGAAAGGCGCGTATCACACCTTCGCGTGGCGCGGCGTGCAGGACTTCGGCACCGGTGCGCTCGGCGATATGGCGTGCCACACCGTCAACATGCCGTTCCGCGCGCTCAAGCTCGGTTACCCGACCGAAGTCGAAGCGGAATCGACCGGCATGAACAAGGAATCATGGCCGCTCAGCAGCAAGATTCGTTTTCAGTTTCCGAAACGGGACGGTCTGCCGCCGCTCACCTTCTGGTGGTATGACGGCAAGCCCGACGGCAAGGAAACGTTCCGTCCACACGCTGATCTGACGACCGACATCGTCGCCAAGCAGGGCAAGCTCCCGGGCAGCGGCTGTCTCATCATCGGCGACAAAGGTCGCATCTTCTCGCCGGATGACTACGGCTCGCAGTTCTTCATCCGCATGAACGACGAGAAGGAACTCAAGGCCGCGAAGGATCACGAAGCGGTGAACGCGATCCCGAACAATATCTGGCGCAGCCCCGGCCATTACGTCGAGTGGATCGACGCCATCAAGGGCGGACGCGCGGCGTACTCGAACTTCGACATCGCGGCGTATCTCACCGAAATCATCCTGCTCGGCTGCGTCTCGCTGCGTGCTGGGACCAAGCTGGAATGGAACGGCCCGAAGATGCGCGCCAAGAACGTCGACGTGTCGCAATACGTGAAACGCGAATACCGCGACGGCTGGAAGCTGTAAGACTTCGAGTCTGACTTGAGACGTGGCGCGTGATGAAAATTGCGCGCCACGTTTTTGTTTCAACGTGCCGCCGGCATCTTGCCGGCGAACCTTACCTGCTCGCGAACAGGAACCTTCCTCTTCCATCGCACCCGTCTCTCTCTGCCGGCGGGACGCCAGCAGCGCGTTGTGGCAGCTCCGCATTCGGAATTGCCAACGCGCCGAGCCTCCCGCGACACTCGCGCTTCACGATGTTTCAGATTCGACATATCGATTCCCTCGACCTCCCGGAACTGGCGCCCTACCGGACCATGCGCCGGCATCATGAGCATGTCCTTCAACGCATCTTCGTAGCGGAAGGCGACAAAGTCGTGCGCCGGTTGCTCGAAACTCCGTTCACCGTCGAGTCCATCTTGATGGTCGAAAAATGGCTGCCCGAATTGAGAGAAGTGCTCACGGCACGGCAGGAGAACATTCAAGTCTTCGTCGTGCCGAAGGAAGTGATGGAGCAACTCGTCGGCTTCACGATTTATCAAGGCATCCTCGCCGTCGCAAAGTTTCCAGAACCACCCGCGCTCGATGACGTTCTCGCTACCGCGCCCAGCCCGCGCTTGCTGGTCGCCCTCGATGGACTGGCGGACGCCGAGAATCTCGGCGTGGTGGTGCGCAACAGCGTTGCATTCGGTGTTCACCTCCTCATCGCCGGTGAGAGTTGCGCCTCGCCCTACATGCGGCGGGCGGTGCGAAACTCGATGGGCACGATCTTCAAGCTGCCGATTATCGAGTCGCCGTCGCTCGTGGAGACGCTGCTCTACCTGCGGAGCCGCGGCGTGCGCTGCATCGCGGCGCATGGCCATTCTACCTCACAAACGCTCGGCAAGTGCGACCTCAGCGGCGACTGCTGCATCGTGCTCGGGAGCGAAGGCAACGGAGTTTCTCCCGCCGTACTGGCAGCGTGCGACGAAGCGGTAGCCATACCGATGGCGAACGAAGTGGATTCCCTCAACGTGGCGAATGCAGCGGCGGTGTTCCTCTACGAAGCCGCACGCCAGCGCGGGGCGATGTGAAGAACAGAGAGGACAGACACGAATTCCACGGATTCTCACGAATTGAATTCTGAATCCGCGCCAATTCGTGAAATTCGTGTCTCGCAGTTCCCGCTTCAGTCCAGCCGGCAATACGCCGCCAGCCCGTGCAATCCACCTTCGCGTCCAAAGCCGCTTTCCTTGTAGCCACCGAACGGGCTCGCGGGATCGAACTTGTTGTAGCAGTTCGCCCAGATGACGCCGGCACGGAGCTTCTGCGCCACCTTGAAAATCTTGCTGCCCTTGTCCGTCCACACGCCCGCGCTCAGGCCGTACGGCGTGTTGTTCGCGCGCTCGATGGCTTCCTCCGGCGTGCGGAACGTCATCACGCTCAGTACCGGCCCGAAGATTTCTTCCTGCGCCACGCGATGGCTCGGGCTGACGCGCGTCAGCATCGTCGGTGGGAACCAGTAGCCCTTCGCCGGCAAGCGACAGCTCGTTTGCTCGACGACCGCACCCTGCTCTTCACCGCTCTTCACGAGTGAACGAATCTTCTTCAATTGCGCCGACGAATTAATCGCACCGATGTCGGTGTTCTTGTCGAGCGGATTGCCCACGCGCAGGGTCTGGATGCGATCGCGCAACTTGCGCAGAACCGTCTTGTGAATGCCTTCCTGCACGAACAGCCGCGAGCCAGCGCAGCAGACATGACCCTGGTTGAAGTAGATGCCGGAGATAATGCCTTCGATGGCCTGATCGATCGGCGCGTCCTCAAAGACGATGTTCGCCGCCTTGCCACCGAGTTCGAGCGTGAGTCGCGGAGCGTTGTTGCTCCGTTCCGCCAGCGTCTTCGCGATCAACTTCCCCACTTCCGTGCTGCCAGTGAACGCGATCTTGGCCACGCCCGGATGCCGCACCAATGCCGCGCCAGTTTCACCCGCGCCGGTGACGATGTTCACCACGCCCGGCGGCAGGTCCGCCTGCTGAAAAATCTCCGCAAGCCGCAGCGCCGTGATGCTCGTGGTCTCGGCGGGCTTGAGCACGACGGTATTTCCGCACGCGAGCGCCGGAGCGATCTTCCACGCTGCCATGAGCAACGGGAAGTTCCACGGGATGATTTGCCCGGCCACTCCGAGCGAACGCGGCGTGCGACCGGGGAAGGCATACTTCAACTTGTCCGCCCAGCCCGCGTAGTAAAAGAAATGCGCCGCTACCAACGGCAGATCGATGTCGCGCGATTCCTTGATCGGCTTGCCGCCGTCGATGGTCTCGAGCACGGCGAGTTCGCGCGAACGTTCCTGAATGATGCGTGCGATGCGGAAGAGATACTTGCCTCGCTCGCGGGCCGGCATCTTGCCCCAGACGCCGTCATACGCCTTGCGCGCAGCGGCCACGGCCGCGGCCACGTCGCGCTCATCCGCCAGCGCGATCTCGGTGAGCTTCTCCTCGGTCGCCGGGTTGATGGAATCGAAATAACGGCGGGCGCGCGGCTTCACAAACTTGCCATCGATGAACAGCTCGTGACGCGGCGCGATGGGATAGCCTTTGTGGTCCTCCGGCGCTGGCGCGTAATCCCACTTGTCACCGAAGTTCAGGCGACGTTCGCGCAGCGGGACGACGGCGCGGCTGGGCGCGACAGCCTTCACGGCGGGTTTTAAAGCAGACTTGGAGGAACGTTTCATGGAAGCGAAAAGTAATCCGCGCTCTGGTAGTTGCCCTCGGCGAGCTTCACGATCTGCATCAGCACATCGTTCACGAGCGTGCTGGCGCCGAAGCGGAAGAGGTCGGGCGTGAGCCAGTCGTCGCCGAGGGTTTCCTTCACCATCACGAGATAGGCGAGCGCCTGTTTGCTGGTGCGGATGCCGCCGGCGGGCTTCATGCCGATGCGGATGCCGGTGGCGAAGAAATAATCACGAATGGCCTCCAGCATCACGAGCGTCACGGGCAGCGTGGCAGCGGGCGAGACCTTGCCGGTGCTGGTCTTGATGAAGTCCGCGCCGGCTTCCATCGCGAGGTTGCTGGCAAGGCGGACGTTGTCGTAGGTGACGAGTTCGCCCGTTTCGAGAATCACCTTGAGATGCGCCGGGCCGCAGGCTTCCTTCACGGCGGCGATTTCGTCGAAGACCAGCGCATGCTCGCCCGCGAGGAACGCGCCGCGATTGATGACCATGTCGATCTCATCCGCGCCATCGGCGACGGCGTGGCGCGTCTCCGCGAGGCGCGTGCGCAGCGGATATTGGCCGCTCGGGAAACCGGTCGCGACCGCGGCGACCTTCACTGGAGAATCGTTCCCAAGAAACTTCCGCGCGTGCCGGACCATGCTCGGGTAAACGCACACCGCTCCGCAGGGCGGCACGCCGTACTTCGAATCGACAGGATACAACGCCTTGTGACAGAGCTGTGCGACCTTGCCGGGGGTATCTTTGCCTTCGAGCGTGGTGAGGTCCATCATGCTCACAGCCATCTTGAGTCCGGCGAGCTTGGCACCGGCCTTGATGCTGCGCTTGGTGAACGACGCTGCGCGTTCCTCGACCATCACGGCGTCGATGGTACGGGCAACGGTGGCGCTGGTCCGGGATGCAAGCGGCGGCATGGGGCGGAGGTTAAGAAATCATGAAGGCGAGGCAAAGCGATTTCCCCGGACGCTCATCGCGAAACCTTTCGTTGGTCACGGCGTTGGATTCCGATATATTACCGGGCATGAAACTGGGTTGTAAGACACGTCGATGGGCCGTCACGGTGGCCATTCTGGGGATTGCCCATCTCGCACCCGTTTCAACGCACGCCGCCGATTCGCTAAAGTGGAGCAAGGAGAAGGACAGCGTCGATGCGGACATTTCCTCTTGGAGCCTGGTGCAAACGTTGGAGACGATCTCCGAAGCGACCGGCTGGCAGGTTTATCTCGAACCCGGAACGAAGAAGGCCGTTTCCACCAAGTTCAAGGAACGGTCCAAAGACCGCGCGCTCGACATGCTGCTCGGAAACCTCGGCCGCGCACTGCTGCCCGGCACGAATGGCGGTCCGCCGCGACTGCTCGTTTTCCGCAACAAGGAACGCGACGCCACGCAACTCATCCGCGCGCGCAAACGCGCCAAGCCAATCCCGGACGAATTGATCGTGAGGATGAAGAAGGGCAAGAGCGTCGACGACGTGGCGTCCAAGCTCGGCGCGAAGGTTCTCGGCAAATCGGATGAGCTCAACGCCGGGCGATTGAAATTCGACAACGAAGAAGCGGCGGCAAAAGCCCGCGAAACGCTGCAGGAGAATCCCGACGTCGAATCGACCGATCCCAATTTTCCAGTGATGGATCAGCCGACGCTCGATTCTTCGGCAACTCCGTCATCGGGAAGTTTGAATCTCAAACCACTCAAGGACGGGGATCCTTTGATCGTGGGGCTGATTGACACCGGGGTGCAGAAGACGGGAGGTGCTTATGACGACTTCCTCCTGCCCGGCATTTCCGTTTCAGCTTCGCAGACCGCGTCGAATCCAGCGGAGCCTTCGCACGGCACTTCGATGTTCGAAGTTCTGCTGAAGAGCATCGATGCGTTCTCAGCGGACGGATCCACCACGCCGGTGAAGGTTCTCCCGGTGGATGTTTTCGGAAGCGGGAACGCCACGACCTTTGAGGTGGCGGAAGGGATTGCGCAAGCGCTGAAGAACGGAGCGCGCATCATCAACCTGAGCTTGGGCAGCGAAGGTGACACACCCATCTTGCACGAGGTCATTCGACAAGGCACCGCCGCAGGCGCCGTATTCGTCGCCTCGGCTGGCAACACACCGACCGATGCGCCCACCTTCCCCGCTGGCTACCCGGAAGTGATTTCGGTGACTGCAGGCGATTCCCCCACCAGCCTTGCCCCTTACGCGAACTACAGCGAAGTAAACGACGCGATGGCCCCCGGCACGGCACGGATTCAATACGGCGGAAACACATGGATCGTGAACGGCACCTCACCGGCCGCCGCGTACTTCTCCGGCGCCGTTGCGGTGGGAGTTTCCAGCGGGCAAACCGCCGCGCAAGCCGCCCAGTCCGCTCAACGCACTTTTCCGCTCCCGGCTTCAGCCCGCCGCGCCGCGCCCTGAAGAACGTTTAATCGCCAACAGGCCGGCAAACGCGACATAAGGTTTGACACCCCGAATGACCGATTCTAGCTTGGCCGAAGCGAGCAACCAATATGTCAGAAAATAATCCGATCACGCCCGGCGAATCTGTTCCGCCGAAGCCGCCTGAAGCCGCCAAAGTTCAGCCGAAGAAGGAAACGGTCCGCATCAGCCTTCCGCCGAAGCCGACCTCCTCCCCGACGATCAAACTTCCGACCATGCCTGCTGGAGGCCCTGCAGCCCCCGCTGCACCCGGTGCCGCAGCGGCAGCCGCGCCCGCTGGTGGCGCCCCGCCCGCACCGCGTCCGCCCACTGCTGGCGCTCCTGCACTTTCCGTCGCCGGTGCCGCACCGGCAGCGGCCGCCCCGGCTGGTCGACCTGCGACGAACACGGGTGCTCCTGCCGCCCGTCCGCCCGGAGCTCCGACTCCCGCCCCGCGCCCGGTCGCATCCGGCGGTGCGCGCAAGATTAGCGGTTTGGACATGGGACTCGGCATCGCCGCCGCCGTTGTCGGCGTGGGCGCAGTCGTCAGCCTCCTGTTGCTGATGGGTCTGAAGTAAGCACTTCCCCGCAGCAGGAAAACGAACTTCCAAAACAATTCTCCGCCACCACCGAACCTAATTGATTTATGGCCGCCGCGAACATTGTCACTCTGACCACGGATAACTTCGAACAGGAAGTTGCCAAATCCACCCAGCCCGTCCTCGTGGACTTTTGGGCGGAATGGTGCGGCCCCTGCAAGATGGTGGCGCCCATCCTCGACGAATTGGCCGCGGAGTACGACGGCAAGGTGAAAATTGGCAAGGTGAACATCGACGATCACCAGAACCTAGCCATCCAGTTCCGCATCAATTCCATCCCGACGCTCCTGTTCTTCAAGAACGGCCAGGTCGTGGATCAGGTCGTCGGTTTGAAGAGCAAGAAGGACTTCAAGGCCAAGCTCGATCAACTGAGCGCCTAGTCGGTTCGCGTCTTCCAACCCCTCGCGCCCGCGAGGTATGGCACTGCTTGTTCTCCCCCGGCATTTCTCCAGCCGGGCGGAGCTTTACCAGCAATTCTCCCGGCTGACCGCTGCGGGAATCGGAATTCCCCAAGCCGTGGAAATCCAGCGGCGATCGCCACCAGCATTCTCATTTCGTTCTCCTCTCGGCGTCATCCAGCAACGTCTCACCGAAGGCGCGACGTTTGCGGAAGCGTTACGCAGCACCGGTAACTGGCTTCCCGCATTTGATGCGGCGCTGTTACACGCCGGGGAACAGAGCGGGCGCCTGCCGGCGTGCTTCGACCTTCTCGCCACCCACTACGAGCGGAATGCCGCGTTGCTCCGGAAGACGCTGACGAGCCTATTCTACCCCGCCCTGCTCTTCCACATGGCTGTGCTCATCGCCCCATTGCAGGAGCTCGTGAAGACCTGGAACATCGTCGCGTATCTCGCGAAAGTCCTCGTCGTGTTCGTGCCGGTCTACGCATTGGTGGGGTTTGTGGTGGTGGCGTTGCAGGGCCAGCACGGAGAACGGTGGCGGGCGATGATCGAATCCGTGCTGCACCGGGTGCCGTTGCTCGGGAAGGCGCGTCGGAATCTGGCGCTGGCCCGGCTGGCGTCCGCGCTGGAAGCATTGACCGCAGCGGGCGTGAACATCATTGAAGGATGGGAACTGGCGGCCACGGCGAGCGGTTCACCAGCCATCGGCAAAGCGGTCGCGGGTTGGAGGCCGCAACTTATGTCCGGAGCAACGCCGGCGGAAATGCTCCGATTATCACCGGTTTTCCCCGAGCTGTTTGCGAACCTTTATCACACCGGGGAAATCACCGGGTCACTGGACGACACACTTCGCAGACTCTACCGGCTCTATCAGGACGACGGGGAGAGGCAGCTGCAGCTGGTGGCAGATTGGACGCCCAAGCTCGTTTACTTCGGCGTAGTGATCCTGGTCGCATGGCAGGTGATTCAATTCTGGTCCGGCTATTTCAACCAGATCAACCAGGTCATCGGCGAATAGAGCCAGAGGACTATCTGCGCGCCGGAAGTGCCGAAGGAATGGCCGTGCCAGGAGGGCCGCAGAATTTCTCCAACGGCGGGCGCAAGTCAAACGAGCCAAGCTTGAGCTGGACTGCGTTGGTTTCACCCTCGCGCACGGAATAGAACTGGTTCATCGCGAGGCCGCGAAGGACCTGGGTCTGTCCGGTGGTAGGCCAGAAGATCTCGACGGACTCAATCGCCAATGCCCGGCCCAGACCAATCTCTTGCCGCAAGGGCGACGCCCCGAAACTCGCACCGCTGGACACCGTCTTGTAGAATGCCCGCGCGCCATTCTCCGTCCGCGTGTTCACTTTGATGCGCGCGCCGAGCGCCGAGCGATTGGAAGTGCGGCCTTCGAGTTTCAGTGTCAGCCAGTGATTGCCGTGACCGGGATTCTTCAGCAGCACCGTGCGATACGTGTCGTCCGTATAGGCTCCGCCAATGACTTCGAAGACATCTTGGTCCCCATCGTTGTCGATATCCGCGAACGAGATCGCGTGGCCTTTCTGCAGGTGGCCCAGTCCGCCTGAGGTCGTCACGTCTTGAAACCGTTTCCCCTCGGCATTGCGGAAGGCGCGGTTCGGAACCACCGTCGCGAAATCCGGATCGCCAGTGCCCGCGAGGAAGTCCAGCCAGCCGTCATTGTCGTAGTCGCCGAAATTGAGCGACATCGCGAAGATTAACTTGTCGAGCCCCACTTCCTTCGTGGCGTCGCTGAATGTGCCATCCCCTTTGTTTCGAAAAAAGCGCGCCTTCTCGGAGCGGAACGGACGACCCATGTAATCGGCAACCACATCTCCCATGCCAGTCAGCGCGTAGCCCGTCACGAGAATGTCCGGCAGTCCGTCGTTATCGAAATCAGCGGCAGCGGCGGGAAAACTCATCATCGGTTCCGTGACGCCCGCTGGCTCCGCGATGTTGGTGAATCGCCACGGCGCCTTCGGCCCGGTCTTCCCGCCCTGAGGTCCGTCGTTGCGATAAAGGAAATTCGCACCGCTGCGACTGGAGAGGTAAAGGTCCGGACGTCCGTCATTGTTGAAATCCGCCGCGACAACACCTTTGATGTATGCGCTCGCATCCACGCCCACCTCCGCCGCGCACTCGGTAAACGTACCGTCCCCGTTGCTGCGAAACAGTTCGCTGGGATGGTGGTTCGTTCCATACGACTCGTTGCCGATGTAAAGATCGAGCCAGCCATCCGCATTGTAATCAAACCAAACTGCCGTCTGCGTGGGATGGAAACTGAGCAGCCCGGCTTCCTCTGTCACATCTTCAAATGTCCCGTCGCCGTTGTTCCGCAACAGTGAATTCGGATAACGCCCCGCTGCCCCCAACCACGCGCCGCGCAGCACCAGCACATCCGTCCAACCGTCGTTGTTGTAATCAGCTTGAACCATGTTCAAGCCGCCAAGTTCACCCAGCAATCCGGACTCCTTCGTCCGCTCCGTAAATGAACCATTACCATTGTTACGGAAAAATCGCATCTGAGTCCCGTTCTGCCATGACGACAGTAAGACATCGAGAAAACCATCGCCGTCGAAATCTTCCAGCACACAACCGCCCGCCCATCCGGGAAGATCCAACCCCGCACCCGACGCAACATCGACGAACGGCTTGATGTCATACTCCGAATCGAAGGTCTTTGGCGGAATCAGCCACTGGGTGGGCACTTTGTCCGGGTACTCACCCAACACCATATAGGCGATGTTCAGCAGCCAGACTCCTTTCAAGTCTCCCCGGTATTGCTGAAGGGTTTCGGTGAGGATGCGAATGGCCGCGCGCGGCCCTTCCTGCTGTTGATACACGCCCAACTGGCGAATCGGAAAGAGGCACGACTCGACGGTGTGATTGGTCAGGCAATTCTGTTGTTCACCGATTCGCAGGTAGCACACCGCCTTTTCGTGCTGAATCATCTGGCGATTTTTCGGCTCCAAAGTCTGTCCCAGCGATGCAGTCAATTGGTCAAACCTCTCGTAAGTGGACAGCGCGCCTCGCGGGTCACCACCCCTTAATTGTTCATCAGCCAGTTGAGGCAACATTTGCCAGACGCGAACAGCGTTCGTCTCGGATGCCATTCTGGTCTTCAGAACTTCCGCGCGTTCCCGATTGCGGAACGTGTTCTTCATCACGTCTTCCGTGCGAATGATGTCCCGCAAGCGTTGCTCCATCTTCCGAACTCCCGGCTTCACCGGAGCCGAAGCGCTCGCCGCAGCGAATCCCGGGACGGGACCGCAAATACAGCC
>Ga0154020_10006727_pt1 | contig 13473 bp, 8 predicted proteins | sample Klosneuvirus_201_FD_109709 | JGI IMG/M metagenome (GOLD analysis project Ga0154020, IMG submission 109709) | Active sludge microbial communities from wastewater, Klosterneuburg, Austria - Klosneuvirus_20160825_MG | ecosystem: Engineered > WWTP > Aerobic digester > Activated sludge | place... | reverse complement strand
GCCGCTCGTGGCGCCGGGCTACTACGCCGGCATGGGCTATGCGGTGCCCGCGGCGCTGGGCATACAGGCCGCCAGCGGCAGACGGCCCATCGTGCTGGTGGGCGACGGGGCCTTCCAGATGACCGGCTGGGAGCTGGGCAACGCCCGCCGATACGGCTGGGATCCGATCGTCATCGTGCTCAACAACGCCAGCTGGCAGATGCTGCGCGCCTTCGAGCCCGAAGGCCGCTACAACGACCTGGGCACCTGGGATTTCGCCTCCATGGCCGCCGGCATGGGCGGTGACGGTCATCTGGTACGCACCCGTGGTGAACTGGTCGCGGCGCTGGACTGCGCCCACGCCACGCGCGGGCGCTTCCAGCTACTGGATGTCCGCATCGCCCCCGACGCGCTCTCGCCCACGCTGGACCGCTTCGTCAAGGCGGTCAAGCGGCTGTCGATGCCCGGCGCTTGATCGGCGGCGCGCAGGCGCCACAATGGCCGCGCGCGTGCGGTTGCTGCCATCGGTCCGGCGCAGCCGCGTCGCCCAGAGCCGATGAACCGCCCACCCCCGCGCCAGCCCTACCAGGACGCCCTGCTCGACCGCCTGCTGCGCGAGTGCTTCGGTGCGCTCGACGAGCCCGCGCTCGCCCTGCTGCGCCAGCACCTGGAGTGGCTGGAGCTGCCCGGCGGGCAGTGCCTGATGGAACAGGGCGCACCCGGCGATGCGATGTACCTGCTGGTGAGCGGCCGGCTGCGCGTCACTGTGCGACCGGACACCGCCGATTCGGGCAACGGCAGTGAACGCCTGATTGGAGAAATCACGCGCGGCCAGATCGTCGGCGAGATGGCGCTCTACACCGACGAGCCGCGCATGGCCACAGTGCGCGCCACGCGCGATGCGGTCCTGGTGCGGCTGGGCAAGCCCGCCTTCGACCGGCTGGTGGCGCTGCACGCTGGGGTGTCGCTGGCGCTCACGCGGCAGATCATCGCCCGGCTCAAGCAGCCCAGCGCCACCACGTCGCACGCGCGGCCGAGCACCATCGGCTTGCTGCCGGTGAGCGCGGGGATCGACCTGCCCGCTATCGCCGACCGCCTGGCCGCACATCTCGGGAGCTATGGCCGGGTAGCGGTGATCGACTCCGCGCGCGCCGACCAGGCCTTGAATCTGCCCGAGGCCACGCTCGGACCGCAGGCCCACCTCGACATCAACCGCCGAGTGGCGCTGCTGCTCGACCGCATCGAGGCCGCCAGCGATTTCGTCCTGTTGCTGGCCGACGCCCACCCCAGCGCCTGGACCGCGCGCTGCTGCCGCGACGCCGACGAGCTGCTGCTGCTGGCCGATGCCACCGAGCCGCCGCAGCTGCACCCGATCGAGCGGCTGTGCCTGCTGCCCGGCGACGCCGCCGCGCCTGCAGCCCCGGTCCTCGACGACCTCGCCCGCTGGGGCATCGCCGCGCTGGGCGGCGGGCGGCGCGCCGAGACCGCCGAGCTGCTGGTGCTGCTGCACCCCGAAGGCAGCCACGCGCCGCGGGGCACCGCCGCATGGCTCGACCGCCGCCCGGTGGCGGGCCACCTGCACCTGCGACGCGGCCACGACGGCGACCTGGCCCGACTGGCCCGCACGCTGGCGCGCACCGCCACTGGCCTGGTTCTGGCCGGCGGCGGCGCGCGCGGGCTCGCCCACCTGGGCGTGTGGCGCGCGCTGCGCGAGCGTGGCATCGAGATCGACGCCGTCGGTGGCACCAGCATCGGCGCGGTCATGGCTGCCTACGTGGCATCCGACCAACCCTACGACACGGTGCTGGCCAACGCGCGCCGCGCCTTCGGCGACAACCCCACCGGCGACTGGAACCCCTGGCCCTCGCTGTCGCTGTTCCGCGGCCGGCGCCTGCGGCGCATCTTGCAGCAGGCCGTGCACCAGTTGCTGGGCAGCGATGCCGACGCCGAAGACCTGTGGAAGCCCTTCTTCTGCGTGACCACCAACTACAGCCAGGCCCGCGAGCAGGTGCTGCGCCGCGGTCCGCTAGCCAAGGTGCTGCGCGCCAGCACCGCGATCCCCGGCGCGCTGCCACCGGTACTGCACGAAGGCGAGCTGCTGTGCGACGGCGGCAGCTTCAACAACTTTCCGGTCGACGTCATGCGCGCGCAGCGCGGCGTGGGCCGCGTCATCGGCATCGACCTCGACTTCCGCCAGCCGTTGAAGGTCGACCTCGACGACGTGCCCGGCGGCTGGTCCCTGTTCGTCGACCAGTTCCGCACGCCGCGGCGCAAGCGCTACCGCCTGCCCTCGCTGGCGGCCTATCTGATGACGGTGATGGTGCTCTACAGCATCTCGCGCAGCCGCCGCTCGCGCACCCAGGCCGACCTGTACTTCAACCCACCGCTGGAGCGGGTGGGCCTGCTGCAGTGGAACCGCTTCGATCGCATCGTGCAGCGCGGATACGAGCATGCGCTGGAGGTGCTGGACGCTCATAATATTCGGCATTAACCGGGGTAACATTTGCGCCCGCTGGCGTTCGCGCTGAGGCCACAAGTCGACCACCAGAATTCAGATGTCCATCCCCGCCCCCCGCTGCCGCAGCCATTCTTTCCGCTCCCGATAGTCCGGCGTCACCTTGTCCACCTCGTTCCAGAACAGGTCGGTGTGATCGCGGTGGTGCATGTGGCACAGCTCGTGGACGACGATGTAGTCGGTGATCTTGGGCGGCGCCATCAGGCACTTCCAATGAAAGTGCAAGCCGCCGCCAGGCAGGCTGCTGGCCCAGCGGAAGCCTAGTTCCTTTACTTGCATCGCGCCCGGCCGCACGCCCACGCGCGGCGCGAAGTGGTCGACGCGCTGGGCCAGGCGCGCCATGCCTCGGGCGATGTAGAAGTCGCGGAACGCGTCCTGCGCCGCCGTCTTGCCGCCCTGCTCCACCACGCTACGCAGCAGGCAGAAGCGGCCGTCCTTCAGCTTCAAGGGCTCGTCCTGCTCCGCAACCAGCAGCAGGCGGTAGGCGCTGCCCAGGTACAGGAAGCTCTCGCCGTTCACCCACTCGCGCACCACGCGGGTGGCATTCAGGTCGCGCCACTCGGCCAGGTTGCGGTAGATCCAGTGCCGGCGGCTCAGCACGGTCTCGTCCACCTGCTCGGGCGTCATGCGCGCGGGTGGGCGCACGGTGACGCAGCCGTCGCGCTCGATCACGATGTCGGTGGTCTGCCGCGCCGTGCCGGGCAGCAGGCGGTACTCGATGTCCTTCACCTTGCGGACGATGGGCGCGGCCTCAGCTTGCATCGTTCGCGGCCTTCAACAGGTGGTCATGGCGGTTCTTCGCCAGCTTCATCACCTCCACGGCCACACGCTCACGCTGCGCCACCACAGTCTCAAGACCCGTGCGGGCGATGGCTGTCTTGATCTCGCCGCGCAGGCGCTTCTGCTTGTCAGCGCTTTGCCAGAAGTCGATGCTGCCGATGGTGTCCTGCAACAGTTCCACCAGCGTGGCCATCAGCGCCTTGAACGCCGGCAGGTCGGCCGCCGACACGGTGGTGCTGCCATAGGCCACGTCGGCCAGGTGCTCGTAGAACGTGCTTGCTTCGGTACCCAGGCCCTCCACGCCCTGCTTGCGGCCGGCCACGGCTTCGGTGCGCAGTTCTTCCAGCTTCTCCACCAGCAGGTCCCACTCGTCATGGTGACGCTCGATCAGCGCATCCACCTTCTCCGAAAGCTTCTTGTAGAACGCCGGGTCCTCGTCGTGGTGCACGGTGCAGTGCTTGCGTATGGCGTGTTCCATCTCGCTGGCCTTGGCTTCGTCGTTGCCGCCGGCGTGCTGCTGCAGCCGCTGAAGAAAGTCCTCGGCCAGCAGCTCCACCGGCGGCACCTTGGGGTTGATGCCCAGGCTGACCAAGTGCTCGTTGATCAGCGCCTTCACCTTCTCGCCCGCGTCGCCCAGCTGCAGGCTCTCGTCCTTGTAGCGCTCCTTGGCCACCTGCAGGATGTAGCCGAAGCGCTTGGCCGGCACGCGGAAGCCCTGCGCTGATGCGTGCGGCAGGATGATGTCCAGGCTCATCAGGAACTTCTTCAGGTAGACCTCAAAGTCGGCCCGGTAGCGCTCGTCGGCCAGCGCCTTCACGGCCGCATGCACCACGGCCGCGGCCTGCTGCATGTCGCCCAGCTTGCCGGTCACGAAGGCCTCGATGCCATTCACGCCGCGCGCGCTGAAGTGCTGCAGCAGCCGCTGGTAGCGCTCTTCCAGCACCGGCAGTTCGGTGGTGATGCTCCTCAGGCCGTCGTGCAGTTCCTGCAACTCGTCGCTGGCGGTGTAGAGCGTCAGGGCCTCGGTCAGGTGGTTGGCTAGGCCGATGTAGTCCACGATGTAGCCGCGCTGCTTTCCGCGCTTCACGCGGTTGGTGCGGGCAATCGCCTGCAGCAGCGTGTGCTCGCGCAGCCGTTTGTCGATGTACATCACCTGCTCGATCGGCGCGTCGAAGCCGGTGAGCAGCATGTCGCAGACGATCAGGAAGGCGATGCCAGTGTTGGCCTTGTCGGGGTCATCCAGGTCGAAGCCCTTGCAGAAGTTCTCCACCGCGTTCAGCCGCCCGGCCTGCTTGCGGGCATGGGTGATGTAGGCCGCCTCGTTGGTGCCGTCGGACGACACCACCACCGCCGTTTTCAGGAAGGCCAACCGCCGCAGCAATTCAGCATCCGGCTGCGCCTTCGCTTGTTCCGCCGCCAGGCGCTCCGCGATGGCGGCATCGATACCCTCCTGGTAACGCACGCAGGCCAGCTTGGAATGGCACACCACCTGGGCCTTGAAGCCGTTGGGCAGGATGTTGTCCACGTAGTGCCGCACCAGATCGCGGGCGATCGCATCGATGCGCGCCTTGGCCTCCAGGATGTCGCCGGTGGCGCCGTACTTCTTGCGGATGGCGGCCAGTTCTTCCTCGCTGCGGTCGCGAAACAGGTCTTCGAACTTTTCGTCGAAGGCGTGCTTTTCGTTCAGCGCGCTGTCGGCCGTGCGGCCTTCGTAGAGGATCTGCAGCGTCGCACCGTCGTTCACCGCGTCTAGCAGCTTGTAGGTGTCGATGTACTCGCCGAAGCGCTTGTGCGTCTTACGCTCGCCGTGGCGCTCCGTGATCAGCGGCGTGCCGGTGAAGGCCAGGCGCGTGGCGTTGGGGAATGCTTCGAACAGGTTCTCGCCCAGGTCGGAGCCCTGAGTGCGGTGGGCTTCGTCGATCATCAGCACGATGCGGTCGCTGGCGTTCACCAAGCCGAAGGTCTTGCCCGCCGGCATGGCCCGGTAGGTGCCCAGCGCCTCGGCCACGGCGTTGCTGAGCACCTGCTCGCGCTCCTGGAACTTGTGGACCATCACCATGTTGATGTCCGAGCTGCCGGTGGCCAGGTGGCGCCGCAGGTCCTGCGTGCTGCCGATCACGTTGACCCGACCGCCGATCAGCGTGGCCGTCTCGCCAAGCTGTTCCTCCAGGTCCTGCCTGTCGTTGACGAGCACGATCTTGAAGTCGCTCAGGTCCAGGCTGGCGCGCAGCATGCGGGCCACGAACACCATGGTGAGCGACTTGCCCGAGCCCTGCGTGTGCCACACCACACCGCTGCGCTCGGCCGCCGTGTGGCCCGCGCGCAGCCGCTGCACGATCTTGCCAGCGGCGCGGAACTGCTGGTAGCGGCACACCACCTTCACCCGAGCGCCGGCAGCGGTGTCCATGAAGACCGTGCAGGTGCGCAGCATCTGCAGCAGGTTGGCCGGCATCAGCATGCCCGCCACCAGTTGCTGCTGCGGGTTCATGCCAGCCCTGGCGGCATCGTCGACCGGGTACAGCGTCTTCCAGGCGTAGAAGTGTTCCTCGCCGGAGCTGAGGCTGCCGTAGTCGGCTTCCAGCCCGCAGGTTCGCACCAGCAGCAGGTTGGTGTGGAAGAGCCGGGGTTCGCCCTCCTTCAGGCCGGCAGCCTCCGTCTCGGCGCGTTTGCGCATGTAGCGCTGCAACTGCACGAACGCTTCCTGCATCGGATTAGCGCAGGTGGCCGAGCCCTTCTTGCACTCCACCACCGCCAGCGGGATACCGTTCACGAACAGCACGATGTCCGGCACGATGAACTCGCGCACGCAGCCCGGCGTGGCGATGCGGAACTGATTGATGGCGTGGAAGCAGTTGCGGTCGGGGTGGTGGAAGTCGATGAGCTTCACCACCGGGTCCACCTCGCCGGTGGCCTCGTTTACGTCCACCTGCGCCTTCAGCAGCAGCTCGTGCACGGCCTGGTTGGCCTCCAGCAGCGTGCGCTGGGGTTGGCGGAAGAGCTGCGACTCCAGCTCGTCGAGCTGGCGGTCGGTGAGCCATGGGGCACCCTCTCCGCCAGCGCCTGGCAGGGTGTTGATGGCGCGCACCGCGTCGCGGAACACATCGGGCAGCCACCAGGGGCGGAAGCTCGGGCGCAGGCTGGGCGCCGCGTCCTGCGGCAACTGCGGGCCCTGGTCGATGACGGTCCAGCCCTGCGCAGCCAACTGCTGCAGGAAGGGTTGTTCGACTTCTGTGTACTCGCTCATCCGAATCCCTGGCCTGTCACTCTCCGGTGAAGCGCCGAGGATGTTACGCGCCAGCGCTGCGCTTCAGGCTGGCGAGTAGAGCGGGCTTTCCAGCAGACGCTTCAGAGCAATGCGCACTGAGCGCTCATCAAAGATTTCGCTCTTGCGCTTCCCTGCACCGGCGGCACCGTCGGCCGGCCAGTTGGCAAGGCCTTCTAACAGCGCAGGCACGTCGGGCACGACTCCCGCACGACTGACAAGCCAGTCCACCGACGCCAGCAATTCCATTCCAAATGGCGATTCGAATCCATCGATCACCTGGCTGGCCAATTCGAGAGCCGGAGCAACGTCCTTGGCCTCGCTCTTCAGGTAGCCCTGCACCAACTCCTTTCGGGTGTCATCGAAGCCAATGACATCCAACGGACCAGCGTCAGCGATGCGCTTGTCTGATCGAAGGTAGCTGCCGTCCAGACTATTGAGAAGGTGGTTCAGATTCGGCGCAAATGGGCCATAGCGGTGAGCGACGAAATTGAGTTTCAGGTCGTTCCGCAATCCCAAGTGCGTGAGGCTACGCTCAAGAAACCACGCAAGCTTCTGCACTTCCAGAAGACTGCACTCCATGCCTAGCACCCAGTAGCGGCGCACCGCTTCGGCCACCAACGCACGCGCAGGCGTCAGCTTCTGCACGCCGGCGCGCTTAGCGACATTCTGGTACTTGTCTGTAGGCTCAAAGACGATGACCTCAACGTCCTCCAACTCAGCGAGGGCGGCATTAATGCGCGCCTTGACAGTCGGCCAGTCCAGCCCTCCGTTACCGGCACCCAATGGCGGTACTGCCACCGAACTGATCTTCCGTTCGCGCAAGACGCGCTTGAGGTCCTCGAGCCCGGATTCCACCCACTCAAGGCGCGAGTTGCCCTTCCAGTGTTCCTTGGTCGGAAAGTTGATGATCCAGCGCGGCCCGTCGAGTTCGCCAGTCTCCGTAACGAACATCTGACCGACCTTCACCTGCTTGGCCTTGCAGGCAGCGGCGTACAGGTCGAAGTTGCGGCCGTACTGCTCCTTGAACATCAAGGCGATGCCCTTCCCCATCACACCGACGGTGTTGACGGTATTCACCAGCGCCTCGACGCGCGCGTCGAGCAAGTTGCCTTGGGTGTAGGAGATCATCAGAAGTACCAGTTAGGCCGGGTGTGTACGGGGAGCACCACGCCCAAGGCCTGCATTTTGCTCTCGATCTCAGCGCGGACAACATCCGTGAAACACACGATGCCCAACAGGCCCGCCAGGGGCACTTGCTGGTGGACCAGGGCCTCAGCCTGGTACCGCTCCAGCTTGCCAGGATCCTCGGGGTCGCGTTTGAAGTCCCGCCTCTGGAGCAACGGCCAGTCGATCCGATCTAGCCGGGCCAGATCGTCATAGAAGTTCACCAGCCCGCTGTATGCGTGGCAGTCCGTGAACAAGAATGGCAACCCGAGCTGGCTCACCTTTCGCAGGCTGGATACCAAGATGACGATGTCCGCGTTGGGCACCTGCTTGATGCCATTCCAGCCTGTGTGGATGTTGCGCAGCATCACCGAGAACGGCGTGAAGTAGAAGGGAACGTAGTCCCCCAAGGTGCCACCCGGCGGAACCGGAACCAGCCGAACAGCGCGCTTGTCGATCAGTTCGGCGTTGCCAATGCTTACCCACTTCGAAGAACGGATTTGGCTGTTGCCGCAGTGGATCCCGTTCTGAAGCACCCACGGCAGATTCGCTCGATGGAGGATGCGCCAGATCAGCGCCTTATCGGGATTGAGATTGGGGTAGTTCACTTGGAAAACATCGCCGGCATGACATCCACATGCAGTGTCCGGTATCGCCCGTTGATCAACTCCCGTACCTGCTCTTGCGTCTCGTCATCCTTGACATAAATGGCATGGAACACCTCCACTGGCACAGGCCCCGGGGCCAGGCACTCGGCCATGCAGACGCACTTGCAGTACTGGTCCGAGTAGTCGCGCTCGTTCATGACCTCCCAGTCAATCGCCTCCATGCCATCGTCGTAGTCCAGCAGTTCAATCTCGCCGCCAGCCAAGGGGTGCCTGGGAATGATCTTCCAGCCTCTCGTCCGAGCCACTTGCCGCTGCACGGCTATCAGTGCGAAGCGCTTCTTGGGATGATCTCGCTGCACTCGCCCATCGAATGGGTTCTTCGCAAAGAAGTGGAACGGGACATGACGTTCAAGGCGCAGCCCTTTCCGGCTTTCAATGATTTCGGGATCTGCCACGTCGACAAAGCCGTCCAAATGCGACCTTGGCAGTAAACCGCTTTCAAGGATTGACGCCATGTTCTTCAGGCTGGTCAGGTGGTAAATCAGCTTCTTCCCGCGGATGTCGTCGTTCATATCCTCTCCCACTTCCTTCTTGTCGTCGGAGCAAACAAAGCGTAGCAACAACTACGACAGGTGAACCGAGACCCTGCCGGAGAGGAGATCTTGCATCAGACCTTGCTTCTGCATGCGCAGTTTCTCCAGAACCGCAAGGTTTGCGGTACGCGCCCGGTCCGCAGCCTCAATCCGCTCCACCATTCGGTCTTGCTCTTCCATCGGTGGGATGGGCACCGGTAGCGGATACAGCACTGACTGATTGACACTTACTTGATTCGAAGCGTTGGCACGCCCCTCGATGTGCCGACGGCTGGCATCGGACTTCAGCCACTCGAACAGCAACCGCGGCCGGATGACCGATGCAGCCACACGCAATCGCATCATGTTTGACTCGAATACCGCCGGCTCGCCGAGATCGGGCACCAGCGCAGGCCGACCTACACCTTCAACGGTCGCGAACACCCGCGCCACGAGCACATCACCAGCAGCGACGCCGAACCGCCGGACTTCCGCTGCGGACACCAACGACCGCCGCGCGAGCTTGGGATCGACCGACCGGTCTACGGTGATCGCGGTCTGACCTACAAGCAGCGCGCCGCTTCCAATCAAGTGGGGCGGCTTGTAGATGCCGTTGCTCGCACTCTCTGTCAGACATCTTTGCAGGGGCAGAACGTCCCATCCTGCGGGTACAGCATCAAGTTCAGCGCCGTCGGCGCGTGACCGGACCCACATCCCGCGAATGGACCCATCGAGCGCAACGCCTCGCGCGAACAGGTCGTGCAGCAGCCCGGCCCTGATCTGCTGGTGCTTATCGATCAGCGCTTCGGTGGCTTCGACGGCAGTGTCGACGCTGGTGAGGATGGCGGCAATGCGCTGCTGCTCGGGCAAGCTACCGGGGATGCGAACGAGGTGCCCTTCAAGATCCGAGCGCACGATGCCATTGATGCTGGTGCCCTGGTTGAGCTTCTTGAGTTCCTCAAGCTCGTGAGAAAGAAGGTGGTAGGCGAAGCCCACATCGGCACGAGTTCGATCGAGGTAGACGCCGGTAACGTCTTGACTGATTGCAATGTCAAACGGCGAAACGGCCAGCTTCCCTACGCCGGTCCTGGTGACGACAAGCAGATTGCCCGCCTTGACCACGGACGTAGGGCTTGAACGGATCCCTAGGTCCGTCACGTAACGCCGGATCTCGCCGATACCTTGGCTAGTGAAATCTGCCCCAGTCACCCATGGCGTAGTGCCGCCCCAGTACCTGGGAATATCCGTCGATGGCGTGCCGCCATTGACAATGCGCTCGCAAAGGTTCCCAAACCGGTGTTCGGCCCAGCCTGGCGGAAGCGGACTACTCATAGCCTAGCTCTGCTAGAAATTCCGAAAGAACGCGGGCGGAGCGGGCTCGACTACTTTCCAACGCAGCCGCCGTCACCGCGTACTTCCCCCACAGGTTCTCAATCGCCGCCACGCAAGCCCTCTGGTCTGCCCGCAGGTACTGCCCGTAGGTATCCATCAGCACCGCCTGCAAGCGCCGCACGATCACCAGTCGAGCTTCGTCGCTGCCGATGCGCTGCCGCGCCTGCTCCACCAGTTCATCGCGGTTCTTCTCGGTGCTCTTGATGCGCGCCTTCAGTCCCTTGGCCTCTTCCTCCAGCGCCTTGTGCCGCGCCAGCAGCGCGTCCAGTCGGTCGGCCTCGACCTGGTGAGCCTTCCAGTCGCCAAAGCTTGAGTCCCTCTTCGCCAGCTTGGCCTGCCCCTTGGCTTCCTTCAGCTGGGCCTTCAGGTCCTTCACCTGCTCGGGCGGCAGCACGCCGGTGCCGTCGGTGTCTTCGAAGTCTTCCTCGCCCGCTGCGGCAAACAGCGCCTGAAGCTCGGCGAGGCGTGCGTGCTGCTGCTCCAGCTCCGCCAGCACCTGTGGGAACTGGCTTTGCAGGATGTCGTGGTCGGGAATTAGTTCCGCACCCCAGCCACTGGCCGCGATGGACTTGAAATCGGCCGACAGCAGCTTGTAGAAGTTGGCGAACGCGCCGCGCACCTGGTAGCGGGTGAGCAGGTGCTGGCCGCCGAACACCCGCTCGATGCTGTCCAGCAACGTGGCGCGCACCGCATACACGTTGCGCGGTGCGCCCTGCTGGTTGGTGGGGTCCGGCGCCAGCGCGTCGATCACCGGCAGGTGCTGCTGCCACCAAGCCTGAAGCTGGGCCATGAATTCGGCATGGCGTTGCTGCACGCCGGGTTGCTGCGCCACGTGCTGTTGAATTGCGCGCTTGTCGGTCAGCGCGGAGCTGAAGTCGGCGTAGCGTTCGGCATCGGCCCCGCCGCGCGGCACGAAGCAGCTTTCACGCAGGCCGGGGTAGTTGCTCCAGAAGTGCGCCAGCGCGTCGATCTCCGCCACCGGCACGCCGCCGTGCAGGTGTGCGCGCACGTCGTGCGGCTCGGGCGGCGGCGCGTTGTCCACGTAGCGGCGTATGTTGCAGTTGTAGTCCTCGGCCGCGATCTCAGCATAGGGCACGCGGCGGGCGTAGCCCGACACGTCCTCGCCCGCGCGATACACGTGCACGATCTTGTCGATGTCCTCAGGGCGCAGGTGGTTCTGGGCCTTGCCCTCGCGGTACTCGCGGTCGGCGTTGATGAACAGGGCGTGCTCGCGGGTGGCGGCGCCGGCCTTGTTCAGCACCAGGATGCAGGCCGGGATGCCGGTGCCGTAGAACAGGTTGGCGGGTAAGCCGATCACGGCTTCCAGCACGTGGCGCTCGATGAACTGCCGGCGTACCTCGCGCTCTTCGCCGCCGCGGAACAGCACACCGTGCGGCATCACCGTGGCCAGCTTGCCGTCGGCCTTCAGCACGGCCAGCATGTGCTGCACGAACATCAGGTCGGCCTTCTTGCCCTTCTCGGGCAGCCAAACCGGGAAGCGGCCGGGGAACTTGATGTCCTTCTTGATGTAGTTCTGGCTGAAGGGCGGGTTGGCCAGCACGCGGTCGAAGCGCTTGAGTTGGCCGTCTTCGTCTTGGTGCTGCGGTTCGCGCAGTGTGTCCTGCTGGCGGACGTCGGCATCGGGGATGCCATGCAGCAGCATGTTCATCTTGCAGATGGACCAGGTGGTGCCCATCTTCTCCTGCCCGAACAGCGACGCGTTGGCAGCGTTGCGGCCATGCTCGCGCAGGTAGTCGCGCACCTGGATCAGCATGCCGCCGCTGCCGCAGGTGGGGTCGTAGATGCGCATGCCCTCCTGGGGGTCGCACACTTCCACGCACACACGGACCACCTCGGCTGGGGTGTAGAACTCGCCGGCCTTCTTGCCGGCCTGGTCAGCGAAGTCCTTCAGCAGGTACTCGTAGGCTGCGCCCAGCAGGTCGGGGAACTCGAAGTCCTCGTCCTTCAGCGGGATCTTGTCGAAGTTCTGAATGAAGTTGACGAGCGTGTCGTCGTCCAGCGTGGTGGAGCCGATCTTCTTGTTGAAGTTGATCGTGCCTTTCAGCACGTCTTGCAGCGCGTCGGCGTTGGCGTCTTCCAGCGCCTCCAGCGCCTTGTTGAGCATGGAGCCGACGTTCTCCTTGATGTGCTTCAGCGCCGGGTGGCGGGTGCCGGTCTCGCTACCCTCCCCAATTTGGGTCCAGGGTGTGTTCCAGCGGGCGCGCGCCGGCACGTAGAAGTATTGGCCGGCGTACTGGTCAGGGTCTTCGATGTTGGCCTCGATGGCGGCGGGCGAGAGGCCGTCGCGCTCGCCCTCCGCGCGGATCTGGGCCTGGCGCTGTTCGAACAGGTCGCTGGCGCGCTTGAGGAACAGCATGCCGAAGACGTATTCCTTGTACTCGCTGGCGTCCATGTTGCCGCGCAGGTCGTCGCAGGCAGTGAGGAGCAGTTGCTCCAGGCGGGCCAGGGTGAGGCGTTGGTGGGGCATACGAGAGGCACGATCCGGTCGGACGGCTGGCCGTCAATTCTCTCAGGTCAGCGGCCGGCCTCGCACGGCATGCCCAGGCGGCGGCCGGCACGGCCTTACTTCCCAAGCCCTCCAAGTCACCGCGGCGCGTGGCAGTTCAGCGGCAGGTATTCGGGCTGAAGGTCGGTTCGGTCGCGGCCCATTGCGCGCATGCCGGGCACGGGCTGGGCCTGGCCGCACAGCCAGGCCACCGGCACCACGCGGGCGTCCTCCACAACGGCGGGGCGGAAGCTGAGCGTGCGCCCCCGGATACGTTCGTGCGCCTTGAAGCCGAAGGTGACGTGGATGGCACCATCCTCGACGGTGACCGACTGCACCATGTTGCCCACCACCTTCTGGGGCGGCGGCAGTCCCGCGGCGGCGTTGTCGACCGGCAGCGGCAAGTGCGACACCCAGGCCGTACCCACCGGTGTCTTGGCCACGTCGGCGAGCTTGGCACCTTCGACCACCTGCTCGCGGATGATGCGGTGAGACAGATCGGGCAGTGCCAGCGCGGCCAGGATGGCGATGATCGCCAGCACGACCGCGATCTCGATCAGGCTGAACCCGCGGTCGACCGGCGGGGTGGGACGTGCACAGGCCATGTGCGCATTGTGGCGCCGCTCCAGCGGGCACAGGTGCTGTGCCGGTGTCGCGATGTGTGACCGGTTGCGCGATCGGCGACACTGGCG
>Ga0154020_10006726_pt1 | contig 13475 bp, 11 predicted proteins | sample Klosneuvirus_201_FD_109709 | JGI IMG/M metagenome (GOLD analysis project Ga0154020, IMG submission 109709) | Active sludge microbial communities from wastewater, Klosterneuburg, Austria - Klosneuvirus_20160825_MG | ecosystem: Engineered > WWTP > Aerobic digester > Activated sludge | place... | reverse complement strand
TGGGGAGTCGGTTGACTTAACGGCTGCCGGTGCTACTACTTATTCCTGGAACACCGGTGGATCCGGTACCAGCATTTCGGTGTCACCAAACGTTAACACAACCTATACCGTTACCGGTATAAACAGTAACGGTTGTGCTGCCACAGGAACTGTATTTGTGAAAGTGAATCTGTGTTTGGGTGTTGGAGAAACATCTAACATTAACCTCACTGGAATTTCAGTTTTCCCTAACCCAAGTTCAGGTGATTTTACTGTGAATTCAAAAGTGGAGATCAGCTTAACACTTACCAATCAACTTGGTCAGGTGGTAAAAGTGCTGAACTTAGGTCAGAGCAACAACTACCAGGTTAAAATTGAGAATTTGTCTCCGGGCATTTACTTCTTGACCGGAGAGAACGAAGGTCATCAGATCAACCAGAAGCTAATCATTAACGATTAGTCGAATCCATAAAGTGTATAAAAAACCCCGGCAAAAATTGTCCGGGGTTTTTTTATGAACCGGCTTTGTCTTTCAGTATTCAATTGATTAACTTTATGCGTAAAGCTTAAGTATGAGAAAACCTTTATCGATTTGTAATTTGCTCATTTTGTTTTCTGTTACCTTTTTTCCCTCTCAACAGTATTCCCAGTGTCTTTTTGGCTCACAGTATGGCAGTGGGGTGATCAATAGTACCAATCCGGGTTACAGCATTACGATTACCACCTGTCAATGGGGTGGAGAGTTTGCTCCTCTCACGTTTAATGTAACCGGTGCCTTTTCATTTTCATCAACCGTTCTTACGGATTATTTTACTCTTGTTAATTCCACCAACTCGGTCATTGCGTTCGGTACAACGCCTTTGAATGTTGTTATTCCGACTACAGGCACGTATTACCTCCACACCGCAGCTTCAGGTCCGCCGGGTTGCGCGGTACAAAATACTTGCAGAACCACACGGGTGTTTGTTCCCTTTCCGCCATGTGCAGGCGTTCCCCAATCGGGCACCACAACAGCCAACCCTTCTGTTATTTGTCCAAATACCAGCGCCACCCTTACATTGCTGGGTTCTTCAACAGGAAGCGGTCTTGCCTACCAATGGTATGCTTCCATCACCAATTCACTGGGCCCCTTTTCACCAATACCCGGTGCAGGATCGGCTGTATACCTTACACCACCTTCGGCCTCGGTAACCACCTGGTACCAGGCTGTAATTTCCTGTACCAACAGCAATCTGAATTCCACTTCACCACCGGTGTCTGTTGGCATTGCGGGTACAACTACAAATTCTATTCCATATGCTGAGGGTTTTGAGGGTTTGATTGTAAACAACCAACTTCCCAATTGCTCCTGGAAGGCTAGTAACATGCCACAAACCTGTCAAACCTACGTCGCTCAGGACCTGAACAACCGAATTCCAAGAACCGGCAACAAATTCGCTTCCTTTTATTATTCGCCAGCTTCCACATCTTATTTTTACACCAATGGTCTGTATTTGAAAGCCGGAGTAACGTATTCCGCCTCGGTTTGGTACACAACAGAATATTACACGTATACCAACTGGACCAATTTATCCTTACTCATTGGGCCTAACCAATCCACACTTGGTTTGCAGGCTGTGGCCTCAAGCAGTGGAACCGCTGCAAGCCCTAATTATAAATCCTTGTCCAACACCTTTACTGTAGCCACTTCGGGTATTTATTACCTGGCCATAAGGGCCAACAGCAGCGGAGCCTGTTGCGCGCAGTACTTGTCTTTTGACGATATTGAGGTAAGCGCTCCGTGTTCGCTGAATACACCCACTGCTGTTTTAGTGCCAAGCAACGACAGTTTGTGCGCGGGGCAATCGATAAACTTAATTTTGTTTGGTTCCAACGCCAACAGCTATTTATGGAGCACCGGTGCCACTACGTCTAGCTTAACGGTTACGCCAATGAATTCAAGCACCTATTCTGTGGTATGCACCAACACGCTTAGTGGATGCAGCACTACGCTAACGCAATACCTTGAAGTGTTCCCAAGCCCTTTGATCAGCATTTTACCTTCCTCGTATTCGGTTTGTCCCGGTGAGGCCGTGTATTTGAACGCGATGGGTGCTTCTACTTATACCTGGAGCAACGGAAGCAGTTCCGCGGTGAATACGGTATTTCCTTCCGCAAACAGCAGCTACAGCCTCATCGGTACCAACCAATATGGTTGCACCTCACCTGCAAGCACCGGGGTTACTGTATTTCCGTTGCCAAATGTTTCTGCCATGAGCCCAAAAAACGTAATATGCGCAGGGGAAGCGATTACATTCACTGCCACCGGTGCAAATACTTACGTTTGGCAGGATGACAACAATTTGTATTTCGGCAGTATGCCCACAGTTGTGCTTTATAGCCTAAGGGTTTTCACTGTAACCGGAACCGATGCAAAAGGCTGCAAAAACAGTACCTTACTCATGCAAAATGTGAACGAATGCTTGAGTATAACCGAAAGTGGTTCAGAACAGGCTTCCATTATGGTATATCCGAATCCGGGCAGCGGCACCTTTTCTTTTGTTTTTTATTCCGCAGGCAGAAAAAACATAGAAGTGCTTGACCTCCTTGGCAAACAGGTGGCGCTGTTCAACACAAACAACATCCTATTCACGATGGACCTAAGCACCAGCCTTCCGAATGGGGTGTACGTGGTAAAGGTTAGTGGAGAAAACCTGTCAGAAACCCTGCAGTTGATCAAACAGTAGCGTAATTCCTGTCTCCAGAAAAACGGAGCAGACCTAAAAGCATTTTTTATTACCTGGAAAGCACCCGAATCAGTTCCTCAAGCTCAGGTTTTATTTTCAAATGGTGTTTTACAGCTTTTGAAAAGGGCGTATAACAAATGGAATTGTTAACCAAACCAACCATTTCTGATCTTCGGCCAGCCATCAACGCTTTTACGGCATGGTACCCGTAAGTGGCAGCATTTACTCTGCCCATGCAGCTTGGATTTCCACCGCGCTGAATATGGCCCAGCACACTCACCCTGATGTCGGCCTCGGGCATTGCTTTTTTTATTTGTTCTGCTACTTTATAAGCCCCGCCTGATTCGTCTCCCTCAGCCACAATAACAATGCGACTGCCGCCTTCTTTTTTCCAGATTTCAAATTTAGCGTTGAGTTCGGCGTTGTCGTTTTTAAGTTCAGGAATCAACACAGCGTCTGCTCCACTGGCTATTGCACTTCGGAGTGCGATAAGTCCGGCATCGCGGCCCATAACCTCTACCACAAAAATCCGTTCATGGCTTTGGGCCGTGTCCCTGATCTTATCAACAGCGTCCACCACGGTGTTAATGGCGGTGTCGTAACCTATGGTAAAATCAATACCAACAAGGTCATTGTCTATTGTTCCTGCGCAGCCTATAATGGGTAGAGGACACTGCTTTTCAAAAGCCAAAGCCCCTTTAAACGTGCCATCACCACCTATGGCAATCAGGCCCTGTACGCCTTCTTTTTTAAGGTTTTCTGCAGCTTGCAAGCGGAACTTTTCTTCCATAAAACGTTTGCTTCGTGCCGAGCCAAGTACAGTCCCACCCCGCTGCACAATAGCCTTCACGTCAGGCGGAGTTAATTTTTTGAAGTTGTTGTCAATCAATCCCTCATATCCTTTCAGATAAGCCAATACTTCCATGTTGTGATGATGGGCGGTGAGCACAACTGCCCGGATACAAGCGTTCATTCCCGGTGCATCACCACCTGAAGTAAACACAGCTATTTTGTTAATCATCTTACTAAAATACATATTTTTACTTTCTACATGGGCAGAATACTGGCAATTGATTATGGAACAAAACGTGTGGGACTTGCCGTTACTGACCCCCTCCGGCTTATTGCAGGAGGGCTCGAAACCATACACAGTAAGGACCTAATGGCTTTTTTAAAAACCTACACCGGCAAAGAGAAGGTGGACATCATCGTTGTTGGAGAGCCCAAAACACTCATGAATGAAAAGAGTTCAAGTGCGCGTTTTATTGAGCCCTTTGTGAAACACCTTACCACGGCATTTCCTGAAATTAAAATAGAACGTTACGACGAACGGTTTACCAGCCGCATGGCCATGCAAAGCATGATTGAAGGGGGATTAAAGAAAAAAGACAGAAGGAACAAAGAAACAGTAGATCAGGTAAGTGCCATTATTATTTTGCAGGATTACATGAGGGCAAACGGCATGTGAATGTTTACCATAATTAACTAACTCACCATTTAATCAGTTAACCGCACATTTCATTGAATAGTTTTATAGCGAATATAGTTGAACAGGAAGCTGTTCTGGGACCGGAGGAAAGTTTGCATTGTTGTAAGGTGCTAAGGAAAAAACCAGGGGATGCCATTCAGGTGATTGATGGCGCCGGAATGTTTTATGAGGCCACCCTGCTTGTGGTTTCAGAGAAATTGTGCAGGGCAAAACTCAATGGACCGGGCAAGGCGCAGGACAAACGCGATTATTATTTGCACCTGGCCATAGCGCCAACTAAACAGATTGACAGAACCGAATGGATGCTGGAAAAAGCAGTTGAATTGGGTATCGATGAAATTTCATTGATGCGTTGTCACAATTCTGAACGCACTCACCTGAATGCCGATAGAATGAGAAAGATCATTGAGTCGGCGGTAAAACAAAGTTTGCAGGCCCGCATTCCTAAATTTCAGGCTTTGATTGACTTTAGTGTATTATTAGGAGAAGAAAACTACAGCCAAAAATTGATTGCGCATTGTGAGCCTGGTGATAAATTAAACATACGCCAACTGCATTTTAAAAACCAACGCAGTTTGGTTTTAATCGGACCCGAAGGGGATTTTTCCAACGAAGAAATAAAAAACGCATTAATAAATGGGTTTCAGGGGTTAAGTTTGGGTGAAACCCGCTTAAGAACTGAAACCGCAGGTCTTGCAGTGGTGCAAGCAGCTTTTTTGCTTACCTGAGTTATATCTTTGAGGTGATTTCCTCAGAAAGCGGATTCACCCCGCTCTTAAAGAATTGTATGATATTTCCTTTTTCATCGATAAGGTATTTGCAAAAGTTCCAACCCGGTGCTTCGTTGCAAACCCCATTCTCTTCTTTGCTGCTGAGCCATTTGTAAAGGGGATGTTTGTCATCACCTTTCACACTAATTTTTTCCATCATTAAAAAGGTGACCCCATAATTTTTTTGGCAAAACGTGGAGATCTCTGCATTGCTCCCTGGTTCCTGTGCTCCGAAATTGTTGGCAGGAAAACCAATCACCACCAATTTGTCCTTGTATTTGTTGTGCAGGGCTTCCAAATCCTTGTATTGTGGCGTGTAACCACATTGGCTGGCTACATTTACGAGTAGCATTTTTTTGCCTTTGAATTGGGACAACGAAACGGCTTTACCTTCAATTGAATTCAGGCTAAAGTCATAGATGCTTTTCTGGGAGGGTAAAGTTGCTTTGTTTTCAGGTTTAGTTGTAAAGGAGGCCAGGCTTGCAATAAGGCTTAACAGCAGCAAGGCAGAGGCCGCGAAATACTCTTTAGATGTTTTCATACGCATACAACAAATGTACTCAGGAATTGTTCAGGGCAAAATTATCCTGAACCCTGTTGAGATGGAAAAGCCATTGGAATAAATGGGTTGGTTTGGAAGTTTATCGGCCACGGCCCCCGTTCCCAAACCACCCAGTTCAATGAAATAGTTAAAGGAATTGTATGGAAAAAACTCAAAACCAAACACTCCATAACCTCCAAGGTGAAGCGTGTTGCTTGAAAAAGCGGAGGAGGGAAGTAAAAGGAGCAAACCCCCTTCTCCATAAATGCGAATACCCGGTGTCACCATGCCTGCAAAACCAACCAGGCCAAAACTGAAATTGGAATAGGGGGACCAGGTGGTGATGGAATCTTTTACATGTTGGTGAAACATAAGATTGTATTTTAATCTTAGCCCGATGCTATTAAAAAGAACCGGGCTGCTGTAATGCACTCCAATACCAAAATCATTCTGGTATTGATTAAGTTGAAAACCAAAGCCATGGCCATAATTGATATAATTGTTCTGTGCTTTGTGGTTGTGAAAAAGCAAAGCAAGGACAAAGAGGAAGACTATTTTTTTCATGTGTTTATTTTTAAATACGCGTTTAAAGCAAGCGTTTTTCAAGACTTATTTTTGAGTTTGTTGTATTCCTTTTCCACAGCGTTGGTTCTATTAAAAAGGTATACAGAAGCATAATTAAAACACAAACCAATTCCCCAACCCAGTGTTGACCAGGCTGGCCAGGGCAGGCCATGTTCATGTTTTGGGCCCATTAACCACAGGACCCATAAAAATAAATTCACAATAAGATAGGTGTACAGGTGGCGTTTAAAACCCACCCTTTGTTTGGCGGCTTTCCACAAGGCTTTGTCTTTTTCGTTTTCCATGATGTTTAGTTTTGATTTGTTTTATCGGGATGGATGTATGCTTTTAAGTTGTTTACATATTCATCAAACGCTTTTCTTCCTTTGTTTGTTATTTTACACGTGGTTAAGGGGTAATTGTTCTGAAATTTTTTTTCAATGCTGATGTAGTTCGCCTCCTTTAATTTTTGCAATTGCACGCTTATGTTGCCTGGACTGGCGTTGGTTTTTTCTTTTAAAAAAGAAAACTCTGCCTCTTTCACCTGTATTAACAGTGACACAATGGCCAGCCTGAGCTGGGAGTGGAGCAGGGGGTCAAGCTCCTTCATTCAACCGGCGTTTGAATTTGTTTTTTAAGGCGTGGCCTGGGATCAGGTAAGAGACCAGCACGGCCAGAGCAATCGTCAACAACTGATCACTTTGCTTTAAAAAGAAGGACAGTAAACTCAATGCAAAACAAATGGCCCCACCAAGGATCAGGGGTTTAAATTGTATCAAACAACCGGTAGTAAAGGTGCCTATCGCGTATAGCAAAATAAACACCGGGAGCAAAGTGCCGTTTTGTATTGCAAGTGTACTCACAACAAGCACAAGCATGGCGAGTCCCAGAGCTTTCCACAAATAAGCGATATGGGTTTCGAGGTGTGTTTTGACTTTTTGTTCGCGTGATTGTTTCATGCCGTAAACCATTGAGATGATTCCGCCAACTGGCATCAGTAACCAAACAAGAGCGGAGGCCCCCTGCAATACAGGTAACAACAGGTACTGGCCTAGTGTGGCCGCAAAGGTGAGCCAGCCCCACAAAATAAAATAGAAACTGTCGTTGCTGTAATGCTGTTTTGTTTTTTCTACCATCTCCTGAATGATGGCTAAACTTTCGGAGGGACTGATGTGTTTTTCTTCCATTGTTTTGATTTTCTTCTGCAAATATAAAGTAGTTTATAATATAAACCAAATTAGCAAAAATGAAACCGCTAAAAATTCATTTAGCGGCTCATTATCAATGGTTTAAAAAAACTATTTTTTAGCGGCTTCCTGTGCAGCCTTAATTTTTGCTTTGATGTTTTCGGTGGTAAGTGAGCCGGGACGCTCAATTGGTGAGCCTGTTGCTCTGTCCCAAATCAATCCGGCCAATACACCAAGTGAACGACTTACACCAAACAACACTGTGTAAAAATCAAATTCGTACATGCCATAGTGAACCAACAGTGCTCCTGAGTGCGCATCCACATTTGGCCATGGGTTTTTGATTTTTCCCGTACTCTCCAAAATCGGAGGAGCCACTTCATAGATCATTTGTACAATTTCACAAATATCATCGTGTTTAATATAGGTTTTGTAAAAGTCCTGCTGAGCTGTAAAACGAGGGTCAGTTTTGCGTAGTACAGCGTGGCCATATCCCGGAACTACTTTTCCTTCAGTCAATGTTTTTTTGATGTATTCGGCAATCTGATCTTTTGTAGGAAGTCCTCCGCCCAAACTCTCTTTTAGTTCCATGATCCAGCTCAGCACTTCCTGGTTGGCTAAACCGTGAAGAGGTCCCGCCAGACCGTTCATGCCCGCCGCAAATGCAAGGTAAGGGTCACTCAAGGCAGATCCCACCAGGTGAGTGGTGTGAGCCGATACGTTTCCGCCTTCGTGGTCGGCGTGGATGGTAAGGTACAGGCGCATTAAACGTTTCATGTCAAAAGCCTCATAACCCAACATGTGAGCAAAGTTTGCGGCCCAATCGAGTTTATGATTGGGTTCGATGTGTACTCCGCCCTTGTATTTTCTTCTGTAAATATAGGCCGCGATCCTTGGCAGGCGAGCAATCAGGTTCATGCTGTCTTCGTAAGCATAATCCCAGTATTCCTTTTTGCTCATGCCGTTGGCGTAAGCTTTTGCAAATTCGGATTCCCTTTGCATGGCCATCACCCCAATCACAAATTGTGTCATGGGATGCGTATCAACCGGTAATTTTTCGATGACGTCGAACACATGCTTGGGCACGTTGTTTCGTTTGGTCCATTCGGTGGTGATAAAGGTCACATCGTCCTGGCTTGGCATTTCCCCAACCAACATGAGGTAAAAAATACCTTCTGGAAGTGGTTCGGTACCACCCGGAGCTTTAGGGAGTTGTTTGCGTAATTCAGGAATGGAATAGCCTCTGAAACGTATACCTTCTTCGGCATCCAGACGTGAGGTTTCTGTTACCATGCCCACCATGCCTCTCATGCCTTGGTATACCTGAGCTACGGTAATTTCCCCAAGTTTAAGTTCACCATGGTTTTTGATGATGTCCTTGATGTCGGCAGAAAGTGCTTCGGCCTTGGCTTTGAATTTTTCCTTAAGCGGATCTATTTGTGATGTCATAGCTTGGTAAAGTTACAATGAGATGAATAATATTGCAATGGTTTGTCTTAAATTTTGGTTAAGAAACGAATTTGAAAGATTTGCCCGGATAACGTGCAGCCCCACCCAATTGTTCTTCTATTCTTAACAATTGATTGTATTTTGCCACCCTGTCGCTACGGGAGGCCGAACCGGTTTTGATTTGACCGCAGGCCAAACCTACCGCCAGATCAGCAATGGTGCTGTCTTCGGTTTCCCCGCTGCGATGGCTCATCACAGAAGTGTAGGAATTGGTTTGAGCCAATTTTACGGCGTTGATCGTTTCAGTGAGTGTTCCAATCTGGTTTACTTTTACTAGAATGGAATTGGCAACCCCTTTTTTAATACCTTCTGCCAGTCGAGCCTCGTTGGTTACAAAAAGGTCATCGCCCACCAATTGTACTTTGCTTCCAAGTTTTGTGGTGAGTTTTTTCCAGCCGTCCCAATCGTCTTCGGCTAATCCATCTTCAATGGACAGGATGGGGTATTTTTTGCACCAATCGGCCCAATAGCTGACCATATCTTCCGATGACAATTTATCGCCTGTAGATTTTTTAAAGTGGTATACCTTTGTTTTGGCATCGTAAAATTCTGAAGCAGCCGCATCCATGGCGATGTAAATGTCAACACCGGGTTTGTAGCCGGCTTTCTCTATGGCTTGAAGCACGGCTTTGATGGCTTCTTCATTGTTTTTAAGATCAGGAGCAAAACCCCCTTCGTCGCCCACATTGGTGCTTAGCTTTTTTGATTTTAATACTGCTTTTAAGTGATGGAAAACTTCAGTGCCCATGCGCAGCGCGTCACTGAACGTTTCAGCGCCTACCGGCATGATCATGAACTCCTGAAAATCGATGCCATTATCCGCGTGTGCTCCACCATTCAGAATATTCATCATTGGAATGGGAAGGGTAGTTGAGTTCATGCCTCCAACGTAACGAAACAAAGGCATGCGGGATTCTTCTGCGGCGGCTTTTGCCACGGCAAGAGAAACACCCAAAATGGCGTTTGCTCCTAAATTGGATTTGTTTGGAGTGCCATCCAATTCTATCATGCGCATGTCAATTTCTCCCTGATCCTGCACGAACGCGCCTTTGAGTTGCTCGCGTAAGGTGGTGTTTACGTTGTTTACTGCATGGTAAACGCTTTTTCCGAGGTAAAGACTCTTGTCGTTGTCCCGGAGCTCAGCGGCTTCGTGGGTTCCCGTGGAAGCCCCTGAAGGCACTGCGGCTCGGCCGAGAATGCCATTCTCGGTAATAACATCAACTTCTATGGTAGGATTACCCCTTGAATCCAGGATCTGTCGGGCTAAAATATTGTTTATGTATGACATAGGTAAGACGGATTTAAGCCTTGAAGTTATATAAATATTTTATTTCATAAGGAATACATTGGATTTATTTGAAAATTGGTTTGATTACTGAATTCCAATTTCTCACCACCTTGAGGTGTTGGTTTTCTGGGTTCTAAACTTTGAGAAGTCGTTTTCCATAGAATGTCGTATGAATTTCGACTTTTATGAGGCTTACATGACTAATTTTTTAATATATTTGGTTTAATAATCACAGCACTATGAAAAAACGTCTACTAAAAAGCAATTTACTCACACTTTTGCTCTTATTAAGCTCTGTATCCTTAATCAAGGCGCAGGTAACAACCTACTCATTTACAAACTGTGGCGCAACAGGAAAGGTAGGTCCAACTCAGGCTCAGGTTACTACTGCTTATGCATTAACTAACCTTAGTTTAGTCGCCACAACAAATGCAACATCCGGAATCCAAACGTGGACAATTCCCACATCAGGGAATTACAGAATTGAAGTTTGGGGGGCCAAAGGCGGGGATGGTGCCGGGCAACTTGGAGGTTCAGGTGCCAAAATGCAGGGCGAGTTTAGCTTAACTGCAGGTTCTGTACTTAAAATTCTGGTTGGCCAAATGGGTGGATCGAGAGCAAATGCTGGTGTAAATAGTACTGGTGCGGGTGGTGGAGGTTCGTTTGTAACTTATACAAATAACGTTCCTATTATTGTAGCCGGAGGAGGTGGTGGAGCAGGTTCAAGCCAGGCAGGTTTGAGCGGCACTACCTCACTCAATGGCACGCAGTCAGTTGGAAGTTCAGGTTTGGGAGGAATTGATGGCGGTGGAGGTGGTGGTGCTCTAAGTGGAACTGCTGGTACGAGTTTAACGCCGGGAGGAGTTGGAAGCAGTTGTTCCTATGGTCCAGGTGGTGGTGGATTTTATACCAAAGGCGGTGAGAATTGTTCAGGTGCAGCCCCTCTGATTGCGGGTTCAAGTTATACTGCAGGTGGCCGTGGTGGAGACGCAGATGTTGCAAGGGCAGGAGTTGAGGGTGGATTTGGTTGCGGAGCAGGCGTTGGTCACAGAGCTGCTGGCGGCGGTGGCTGGTCTGGCGGCGGCGGCGATGGTGGCACAAATGGCGGCGGCGGCGGCGGCTCCTATAATTCAGGAACGAATCAGGTGAATGTTGCGGGATTTAACGGCGGACACGGTAGAGTGATTATTACCCGTTTATGCAACATTACTTTAACAGCAGCTGGTACCAACAGCAACGGAGCGATATGTGCAGGTCAGACTGTAACACTAACCACAGATGCGATCAGCAATTACACATGGAGCACAGGCAGCAATGCGGCCTCTATTACGGATAGTCCTACCATCACCACAACCTATACATTAACGGCCATGAGCCCATCCAATTGTATGACCAGCGCAGCCATTACGGTTACAGTTGACCCTGCAGTACCGAATCTTACTGTAGCCAATACAGCTACAGCAGCCAGCGGAGTTTGTCCAAACAGCACTGTTGTTTTAACTGCCAGCGGTGCAACCTCATACAGCTGGACGGGTGGCATCAGCAATGGCGTAGTATTTTCGCCAACCACTGCGGCAAGCTACACCGTTACTGGATTTAATGCTTGTGGAATAACAACAGCGGTCACTTCGGTTTCGGTACATCCACTGCCACCAGTAACGGCAGTGATTTCTCAACCTTCGGTTTGTACGGGTAATACGGTAGTCACCTTAGCCAGTGGAGCAGTGACCTACACCTGGTCGCACGGTGCTGCCAATGGTTCATTTATTTACCCTTCAGCAACAACAATGTATACAGTAACCGGCACTTCAGCGCTTGGTTGCACGGCCTCAGCCATGGTGGGCGTCACTGTAGAAGTGACCCCTATTTTAGCCCCTGTAGCTACGCCAACGATAATTTGTATCGGCAGTTCTGGCACCATAGCTGCATCTGGGGCGAGCAATTACAACTGGATGCCTGGAAACTTAAACACAGGCACCATTGTGATCACACCAAACGTAACAACGACTTACACTTTAACAAAATCCAATTCCAATTGTGTTGACGTAAAAACCATTACGGTAGTTGTGAACCAATTGCCTAACGTATTTGCCATCACCTCCCATTCAGTGGTGTGTGCAGGCTCTTCAGCCACCTTATCGGGTGGGGGAGCCAACTCTTACACCTGGACCCCAAGCAGTTTTAACCTGGTGGGAGCCAATGTGGCAGTAACACCAACAGCAGCAACCATTTATACCTGTACCGGATCAGATGGCACCTGTGTGGCTACTTACACGGTATTTGTTGGAACGAATCCGGTACCCACCCTTCAGGCCACAGCGTCTACTCCCAGCATATGCCAGGGCGGTAGTGTAACGCTTACAGCAACAGGAGCGATTTCTTATACCTGGATTCCGGGAGGCACGGGCGCTTCCATAGTGGTTACGCCCGCCATACCAACGTCTTATCAGCTGGTGGGAGAAAACTCCTTTAGTTGTACCTCACAAATTCAGCAGGTGGTGATTGTGTATCCTAACCCAACGGTGAACGCGGTGCCCAACCGCACGCTGGTGTGTTTAAACGGACCATCAACGATAACGGCCACGGGAGCCAACACCTATGTTTGGAGCACAGGCGCTTTAACGCATACCACTTTGGTGTTTCCACCAGCCACAACGGTTTACACGGTAACGGGCACTTACACCAACAGTGGATGCAGCAGCAGCAAAACGGTGATGGTACAGGCGTACACCCCGGTAACAGGCATTAACGGCCCAACAGCGGTGTGTATAGGATCTTCCATTACCATTTCATCGGCACCTGCCAACTCTTACACCTGGACACTGGGCGGCAATTTACTTTCCAACCAAGCGAGCATAGTGATAGGCCCAACCTTAAACACAACGTATATGCTGGGCACAACCAGCACCAGCAACAACGTAAGTTGTGTGGGAGGCAATTCCATTACCATTCAAGTGAATCCATTGCCTGTGGTAACGGCTTCAGCAATCGCTAACCGCACTTTGATCTGCAAGGGTGAGAGTGCTGACTTAACAGCAACAGGAGGCATCAGTTACAACTGGTTGTTTGTGGGTCAGGGCAGTATGGTCACGGTATCCCCTCAAAACCACACCACGTATACGGTGCAGGGCACTGATGCCAATGGGTGTATGAACACAGCCACCATACAGGTGCGTGTATCGGCTTGTATTGGTGTTGAAGAAATGAATGGCAATGCAAACAACATCAGCATATATCCAAACCCTAACAACGGGGAGTTCAACATCAGTTCGAAAGAAGATGTGAGCCTTGTACTAATCAACGAGCTGGGTCAGGTGGTGATGGAGTTGAGTCTGAACGCAGGCAACAACCGTCTGGTGAATGTAAAAGGCCTGAGCGAGGGAATTTATATCATCAGCGACAAAACAAACAACACAGCATTA
>Ga0154020_10006725_pt1 | contig 13475 bp, 9 predicted proteins | sample Klosneuvirus_201_FD_109709 | JGI IMG/M metagenome (GOLD analysis project Ga0154020, IMG submission 109709) | Active sludge microbial communities from wastewater, Klosterneuburg, Austria - Klosneuvirus_20160825_MG | ecosystem: Engineered > WWTP > Aerobic digester > Activated sludge | place... | reverse complement strand
GCGGTCGCCGAGGGCCAGCGGGTGCGGGTCACCGGCACGGTGTCGGAGTTCTTCTTCAACACCGAGATCACCGCCAGCACGGCCGGCGCGGTGGTGGTCACCGACGCCGCCAACCACCTCGCCGAGGTCACCCCGGCGGCGATCGACCTGCCGGTCGCCGGCGTGGTCAACGACTTCTACGAGGCGCGCGAAGGGATGCGGGTCACCTTCGTCGACACCCTGACGGTCGCCGAGTACTTCGAGCTCGCGCGCTACGGCCAGGTCGAGCTTTTCGAAGGCGGCCGGCCGCGCCAGTTCACCGCCGACTCGGCGCCCAGCGTCGCGGGCTACACCGCCCACCTCGAAAGCCTCAGTCGGCGCCGCGTCATCCTCGACGACGACGACAACAGCCAGAACGTCTCGCTCAACGACCCCAACGGCAGCCAGTTCATCTTCCATCCGCGCGCCAACGGCGGCTTCTCGGTCGGAACGCAAGGCAGCGACTTTTTCCGCGGTGGCGACCTGGTGAACGGCCTGACCGGCGTCCTCGACTGGTCGTTCGCCGGCGTGACCGGTACCGACGCCTGGCGGATCCGCCCGACGGCGGCGAACCCGCCGGCTTTCAGCGTCACGAATCCGCGTCCAGTCACTCCGCCGGCGGTCGGCGGAGCCATCCGCGCCGTCGGCATGAACCTGCTCAACTACTTCACGACCATCGACACGACGGCGAGCACGAGCAGCGGGCCCTGTGGACCGGGGGGAACCCTCGACTGCCGCGGCGCCGACAGCGTTGCCGAGCTCACCCGCCAGCGCGAACGTGCCTCGATTGTCATCTGCGCGCTGAACGCCGACGTCTACGGCTTCGGCGAGCTCGAGAACACCACGCCCTCGGCCGCGATCACCGACCTGCTCGGCGCGGTCAACGCCCGCTGCGGCGGAGCGCACCCCTACGCCTTCGCCAACACCGGCGGCACCCTCGGCACCGACGCCATTCGCGTGCAGATCATCTACCGCACCGGCATTCTGGCGCCGTTCGGCGGCCCGCTCTCCGACCTCGACCCCATCCACAACCGGCCGCCGACCGCGCAGACGTTCGACGTCGTCGACGCTACGAACCCGGCCTTCGGAGAGCGCTTCACCGTCGTCGCCAATCACTTCAAGTCGAAGGGCTCCAGCGCCGGCCTGCCCGGCGACGCCGACGCCGGGGACGGCGCGGGATTCTCCAACGCCACGCGAACTTTGCAGGCCAGCCAATTGCTTGCCTGGATCTCCGGCACTGTCCTTCCTGCCGCGGGAGATTCCGACGTCCTCCTGCTCGGGGACTTCAACTCCTACGCCCAGGAGACCCCGGTGACGACCCTCACCGGCGGCGGCTATACCGACCTCGAGACCGATCTGCTCGGCCCTGCGGCTTACTCCTACCTCTTCGACGGTCAGTTGGGCCACCTCGATTACGCCTTCTCGAGCGCCAGCCTGACGCCGCAGATCACCGGTGTCGGCGCCTGGCACATCAACGCCGACGAGGCCGATCTGCTCGACTACAACGACGAGATCAAGGATGTCGGCGAAGCGGCCTTCGAGGAGAAGCCGGACGGCTCGGCGTTGCTGCCTCCGCGGGTCCTCTTCCAGCCGGCGACGCCCTACCGCGCCTCGGACCACGACCCGGTGATCGTCGGGATGTTCCAGATCGCCGACCTGGCGGTCAGCAAGGTCGGCACGCCCGACCCGGTCAACGCGGGCACCCAGCTCACCTACACGATCACCGTCATCAACCTGGGGCCGGATGCGGCGGTCGCCGCCGGTCTCTCCGACACGCTGCCGGCAGGGACGACCTTCGTTTCGCTGCTCTCGCCTGCCGCCTGGAGCTGCACCGCACCGGGGGTCGGTGCGGGCGGCACCGTCGACTGCTCCAACCCGTCGTTCGCCGTCGGGAGCGACATCTTCACGCTCGTCGTGCTCATCGACCCATCGACCCCTGCAGCGACGGTCATCTCGAACACCGCCGCGGTCGCTTCGACGACCGGGGATCCGAATCCGGCCGACAACAGCTCGACCTCGACCACGACCGTCGCGCCGGGCAGTGCCAGCCTCTACCTCCTCAAGGACGACGATGTCGACCCGGTCCTGCCGGGCGGACTCCTCACCTACACGATCTCGGTCAGCAACGAAGGCCCAAGCAACGCAACGGCCGCGACGATGTCCGATCCGCTGCCCGTTGGCACAACCTTCCAGTCCCTTTCCGCTCCGGCGGACTGGTCGTGCACGATGCCGGCTGTCGGCGCCAACGGTACGGTGAACTGCGTGATCGGTTCGTTCGCAGTCGGGACGGCCGTTTTCGTCGTCGGCGTCCAGGTCGACGGGTCGTTGCCCGGTGGCACCGTGCTCGCCAACACCGCGGTTGCGACGACCAGCACCCCGGATCCTTCGTCCGGCGACGAGAGCGACACCGAGATCACGACCGTCGGCGCCGGGAGCGCCGATGTCGGAGTGACGATCGCCGACCTTCCCGACCCGGTCGCCGGCGGCAGCAACGTGACCTACACCGTCGTCGTGAGCCTCTCCGCCGCCCTCACCGACGCCACGGCGGTCGTTCTGACTCTGCCGCTCGATCCCGATGCGGGCTTCCAGTCCGTCACCGCACCCGCTGGCTGGACCTGCTCGACGCCGGCGATCGGCAGCGCCGGGACGGTGCTGTGCTCGATCGCCAGCCTTCCGGCTTCCGCCAGCGAGAGCTTCGACCTCGTCGTGGCAGCGCCGAACAACCTGCCGCCCGGCGCTACCATCACCCAGAGTGCCTCCTTCAAGGTCTTCACGAACGGCCGTGACGTGGTCGCAGTGGACAGCGAGGGCACGATTGTCCTGGCGCCAGCGAGCCTCTCGGCGACGAAGACGGTCGCGACGACCGGACTTCCCGGTGCGGCGGTGACCTACACCATCGTGATCGAGAACCTCGGACCCGCGACCCAGGCCGACAACCCCGGGGACGAGCTCACCGACACGCTGCCGATCGAGCTCGATCTCATCGGCGCCACGGCGACCTCGGGAACGGCCGCGGTCGACATCGGGAACGGCATCGTGACCTGGAACGGCTCGATCCCGGCCGGCGGCTCGGTGACGATCGTCATCGACGCGGTCCTGGTAGAGGGAACGGCCATCGGAACGACGATCGTGAACCAGGGCACCCTCGCCTTCGACGGCGACGGCGACGGCACCAACGAGTCGAGCGCGGTGACCGACGACCCCGCGCCCACTGGAGTGGACGATCCGACGACTTTCGTCGTCGTCGCGCCGCTCTCGGTGATCGAGATCCCGGCGCTCGACAGCGCCGGCCTCGCCGCTCTCGCCCTGCTGCTCGGTGGGCTGGCCATCGCCCGCCTCGCGCGTTCGCGGCGCCGCCCGGCCGGCTGACCGAAGGTCGGGCACACCCATTGCAGCTCTTCCCGGAATCGGCGGAGATGCAATGGACGAACCGCGCCCCCGACGGCCGATGCTCGCGATGCTGCAGCCGGGAGCCGGCCCAGCGAGGCTTGGTGCTCCCTGCCGGAGGGTCTATGCTGATTGCGAAGGAGAACCGATCATGACCGCGCTCCACAGGGCATCGCTTCTGCTGGCTCTCACTCTGGCGCTCCTCGGCATCGGCGCGCCTGCAGCGGCTGCGAACGAGGCGCCGGTCGTCTTCGCGCTCGACGCGAGCCGTTCGCTCTCCGCCGCCGAGAGCCGGGCCGCGGCCGACCTCGCGAAGGAGCTCCTCGCGGGACTGCCCGCGACGGCATCGCCCGGACTCCTGGTCTTCGACGACGAGGTCCGCTGGCTCACCCGTCCGGGCGCGCCCGGGGCCGCAGAGGCGCTCGACGCCATGACCCCGGCAGGCCGCTTCACCGTGCTGAATGACGGCCTGATCGAGGGCGTCCGGGCGCTCGCCGACGGCGGCGTGCTCGTGCTGCTCTCCGACGGAAAGGACGAGAACTCGGCGACGACGCTCGAAGACGCGGCCCGATTGGCGAGCGAGCGCGGCGTGCGGCTGGTGACCGTCGCCGCCGGACGGGCCGACGAGCGGACACTCCGCCGCCTGGCCCTGCTCACCGGCGGCTCGCACGCCGGAGTGCTCAGGGCGATCGACGCCCCGGTGCTGGGACAGGCGATCGAGGCCCTGCGGCGAGAGGTCGCGGCGCAACGCGCGGCCAGAGCGCCGAAGTTCCAGCAACCGGAGCCCCCGTCGCCCGCGGCCACAGAATCCGCTGCTGCCGCGGCTGCGGCGGCGCGTCCCGCGCCGGACTCGGGCTGGCCGTCCGCCAGCTGGCTGCTGGCGGTGGGCGCAGCTCTCGCCGCCCTCGGGATCGTGCTCGGCTTCGCCCTGGCCCGGCGCCGCGGTTCGAAAGCGGACGGAGAGCCGTCAGAGCTCGACCGCGGCACCCAGCCGGGAGTACAGTGGCCGGCCGCGCCGGTCGCCGACGTGCCGCTCACCGGGACGTTGGCCCCGACCGCCCACCCCGCCGCCCCCTTCAAGGCGCCGCAGCCGATCGACGAGGTCCAGATCGCGCGCGTCCGGCTGCGCCCCGCGGTTCGCCCGCAGGGCCTGATGGAGATCTCGCTCGACGAAACGGCCGCCTTTCAGCGCCTGCCGTTCTCGGAGTCGATCGAACGGACGCTCGTCCTGACCGCGGAGGTCGTGCTGACCGTGCGCGAACCCGGAAAGGACGCGCGCTCCTACCGTCTGCCTCCCGAGCGCGCCGTCGACATCGGGCGCGACGCGACGCTCAACACACTCTCGTTCCAGGATCCGACGATGTCCACGCAGCACCTGCGCGTGGCCCTCGACGACGACGAGGTCTATCTCGTCGACCTCGGCTCGACCAACGGCGTCCTGGTCGGCGAGCGCCGGATCGATGCGGTCCACCTTCACCCCGGCGACCGCTTCCGCGCCGGGATGATCGAGTTCGAGGTCGGCCTGCACCACGCCAGCATGGGGCGCGTCGAAGGGGCCTGAATTCGCCGCCGGACCCCCGGCGCGGTGAGTCGTCAGGCGATATCGGGCAGGAAACCCGAATCGAGGGAATACTCGCTCCGCCCGTAGTGGTGCTCCCATTCGGCGAAACGTTTCCGGTCGCGACCGCAGGGCTCCGGGAAAGCCCGTTGGAGATCCGGCCGGGCGCCATGGATCTCGAGCCATAGCCGCGGCAACGGGAGGCTCCCGCGGCTGGCCTCGCCGGAGGAGCGGCCGGCGCACTCGACCACGGGTTTCAGCAGCCAGTCGAAGTAGGAGCCCGGCCCGCAGCGCGTCGGATCGCCGAACGCCGCGCCGGAGGCGCCCTTCGCGTAGAGACTGCGCGCTACTTCCGGAATCGGCGCCCCGTTGGCGAAGTGCGAGGAGAGGTACTCGATCCCGCCTTCGTCCTGCGCTGAATCGGCGGCAACCGCAGCCTCTTCGCCGACGACCGCTTGGGCGTACTCGGCGAAGAGCTCGGCCGTCGCGGCCGTCAGCGGCAGCGGCGAGTGGCGGCTCATCTGCGTGACATTTCGGAGGTCGAATCCCGAGAAATGAAACAGGCGCAGCGGCGCCGTTCCGGCGAACCAGCGCCCCCCACGCCGGACGACCGGCCGCTCGTCGAGATTCCAGTAGGCGACGTTCACGCCGGCATCGTCCACGATGCCGCAGCCGGCGACAAAGCCGGGTGCAAGGTCGAGCCAACGTTGATCGTCGTGCAGGCCGGCCTCAGGCGCCATCCTGCAGTCGGCGTGCACCCGGCTGCCCCACCAGTCGAGGAAGCGCCGCGACCGACCCGCAGAGACTCCGACCACGCCACCATTGAACGTCCCCGCGCGCAGCAAGCGGAGCTCCTCCGTGGCGGTCGCGGCCGGGGTCGAACGATGGGAGGAGAGCGTGAGAGGCTGCGAGCGGACCTGCTGCAAGAGCCCTCCGAGTCCGTCCAGGACCCAGAGATCGGCGTCGAGGAAGAGCGCCGAGGAGTAGCCCCGGTCGAGGGCGTGCGCGAGCAGGAACGGTTTCGTCGCGATGGCGACCACGCGGCAGGTGTAGCGGAACAGGAAACCGGGAAGGTCCGGGATCCCGAGGTTCTCGAGGCGCACTGCCGTCGCGCCGGCGAACGCCTCCGGTCCTGGATCGGAGTTGGCGACCGAAAGCGCGAAGACCTCGACCTCCGGATGGAAGCGCCTCAGGGAGCGCACCAGCACCCGGGCGCGCGACCGGAACGGGAAGGCCGCCGCGGTCAGGATCGCCAGATCGCCGCTCACCCAATCCACCTTCGAGGACGCAGCCAACGGGCCTCGGAAAGACCGGCCTCGGCGCGACCGTGGCGATCGATCCACAGCATGAAGGCGCGACGATGCTCGCCCGTGGGCTGGGGGAACGCAGTCTGGAGATCCCGGCGGTCGAGCCAGATCTCGCGCCAGAGCCTGGCCATCTTCCAGGGCGCGGGAAGCCTTTCGGCAAGCCAGGCGCGGAAGCTCCCGCCGCCGATGCGATGCGGCTCGCCGAACGCCTCCACCTGCGGGTCACCGAGGCGGCGATAGATGGCGCGCACCACACCCGGAATCTCCTCGGCATCGTCGAACCGGCTCGAGCCGGACGGCCACGCCCTCGTGACCGCAAAGTCCGCCCGGTCGAGCGCCGCGCGATAGCGCTCGACGAGCCGCCGCCCCGCGCCGCCCATCTCCGCGACGCGAACCCGCTGGTGGTGAGAGGTCAGGAACTCCGGCCGCTCCGGATCGAAGCCGCTGAAGCGCGCCACCCGTAACGGATCGCCGTCGACGAGGAGTACACCCTCCCGCGCTTCGATCCGGCCTTCGGGGAGCCGCCAGTGGCCCAGATTCGAGCCTGGCCGGCGGTCGATCGCCACCGGCGGGAAGAACGACGGCACGAAGTCGAGCCAGCGCTGCTCGAAATGCATGCCCGCCTCGACCGCCCGCAGGCTGTGGCGACTCAGGCGCTCCCCCCACCAGGCGAGGAACTCCCTTGCCTGGCGCCCCTCGGCGACTCCCAGAACTCCGGCGTTGTAGACCCCAGCGAGCAGGATCTCGCGCTCGCGGGCCGCCGCCTGATCGAGATCCGCCGGGCGGTCGAGAGGCTCGAGAAGATGCGGCGTCAGCAGCATCGCGGCCGGCTCCAACCGGTCGAACAGCGACGCGAGAGTCGACACGACCAGGGACTCCTGCTTGAGAAAGAGGATGCGCCGCCAGCCACGATCGAGGAGGTGCCCGAGAAACCAGGGAGTCAGGGCGTAGGACAGCTCCGGCTGCGGGTAACAGAACCGCAGGCGCTCGAGGTGCGGAATCGCCACCTCGTCGAGTGTCACCGTCGTGAACGGCTCGCCGGCCGGGTCGAAGAGACCCGCAGGATCGTCGCTGAGCAGCGTGAAGAACGGCACGCCGGGGTGCTGCTCACGAAACGAGTCGGCCGTGACCCGGGCGTGGGCGAGTGCATTGCGTCCGGCGATGGTGCAGGCGGCGATCATCGGAGTCTGGTGGCCGCCGCTCGCCTGCTCGGGTCCGGACGCCGTCTCCTGCTGCCCTAGGCCGCGCTGCGCCGGGCGTTGTCGAGCGGGATCTTCACCAGCACCCAGACGATGGCGCCGAGCGCCACGAGCGACGCCCAGGCGCCCGCGGGACCGGAGACCCAGGCGAACTGCTCGACACCGAAGAGCGAGTAGGTGAACGACTTGAAGGTGCTCGAGAGGAGCACGATGCCGGCCATCATCACGCCGGTCAGCGACTCGCCGGCGATCAGACCGGAAGCCACCAACGACCCGAAGCTGTCGAAGTTTTCCCCGGCGATGCCGCGGCGGACCGCCAGCTTGTCGGCCAGCCACTTGATGCAGCCGCCGACGAAGATCGCACCGGTGGTCTCGAACGGCAGGTACATGCCGACCGCGATGAGCGTCGGCGACGGCGCCTTCATCAGGATCAGCGCGAGCGAGAAGCACATCCCGAAGAGGATCAGGCCCCAGGGCATCTCGCCGCCCACGATCCCCTGGGCGAGCTGAGCCATGAGGCCCGCCTGGGGCGCCGAAAGCGCCCGGTCGCCGATGCCGATGCCGCCCTGTTTGATGTTGGCCTGGTGCAGCCAGAGCATCGGGAAGACGAGGACGAAGGCGGTGGTGATGGTGGCGATGATCTCGGCAATCTCCATCTTCTTCGGCGTGCCGCCGAGCAGGTGCCCGACCTTCAGGTCCTGAATCAGGCTGCCGGAGACGCAGATCGCGCAGCAGACGACCGCCGAGACCCCGAGCACCGCGCCGACCCCCTGGAGGCCGACGACACCGAAGGCGACCATCAGGAGCGCGGCGAGGATGAGCGCCGAGAGTGTCAGCCCCGAGACCGGCTGGTTCGAACCGCCCACCAGACCGACGAGGTAGCCGCCGACCGCCGAGAGCAGGAAGCCCAACACCAGCATGACCGCCGCGGCCACCACGGCGCCGATCAGATTGTGGGTGAAGTTCCAGTAGATCCAGGTCATCGGAATCGTCAGGCCGACGATGCCGAGCAGGACGCCGCGCGAGTCGAGATCGCGATCGAGCCGCGACTTTTCGGCTCCGGCGTGGCTGCGCTTGAAGGCCCCGGCGAAAGCCTGCGAGATCGAGGCGCGCATGCCCCACATGGTGTTGGCCGCGCCGACCAGCATCGCCCCGACCGCCACCGGACGGACGATGTTGTACCAGACCGAGAAGATCAGCTCGCCTTCAGCCGGCGCGACGCCACCCACCGAGAGCTTGGCGGCGAGGCCGGGATCGAGGAAGAAGGCCAGCGGGATGAACACCAGCCAGGCGAGCACGCCGCCCGAGAAGTTGATCGCCGAGAGCTCGAAGCCGATGATGTAGCCGACGCCGATGAGCGCCGGCGAGATCGCGGGCGTGGCGAAGGCGATCGCGCCCTTGTGCTGCACGTCGCCCAACGCCGTGCGCGACGAGTCGAAGTGGTGAATGACCGAGGCCGGGAGCTCCTTGAAGACCTCGACCGACTCGCGGAAGAGGCGGATGCCGGCGCTGTCCTTGCAGATCTGGATGAGCATCCCGAGCCCCATCGCCCCGAAAACGTACTTGGCGCCCGTGGCCCCCGCCTGCCCGGCGCGGACGATCGCCGCGCAAGCCTTGCTCTCCGGGAACGGCAGCGCCGCCTCGACCGCCAGCGTCCGCCGCAGGAGGGTGATGAACAGCACGCCCAGAATGCCGCCGATGAGGAGGATCAGGCTGGTCTGCCAGTAGTCGAACTTCGTCCACAGCCGCTGGCCGTTGACCGTCACCAGCAGGAAGGCCGGGATGGTGAAGATCGCGCCGGCGGCGAGCGCCTCGCCGACCGTGCCGGCGGCGCGGGCGATGTTCTGTTCGAGGATCGTGCCGCGGAAGAACGGCAGCCGGAAGGCCGCGAGCGCCAAAATCGCCGCCGGGAAGGTCGCCGAGACCGTCTGCCCGGCCTTGAGCGCCAGGTAGGCGTTGGCCGCGCCCATGATCGCCGCCAGCACCACGCCGAGCACGACGGCTTTCACCGTGAGCTCCGCCATCGTCGACTCCGCCGGCACGTAAGGCTGCTGCTCGTCGCTCATGCGAACCCCCGGGAAAATGTTGCGGGGATCCTACCAGCGGATCCTGCGACCCGAGGGCGCTTCGAGAACCTGTAGGTTGAGGTGGCCTTCCGACGACGACTCCGCAAGCGCAGGCTTGCTCAGCGAAGCGCGTCGAACCGCGCGAGCCAGGAGGTGACACTTTCGATGGCGAAGGGCGTCTTTCCGGCCAGGGCCAGGAGGTCGCGGTCGCCGCTCACCAGGACTTCGGCGCCACCCGCGAGGGCGAGCTCGAGGAAGATCTGATCGGCGGCGTCGCGGCAGCGCGGCAGGCTGGCTCGCGGCGCGGAAGGCAGCCGGACAGATCGGGTACCGGGCAGGTACTCTGCGAGCAGCAACTCCACTTCATCGGCGGCGAGAGCGAACTTTGGGTAAGCGAGAACGCGAACGAGCTCTCCCACCGTCTCGCGGCAGACCAGCGCCTCTACTTCCTCCGCACGCCAGTGCGCGCGCAGACGCGCCACCGGTCCGGAGCGGAAGAGCAGCGCGGAAACGACGACGCCGGTGTCGAAGACCGCACGAATCACTGGCGCCGCTGGCGGGCCGCTCGGATCGCCGCGGCGATGTCCGCCGGCCCGATCTCCGCCTCGGCGAGCCGTTCCCGCACCTCGTCGCCCCCGCCGAGGCGCACCGGCTTGAGCAGAATCCGATCCTCGTCGGCACTGACCTCGAAATAGTCGACGCCAGGGAAGCGATCGACCACCGACTTGGGAAGGGTGAGCTGGTTCTTCGAGGTCTTCTTGGCGAGGATTGTCATGGTATGAATTCCCGGAAACAAGGAAATCTTACCATCACTTCAGGTAGCGGCTCCCCCTACCAGCCGACGGGATGCCAGGTGGTCTTGGTCTCGGTGAAGGCGCGAATGAGATCGAGGCGCTCGAGGTCGGCGGAGGCGTACTCGCCGAGGGCGTAGACGGCAACTCGCTTGACGTTCACCGCGGCGTCCTTGCGGGTCTCGATCTCGACCTCCTTCGGCAGACCGGCGAGCGCCAGGGCGTTGACGTCCATGTGGCGCGCGAGATGCGGCAGGGTTTCGGAGCGCGGACCCGAGAGAAGGTTCACCACGCCACCCGGCAGGTCGCTCGTCGCCAGCACCTCGGCCCACTCGAGACCCGGAATCGGATCGCTTTCCGACAGCAGCACGACGCAGCTGTTGCCGCTGACGATGACCGGCAGGACGTGCGAGACCAGGCCGAGGAGGTCCGGCCGGTCGGGGGCGACGATGCCGACGACGCCGGTCGGCTCCGGCAGCGAGAAATCGAAGTACGACGAAGCCACCGGATTGACCGACGACAGCAGCGCCTGGTACTTGTCCGACCAGCCGGCGAAGTGGACGATGCGGTCGATCGTGGCCCGCACCTCACGGCGCGCCGCCGCGGCAGTCGCGCCCGAGCCGCGCAGCGCGGCCTCGAACGCCGGCACCCGGCTCTCCATCATCTCGGCCATGCGGTAGAGGATCTGCCCCCGGAGGTAACCGCTCGACGACGCCCACTTCCCCTGCGCCGCGCGCGCCTTCACCACCGCATCGCGCAGGTCCTTGCGCGACGCGCGGCAGAGGTTGGCGCGATGCCGGCCCCGGGCGTCGAGCGCTTCGTCGTAGTGTCCTGACTCCGAGCGCACGAACTCGCCGCCGATGTACAGCTTGTAGGTCTTGCGTATCTCGAGGGCAGCCATGGAGGAAGATTCTAACTCCGGCCGGCGCGCGGGGGCGTACGAGGCACCGTTCCCGGCGAGGAGAGCGGCGCCGGACCGGGCCTCGCCGCCTGGCTGCGGATATCATGTCGCGCGAGGTTCGCCATGCTCCGACTCCGACGGGAAGTCCAGATCCTCGCGCTGCTCGTTCTCCTCCCGGCGCTCGAGCTCCAGGCGATCGACGCCGATCTCCCTCCGGACGGGGCTCCCCTTCCTTCGATCACCCAATCGAGCAGCCTGTCCATCGTCGCGGGAAACTCGGTCAACTGCACCGGTGTCACCGGCAATCTCCCCCACAGCTTCTATCGCGCCTTCACTCTCGCGGACTTCAACCCGCCGCTCGATGCGCTCCTCTTCCACGTCGAAAACGTCACCGTCGGCATCGAAGCCGCTTCAAGTGGCGGCGGACTGGGACAGCTCGTGACCCTCCGCCTCTACGACAGCAGCGCCAATCCGCCGACGCTCGCGAGCCTCGGCGCGCCGCTCGCCAACACTTTCTTCCGGATCGCCGATCAGGCCCTGACCCTCGTCTCGCTGCGGGTCGATGCGCCGCCGACCCTGCTCAACGCCAACGATGTGCTGGTCGTCGAGCTGGCGGTTCCCGATGGCACGGCGGCGCCCAATTCGCTGCTGCTGGGCTCCAATTCGCAGCCGGAGTCGGCGCCGAGCTTCATCTGGGCGCCCGCCTGTGGAGCGAGCGAGATTTCCACCCTGGCGCAATTCGGTTCGCCCGGCATGCACATCGTGATGACCGTCACCGGGGTCAACGACGCGGCGGAGGCGTCGCGGATCTTCGCCGATGGTTTCGAGTGCGGCGCGACGCTCAACTGGGACGATGTGTGAGCACCGGCTTGCGCTAGCTGGCGGTCTCCGAAGGAGAGCGCTCGCTAGCTGTCTCCATCCAACAAATTCCCGAGCGGCCCGAGCACCGAGCCTTCTTCGCGGCGGCCGCGGGCGATACCCGAGGCGGCGACGACGCGCGCCGCGAGGCGCGAGAACGGCAGCGACTGCAGCCAGACTTTGCCGGGCCCGGTGACGGTGGCAAAGAACAGCCCCTCGCCGCCGAACAGGAAGGTCTTCACCCCCTTGACCATCTGGATGTCGTAGCCCACCCGGGGCTCGAAGGCGACGAGGCAGCCCGTGTCCACCCGCAGCGTCTCGCCCACCGCGAGATCGCGCTCGACGATCGTGCCGCAGGCGTGGAGGAAGGCAAGGCCGTCGCCGTCGAGCTTCTGCAGGATGAAACCCTCGCCGCCGAAGAGTCCGGCGCCGAGCTTCTTCTGGAAGGCGATGCCGACCGCGATCCCCTTTGCCGCGCAGAGGAAGGCGTCCTTCTGGCAGAGCATCTGGCCGCCGTGCTGCTTCAGATCGAGCGCCACGATCTTGCCCGGATAGGGGGAAGCGAAGGCCACCTTCTGGCGCGTCGATCCCTGGTTGGAGAACACCGTCATGAACAGCGACTCGCCGGTCAGCACGCGCTTGCCGGCCGAGAACAGCTTGCCGAGGAAGTCGCTGCCTTCACTCTGTTGCGAGCCGTCGCCGAAGATGGTCTCCATCTGGATCGCCGGATCCATGTAGAAAAACGCTCCCGCCTCGGCGACGCAGGCCTCCTGCGGATCGAGGGTAATCTCGACGAACTGCATCTCCTCACCGTGGACCTCGAAATCGATCTCGTGCGCGCTCCCCCGCCCCGCGACCCCCGCGGGCGGCGGAGGAGGCGCCGCCGCGGCGCCGCCGAAGGCGCCCGCGAACTCCGCGACGGAGCCGATCGCAGCCCAGTTCTTCATCCCGGCGCTGAAGACGTGGGCGCTGCGGTCGAGCCGCCCCGCGCGCACTCGCCCGGCGACCTCATCCGCCGACATCGGCCCTTCCTGCTGGCCGTTCACGGCCACGTACCACTGCGCGTCGTTTGCCATCGTTCTCCCCCTGTTTCCGGTCTCGTCCGGCGGCGGGAGTCTACCCTGCGATCGAACTCAGGTTAGGCTTCCGGCTCCGATGCCCGAGCGTTCCGCCGCCAGCTCGATCTGCCTGCTGCTCGCCCTCCTCACGGCGTGCGCGCCGCACGCCGAAGAAAGCCCGGCGACCCGGGCCGCGGGCACGGCCGGGGCCATCGAAGCCCTCCCCAACATCCTGCTGCTCGTCGTCGACACCCTGCGCGCCGATCACCTCTCCGCCTACGGCTACGCGCGCCCGACCTCGCCGCAGATCGACGCGCTGGCGGCGCGCGGGG
>Ga0154020_10006724_pt1 | contig 13475 bp, 8 predicted proteins | sample Klosneuvirus_201_FD_109709 | JGI IMG/M metagenome (GOLD analysis project Ga0154020, IMG submission 109709) | Active sludge microbial communities from wastewater, Klosterneuburg, Austria - Klosneuvirus_20160825_MG | ecosystem: Engineered > WWTP > Aerobic digester > Activated sludge | place... | reverse complement strand
TGCGCAGCCTGGTCCGCGATTAGGCCGCTGCTCACGCCGATGTCTGCGGCGTTGTCGTTGACCGCGCTGGCGACCGCGCTGAAGTTGTCGTTGACCTCGGCCGCACGCGCTGGCGTGTTGGCGATGAAGGTGTGCGGAATGACCACGGAATCCGCAACTGCGGACGAGCTGCCCGCCAGCAGCCCGCAGGCCAGGGCCAGGCACTTGAAAGCATGGGACGACATGATGTTCTCCGGTTGTCGTTCCAGTAACGGAATGGACAAGGCAGGGGGGCCACCGGTGTCTGGCACCACGCCATGGCGCGGCGCTTCTCAGCGCTTTGCGGGCTTGCCCCTGGTTCGGCTTGCTGCCGTCGATCCGGACCTGCGTGGGTTGCGAGCGGGGTTCCCGGCGGACGTGGATTTGTCACGCGACGCGGCCGCTTCCTCGTGGATCCAGGATCGAAACGCCTGGAATCCGCGATGCTGCGCGGAGCGCTGCGGATACACCAGATAGTGCGAGTAGCGCGAGGGCATGCGTTGCGGAACCAGGGCAATCAGTCGACCACTTTCGATCAGGGGTCGGATCACGGTTTCCCGCCCCAGCGAGATACCCATGCCCTCGACCGTCGCACGCTGCAGGGTTTCCGATTCACTGAAGCTCGCCACATAACGCTTCGGCGCCTTGCCCCCGTGGCGTTCGAACCAGCGCGGCCAGGCATCATCCAGACCCAGCAAGGGCCAATCACCCAGCTGGTCCAGACGCGGGTGCTTGCGCTTGCCAAACAGGTCGGGGCTGGCTACCGGGGACAACCATTCTTCGAACAGAAGTTCCGCCGTTACCCCCTCCCAGTGCCCGCCGCCGTAGCGCAGCGCCCCGTCAAAACGCCCGTCGGCAAAGTCCACGCGGTCAACCGAAGAATCGAGGTTGATCTCCAGCTCCGGCATGCGCGCGACGAAACGTGGCAAGCGCGGCACCAGCCAACTGGATGCCAGCGAGGGCAACGCGCTGATGCTGAGCATGCAATCACGTCGTCCCGCCAGGGGCTGCATGGCCGCATCGATGGCATCCAGGTGCGGTGCCACCCGTTCCAGCAGCGAAGCGCCTTCTGCGGTGAGCTTCAAGCCGCGCGGCCCGCGCGCGAACAGCGCAACTCCAAGGCGCTGCTCCAGCAGACGCACCTGATGGCTGAGTGCGCTCACGGTCAGGTGCAGGCGCTCGGCCGCACGCGTCATGTTTTGCGCACGCGCGGCATGCACGAAGACCTGCAGGGCGTTCAAGGGCGGGCGTTCCACGTTCGATTTTCCTCAAGTCTGGCTTTCAAAGATATCGCTACGGTATCGCAGGATATCCCGGTATTGTGCCGTTGTGGCAGACCCGCCACGGATTCCGGAGCTACTCCCATGTTGAAGGAATTGCACATCATCGCGAATGGATTGCTGGGCCTGCATGGCTATCCAACATCACCGCTGCACACGCCGGCCAGCGAGGCCGTGCAGGTCACCGCGGCAACCGCGCCTGCGTCCACGGCGGCGCACGAGTGCGCTTCGCGCAGCCGCCAGTCTGGTGCCTCGCACCAGCGGGCAAGGGCGCTTCGCAATGGCGGGGAGAGCAAGGTGTCATGAACACGGTGTTGCGCAATTCACGCCCCTACCTGCCATTGATTGCGGCTGCACTGACCATCCTGGTGTGGTCATCCGCGTTCTCCGCATTTGCCTATGGCCTGCAGGCCTTCTCACCGGCCGAACTGGCATTGTTCCGCTTTGCCATCGCCTCGGCGGTACTGCTGGTGCCGGTCAGCCTGGGCTGGATCAAGTTGCCGCCACGCCGTGACTGGCCGGCTGTGATGGTGCTCGGCCTGCTCGGCATGACGATCTACCAACTTGCCTTCGGCTATGCCTTGACCCGCGTCGCGGCTGGCGCGGTTGCCGTGGTGCTGGCCTTGGCGCCCGGGGTGACTTCGGCGCTCGCTGCACTGCGCCTGGGCGAGCGTCTCAACGCACGCATGGTGAGCGGGCTCGCCGTCGCCTTTGCCGGCACCTTGCTGGTGACCCTGGGCTCCGGTCGTGCGATGCATTTCGAGCCGATGGTGTTGCTGGTGCTGGTCTCGGTGCTGGTGACCAGCATCTACTTTGTCTGGCAGAAACCCCTGCTCGCGCGCACCACGCCGCTGGGATTCACCGCAGCGAGCATTTTTGCCGGCACCTTGGGCCTGGTGCCGTTTGGCCTGCATCTTCCGGAAAAATTGTTGGTGGCTTCGACGCCGCAACTGCTGAGTGCGCTGTATCTGGGCATTGCACCCACCGTGCTGGGTTACCTGTTGTGGAACTGGGCGTTGTCCCGTGCACCGGCCTCCACGATCACCAGCTTCCTGTACGCACAACCGTTGCTGGCCAGCGTGATTGCTTGGCTCTGGTTGGGCCAGACCCTGAGCGCGCTGGCCATCGCCGGCGGTGCCATCGCCATCAGCGGCGTGGTCCTGACCATCCGCGGCAATTCGACATTGCCAGCGCCGGCGACCTCGAGGACCTGCCCCGCGATCGTCAGCGAATGCACCCGCTGAGATTCACGCGAATGGATCGCCGGGTCCAGGTGCTCGAGCCCTGAGCCGCGCCGAGGGCATCGGCGTTCCCATGCTCGCCGACTTGCGATTCACCTCGACCCATCGGTAAACGCCGGTTCGAACACACAGGGTCCGCACCAAACAGCTTCAATGGCTGGGTGTGCGCGCCTTCGAGTTGCAGGCGCGCCTCGACCTTGCGACGCATGCGGACAAGGCTGGCCCTCGTTGCTCATGATGCAAGCAGTCATGGCGTGGTCCTCGGCAACGATGGCCCGCGCAGGATGAGGGCGGGCTCACTTCCGTGGCACCGGGTGGCTGGGAGCGACCTTGAGTTGGGATGCCGGGAACTGCGTTGCGCATTTTTCGATCCGTATTTTCCCGCCGGTTCGCTTTTCGCGCCTTGGGACATTCCAGAGCGATGACACCCTCCGGAGTTTCATCATGACGCCGCGCATCTGGATGAACGCAATGGTCGCCATTTTCGGAATGACGGCATCGACCGCACATGCCACGCAAACCTTCTGCGTCGACTCGGTCAACCAGTTCGATGTCGCGTACGCGGCGGCCGATGAGGAGAACGTGATAATTCAGGTCGTTCGCGGTACCTACGACATGACTGGCAGCCACGTGGATGCCGATTCGGCCCTGGAGATCGATGACGATGTGACCATCCGCGGCGGTTACGCGCCCGGTTGCGGTTCGCGAACCATGTCCGCGGAGGACACCGTGTTCACGCGGCCTGGAGGCGCCTTGCGCATCGACTCGAGCGGCGTACCCATCGAGGGCAACGGCGACGTCGTCCTTGAGAGCCTGACCGTCCGCGATGTCCCCGGCGGATTCAGTATCGTGACCGAGACGTACGCCGGAGCCGACGCCTATGTGAGCCTGCGTCGGATCTGGCTCGACCAGACCGGCGGCCTGCGGATATTCCGAACCGCTGAAGTCGCGCTTCGGCAAAGCATGATCACGCGAAGCACCGCTTCGTGTGCGTTGCGCATCGAAAACACCGACACCTCGGTCGAAGGTGGCTACCTCGAACGCGTAAGCCTGCAACACCTGACCATCGCCGATTCCTCGGGCGATGGTCTGTGCATCGGGCAGTACAACAGCGACGACTGGTCATTGAGTCTGATGAACAGCATCATTTTCAACAACGATGAGGACATCGTGCTGGACTCCGGAAGCGGAGACGAGATCGAGGCAAGCGTCTACCACAACACCTATTCGACCCTTGAAGGCTCGCCATTGAGCGATGCGCCAGTCGGTTCACTGGACGCGGATCCGCAATTCGTCAACCCTGCGCAGGGCAACTACGAACTCGGTGGCACCTCGACCTCGATCAACAGCGGTTTTCCGCAAGCGAATGTCGAAAACGACCGCGATCTCAAGAGCGATCCGCGCCGGTTCTCGATCGCCGCTGATCGCGGCGCGCTGGAATCGCCTGTCGGCAGCACGGCAACGACGCTGGTCGTCACGACATCGGCCGACAGTGGCTTCGGCAGCTTGCGCCAGGCGCTGCTCGACGCCAACCAGTCATCGAACTTCAACCGTATCGAGTTCGACATCGGCAACTCCTGCGGCCCGCGTGTGCTCAACCTGGCGAGCGACCTGCCGAGCGTGCTGCATCCGGTCCAGATCGACGGCTACTCGCAGCCCGGCTCCGCGCGCAACACATTGCCCAGTGGCAGCGACGGACAGATCTGCATCATCCTGCAGCGGGGAGCGGGTTCGAGTGCAACGTCCGGCTTGGCGGTGTCCTCGTCTGCACCGGATACAACGCAACTGCAGGTCGAAGGCCTCGGCTTCTCGAATTTCCTCATCGCGGGCATTTCGTTGCCCGCCGGCAATGGCCACACCGTTCTCGGCAGCCAGTTCGGCGGCAACATCGGCGCAGTCAACCTGGCGCCCAATGGTTACGGCGTGCGCCTCACCTACAAAGCGCTGGGCGTACAGATCGGGGGCCCCGAGCCATCGGATCGCAATGTGTTTGTCGAAGCCAGCGAAGCGGCGATTTCGCTGTCAGGCAGTCTCGGCGAGTACGCCTCGGAAGGACTCGTGCAGAACAACTACATCGGCCTGGCCGCCGACGGCACAACCGCGCAGCCAAACGACAAGGGCATGGTCGTCTACGGCAATCTGCACCGCATCGTCGACAACGTGATTTCCGCCAACGGCGATGTCGGCATCGACATCGTCGGCGACCAGGCGGCAGACAACCTGATCGACGGCAACGTGTTCGGGCGGTCTGCGATCCTTTGCTTTCCGGGCACTTGCGAGCGCGGCAATGGTTCGCATGGCGTGCGCATCCGTGACGGGGCGCTGCGCAACACCGTTCGCTACAACACATTCGCCTACAACGGCGGTGATGGGGTGGCGATCGTGTCCGCGCGCAGCAATCCGCTCACCTCGAACAGCTTCTACGCGAACGACGGAGAAGGTATCGACCTGGGTGACGACAGTTTCACGCCAAACGACAACGACGCCGCTGCATTGCCTGCCGGTGCGGGCAATCTCAACCAGAACTATCCCGTGCTCGCTGCAGCGGCAGGCTCGGAAGGATCGGGAAGCGCATCGGGAACGCTGGAATCGGTCAATGGCTGGTACCTGATCGAGTTGTATGCCTCCAATGACTGTGGTTCTTTCCTGCAGCTCAGCGAGGGCCGCTACCCGCTGGGGCGCCACATCCTCGAAATCACCAATGCGCCATCCGGCCAGAACGGATCGGCATCGTTCGCCAACGTCATCCTGCAGGACTGGGCCGATCCGTTCTTCTTCGATGAGCCACGCTGGATTCTCGCAACGGCAACGCGCTATACCGCGTCGCCATCGTCCGGCGGAAGGCCGCGGGAGACCTCGGAATTTGGACCCTGCATCCCTTACGAGATTCTTGACGATACGATTTTCGCGGATGATTTCGATGGCCCGTGAAGATCGCGCCTGCAATCACGGGTACGCGGCATTGACCTGGTTCAGTTCTCGCCGGACTTGATTGCGACAATGCGCGCTCCGGTTCTTGCGACCTCGCGGTGGGTTTTGCCGTAGCGTGCGACCTGCGCCGCGTGCAGTGCAGCGAAACTGGTCAGCGCGGTTGCTCGATCACCCTTCGCCAGGCTCTGCTCCGCGCGCACGCGCAGCAGCAGCGAGGGCGCATCGCCGCCGACGCGCGATCCATCGATGTCGGCCGCAATGGCGTCGATTTCATCATCGACTGGCAGTGCCGGATCGGCGCCGATTGAGGCGAGTACGCCGAGCAGGCGAAGGTCGATGCATCGACTCTGCGCCTGGCGCTCAAGGCGCGCACACAGTGCCTGGCCGCTCTGCGCGGCTGCGCGAGCCTCGCTCCAGCGGCCATGCTCGAGCATGCCCATGCCGAGCCAACGCCAGCCGAAGATCTCGGTTGGCGATTGCAGCTCGCCTGCCATGGTGATGCCGCGCCGAATCATGGACGCTCCTTCCTCGATCCTTCCCTGGCGAAGCTGGTGGTAGCCGAGCTCCATGGTCGGCCCGGCTCGCAGCGGATGTGCTTGCGGGAAGGCCGGATCGGCGATCGCCAGCATGCGAATCAAGGTCTGTTCGGCCTCCTCGTGGCGGCCGATCGCATCGAGGTTTGTGGCCTGGAAGTCGAGGATCGGCAACAGGGATGCACTGTCTCGGCCCTGATACTTCTCCGCCAACGCCAACGCTTCGTCCAGGTATGGCTGCGCCTTCAGCCAATCGCCATCGCTGTGCAATTGCGCGCCCATGTTGAAAACCGAGATCGAAACGCGCTGGTCGCCCTCCGGAAGATGCGCACGATACAACGCCAATGCGGCTTCCATTTCTCTCAAGGCCAGTACCGATTGCCCGTTCTGACCAAGCACGTTCGAGTAGCTGGCGCGAGCGTTGGCCAGTTCCAGTGGATCGGTATCTGGATGGCGGGTCAGGATGTCCAATGCGCGCTCAAGTTCTTGCGATCCCTCCAGTGGTCGGCCGCGATAGCTGCTGACGATGCCGAGGTTGAGCAGGGATTCGGCGACCTCCAGGCTGTCCTTGCCGTGGCTCTTCTCGGCCAGTTCAAGCGCCTGCCGAAGGTGCGCCTGGGCCTCATCGAAGCGGCCCTTGGAGGCGAGGATCTCGCCGAAGTTGTCGTGCAGGTCGGCCGCGACCATGGCGTCGTCGGCAAACTCCTTGTCAATGCGCTTGAGCGCATCCTCGAATGCTTCGTCGATGCTGATCGCGCCACGGCCGTCGCGCCGCAAGAGGTCGGCCTGTTCGAACACGGACAGAACAAAGGCCGCCGAACGTTTCGCACGTTGCGCCTGCGCGCGCGCCGAGGTTGCTTCGCGGTCGGCTCGCTCCGCTTCGGCTGTCTTGGCCTGTGCGGCGACTTGGGCGACGCGCGCCTGCCACAACGCCACGGTACTGCCGCCGATCAACGCGACTGCAGCGGCCATGCCGAATGCGAATGGCAACTTGTGGCGACGCGCAAAGCGCGAAAGCCGATACAGGCGCGTCGGCTCGCGCGCCTCGACCGGACGCCCTTCGATGTGGCGCTGCAGATCAAGGGAAAGCTCGGCAACTGTGCCGTAGCGGGCGGCGGGGTCCTTGCGGATCGTCTTGGACACGATGGCGTCGAGATCGCCCGCGAGCAGGGCTGTGGGGTACGGCAATGACTGCCCTTTGGCGGTCTCGCTCGGACGCTGGGTTTCCTCGTCATCAAGTCCTGCGTACAGCTCTGCCAGAAAGACCTGCTGGCGTGAAGGCGGCAGGGCGCCGGCAAGCAGCCAGTAGAGGATCAGGCCGAGGGCATAGACGTCGGTGGCGGTGGAAATCGTGCCGCTGCGCAGTTGCTCGGGTGCCGCGTAGGTCGGCGTGAAACCCATCGCGGTGGTCTCACTGCTGGTGTTCGCGAGCAGCTTGGCGATACCGAAATCGAGCAGGTGCGGCTGGCCATCGGCGTCAACGAGGATGTTGGCCGGCTTGATGTCCCGATGCACAACCAGATGTCGGTGCGCGTGTTCGACTGCGGCGCAGACTTTCAGATACAACGCCAATCGTGCTTGCAGCGTCGGTTGTTCGCGCGCCAGCCAGGTGTCGAGATTTTCACCGTCGATGTATTCGATCGCCAGCCATGGCGAACCGAAACTGTCGACGCCCGCATCGATGAAGCGCGCGATGTTCGCATGCGACAAGGTCGCGAGGATGCGCCGCTCCACCTCGAGGCGAGCGCTGAATGCCGGTGATGCCCCGCGCACGCGCTTGATGGCGACGCGATGCTCGACCGTTCCGTCCGCGCGCTCGCCGAGCCAGACATCCCCCATGCCGCCGGTCCCAAGCAGCCGCACCAGCCGCCAGGCGCCGATGCGTTCAGGCATCTCCGTGGGCGTCGAGCGCGAGTCGGCATTGCGCAGCAGGCGTTCGGCCACGTTGGAGAATCGCAAAAGCTTGCGTACCTCGCTTGACTGGGCCTGGCCTTCCGGCAGCATTGAGGCATCGACCGATTCCCCGGCGGCGATGCGCGCGGCAAGGTTCGCGAGCCCGGCGTCATCCGGCTCAGCCATCGCCGACCTCGGCGATGCTTTGCACGGCCCGATTGACGCGCATGCGAATCGCATCGGGCTTCTCATCGAACTCCTCGGCAATCTCGACGAAGCTCATGCCGAACTCGAAGCGCATCTGCAACAGCACGCGCTGCTCCTGCGGTAGCCGGGCGAGCGCCTGCTCATAGGCCACCCAGTCCTCGGCGGCTACGTTTTCTGCGGCCATGCTTCCTGTGTCCAAATCGACGGCCTTGGCGTCGATCGGTGAGCGATGATGGCGACGCAGTGCCTCGCGCAAGCCATTCAAGAGCACGGTGCGCAGGTAGCTGAAGAAGTCTCCGGGTGCATCCACGCGAATGCCTTCCAGTTTGTCGAGCACGCGCAACCAGGTGGATTGCAGCAGGTCCGCGGTGTCCTGCTCGTGTCGCAGCAGGCTCGGTACGCGTCCGCGGGCAAATCGTTCAAGCAGCGGCTCGATTCTCTGCACGAGGTCCGTGCGCGCCTGGCCATCGCCGGCGCGGATGCGCTTGAGCAGGTGCAAGGTTGTGTGCTCGGAGACGGCCACGTTTGCGCGCAACGTCCAGAATCGTGTCGACGCGCAGGGTACTCCAAATGAAGGGCGCTGAATCGTCGCCGCGCACCGGCGCATGCGGCCGCCAGCGGATGCCCACCGGCCGTTGCGCTTGCCTGTCGAGGGCTCAGTCGAAACCGTCTGCGAACATCGCATCGGGCGGCTCCGCAACCACAATGATATCGGTCAGCGTGCCGACCCCTTCAAGTGCGACGATGGCACCGTCGGCTACCAGCGCCTGGCCAGGGTCTGCCGCATCGAAAAGCAGGCGAACCATTCCGCCAAGCCGAGCGCCAAGTCCGACGCTTCCGTCAATAGCGGCCCCAAGCGACGATGCCGGCCCCACCGCAGCACGACCGATCAGACGTCGCTGCCGCTGATCGATCCCCCCTGCCAGATCACTTGAACGCGCCCACGCCACCGGTGGGTTGCCGAATGCGGATCCGTAGCTGAAAAATACGGTGGGATCACCCGGCGGATCGTCCGGCCTCTGCACCACGATCATGCGTGCGGCTGTACTGCCGTTCGGATAATTCGGGCTGCCGACCGGCACTTCCCAGTGGAAGTCCGTGCCGGCTCCGGTTTCCAGGTCAATGGCGCGAATCCCGGTGCCGCCGTTTGCGACCGCGGGGGTCGTCGCCGCGACGTAGACTTCCCCGCCATCCGGTGAGAAGCCGAAAATCGGTGTTCCGTAAATGGGCGGGATTGCCCCGGTCGTCACCGTGAAAGTCACCGGATCGACAATGCGCAAGCCATCTTGGCAACCGGCGGCGACAATGCGTCCATCCGGCGCTACCGCGATCTGCGATGCATTCTGCAGACAACCCGAACCGCTAATCGGCACGACCACGATTTCCGCCAGTGTTGTTGCATCGAGCACGGCAATACCAAGAGAAGTGACGCCATTCACCGATTCGGTTTTCCAGGTGTAGACGCGGGATTCGTCGGGGCTCAGCGCGATCGTGCGGTTCTGCCGGATTCCGACCACTTGTGAATCCGCCACCTGGCGCGTGCGCGTGTCGATTCGATGCACTTGTCCTTCATTGGGCCCTTGCGCTGTATTGCGCCAGCTCGACAACCAGATTTGAGAGCGGTCGGCATTCGCGACCATGCGACCGGGTTCGTCACCGACATTGCCGATCGTCGTCGTGATCGCCATCGTTTCCAGATCGATCACGCGCACGACGCGGCTCTCTGGCGTCCCCCCGCTCAAGCTGACAAAGGCGTGGGGCGCGGCGAGTGCCGCGCTGGCCAGCGTGGTGACGGCAATACCCAATGCATGCTGGCAGGTGGTACGGCGCATCATGTAATCACTCCTTCAGGCTGTCCGGGAAGAGAACGCTTCCGGGCATGCATTCCGAACAAGCCCGGTGAACGCGAGAGAATCATGGTGTGTGGCAGCCTGCCAGGCGAACGCGTGAGGCAAGCCACGACCAACAGCCCGGCGCCGAAGCCTTGACCGTCTTGTTCGCTTTCCGGGTACTGCACCGTTCTGGTGACTGACGGCCTCATGGCAGGCCTCATCAACCACTTGCGGAGCACGCGGTATGTACCAGGTTCGCTGTTTTCTGACTGTGCTTGCCCTGGCCTGGGTTGCACCCACCCAGGCGTTGGAGATCTTCTGCGTCAACTCGGTTGCCGAGTTCGACCAGGCCTGGCTGGCGGCCGACGATGACGATGTCGAACTGCGCATTGCCACCGGCACCTACAACTTGAACAACAGCTGCATCGACGAAGACACCTACTGCGCGGTCAGCGACAACGCCATCCGCATCCGCGGCGGCTACAACGGCAACTGCTCGAGTCGCAGCGAAAACCCGGCGGCCACGGTGCTGACCGCGCCCGGCCAACGGCTGTTCTTCGGAACGTTCTCCGATGAGTTGTTGGAAGACTTGAGCATCGACCGCTTGACCCTGCGACAAATGGACTACCTGCAGATCACCCTGGAGGACGTGTTCTCCGGCGATTACGTACTGTCACTGGATCGGGTCTGGTTCGACCAGATCGACGATGGCGCGCCCAGTTTCTATGACTTGTGGATCCCGGGCGTCGATCGCCTCGAGGTCCGCAACAGCCTGTTCACCCGCAATGGCGAGACGACGATCAGCAGCATCGACGACCTGGTGATGACCAACAACACGTTCGCCGACAACTTGTCCGCGCCGGAGATCAGGGAAAGCGTCGGCGTCATGTCGCGCAACATCTTCTCCCGCAGCGGTCTTGACCTGGTCCTGGTCAGCCAGGTCGACGAGAACCTGATCGAGCTGCGTCTGGTCGACAACATCTACGGCAGCTTGAGCGCCAGCGACCCGTTCGAGACCAATCCGGTCGGCAGCACCAACACCAGCCCGCAGTTTGTCGATCCGGCCAACCTGAACTTCCGTTTGCAGGCGACCTCGCCCGGCATCAACACCGGGACGCCGAACTCAAGCCTGCTGTCGCAAACGGATTTCGAGGGCAACCCCCGCTGGTTCGGCGAACGCCCCGACCGCGGTGCCTTCGAATCGAGCATCGGCACCACCGCAACCACGATCGTGGTGACCAACACCAACGACAGCGGCTTGGGATCGCTGCGCCAGGCGATCCTGGATGCCAATGCTGCGTCCAACCTCAACTACATCCATTTCGACATCGGCAGCAGCTGTGGCCCACGCATCATCAATCTCGCCTCGCCCCTGCCGCAGATCACCCAATCGGTGGTGATCGACGGCTACACCCAGCCGGGCAGCGCACGCAATACCTCGCCTACCGGCAACAACTCGGTGCTTTGCATCGTGGTGAACGGCCAGGGCAGCGTGCTCAACGGCATCGACACCGCCAGCGGCATGACCGGTGCACTCACGCTCGACGGCATGGCCTTCGGTGGCTTCACGGTGATTGCCCTGAACCTTCGCGGCGGCTCCGGGCACCGGCTGGTGGGCTCGCAGGTTGGCGGGCAACTTGGCAACCTCACCCTGCTGCCCAGCCCGATCGGCGTGCAGGTGGGATCCCTGTTCGGTGACGTCGGCGCCGACGATGCGGAGATCGGTGGCAGCCTGGCGGCCGAGCGCAACACCATTTCCGACAGCACGGATGCGGGCATCCGCATCGGCAGCGGCGCCAACGGCGTGATGGTGGCCAACAACCACTTGGGTACCGGGCGCTCGGGTGAGGCCGCCAATGAAGCCAACCTCGACGGCCTGGTGATCCAGGGCAGCAATACCCTGGCGTTCAACAACGTGATCAGCAACAACACCCGTCACGGCGTGCGCATCTCGGGCGCGCAGGCAAAGGACAACGTGATTACCGACAACCGCATTGGAGTGAATGCAAGCTGCAGCACGGCCTGCACCAGCAGTTTCGGCAACATCCAGGACGGCGTGCGCATCGAGAGCGGCGCGAACGACAACGAGGTCCGTCGAAACATCATCCGCTTCAACGGCGACGATGGCATCGTGGTGGCCGACGCCCGGCGCAATGCCCTGCTCCGCAACGTGCTGACCGACAATACCGAGCAGCCGATCGACTTGGGCGACGATGGCTACAGCTATCCCGCCAACAATTCCGAACCGGCTGCACCCGGCAGCGGCAATGATGCGCAGAATCGTCCATTCCTGCAGGTCGCCTTCGGCGATGCCGGGGTCGGCCAGGTTCAAGGAACCCTGAGCTCGGCCAACGGCACCTACCAGATCGACCTGTACAGCGCCCTGGACTGCCCGACCGGATTGGAGTTCCCGCCGTATCCGGGCGGTGATCCGGACGTGTGGCTGGGCAGCACCGAGATGACGATCAGCAACGGCACCAACGATACGGACGGCTCAGCGACGTTCATGGGCTTCATTGCGGCCATCGGCCAGCCGACGTTCTTCGCCACGCCACGCAAGATCGTCGCCACCGCAACCCGCACGCTGGATCAGGAAACAGGGGTCGATCGCCGTGGCACCTCCGAGGTCAGCCGCTGCATCGACTACGATGATGATCGACTGTTCGCCGATGGCTTTGAGTGAAATGCGGAGTGGGCAGACTGCGTAGCACAGACCGCACCACTTGATCAGCGTTGCCTCTAGCGTCGGCCCCGGGATTCTCACCGAGCGTGCGCCTGACCTCGGCCAGGCGCTCGGCGGCGGTTCGCGTGCGTGCATGATCGGCGCCGAACATCTTCAACAGGCGCGCGTGGGCATCTTCCAGCTCCGCACGCGCTTCCACGCTGCGACCCATGCGCGCAAGGCAAAGCCCTTCGTTGCTCATGAAGATCGCGGTCATGGCGTGATCCTCACCGACGGTGGCGCGGGCGGACTTGAGCAGGCTTGCGAACTCCGCACGCGCCGCCTGCAGGCGACCGGCATTCATCAGCAACATGGCTAGGTTGTTGCGCGGCGCCAGCACGGTGGGGTGCTCGACTCGGTTGATGGACTTTCGACCGTCTTGATCCAGATCAAAGACGGTTTCTGGCACCCGCATAGACTCGCCCAAGGCGTGCTTTGGCCGCGCATGCGGCCCGCGGAGGAGATCATGCAAACCCGTCATGTCGTCATCATCGGTGCCGGTCCCGCCGGCCTGTGCCTGTCCCTGGCCCTGGCCCAACAGGGCATGCAGGTCGATGTGATCGAACGCCAGGGCGCCGATGCGCTGGCCGAACCCGGCTTTGACGGCCGCGAGATTGCGCTGACGCATGCCTCGATGCGCCTGCTGCGTACGCTCGGAGTCTGGCAGCACATTGCGGAGGATGAGATTTCCCCGATCCGCCGCGCATGCATCATGGATGGCGCTCGCACGCACTTCACTGTCGATGGCACGGCCCTGGGCCACGACAATCTGGGCACGCTGGTTTCCAATCACATCATTCGTGCGGCCGCGTGGAAAG